>WNFO01005315.1_pt1 | contig 17286 bp, 12 predicted proteins | sample 5400251 | NCBI WGS metagenome assembly WNFO01 (sample SAMN13153354, study PRJNA577476) | soil metagenome | isolation source: 100 cm saprolite under Madrone tree | place: USA:California | collected 2016-06-14
GCCTGTCCCATGCCGAGTGCGGCGAACAGCCCGGCGCCGCTCAGCGCGCCCGCGATGCGCGCGGTGTCCATCGTGGTTCTGGAAATGCTGATCGCGCCGATCAACTGGTGATGCGGCATGATGGTCGCGACCAACGCCCCGCGCACCCCGAGATCCGACGGCCGAACCAGGCCCATGACGGCCACGATCACGAGGACTGAGAGCGGACTCAAATGCCCGGTCAGCGCCAGGGTCATCAGCATGGCCGCCAGCAGCGCATAGGTCGCGCGCATCATGGCGAGCAGGTCGCGGTGACCGATGCGATCGCCGACCACGCCAAACAACGGGGCAATCAGCGTGCCGACGTAGCTGAGCGAGGCGAACACTGTCAGCAGCAGCACCGATCGGGTCTCGACCAGCACGTACCAGCCGAGAATGAGCGTCTCCATCTCGAAAGCCCACGAGGTGAGCAGGTCGGCGGGCCACTGGAAACGGTAGTTCCTGATACGGAAGGGGGCGAGCGCGGAAGGCCGCGCGAAGTCACTCAAAATCCGAAGCCGCGTTTCATCGCGTTCCACCCCTGCCCTGTTTCTTGTTGGGACCAGATCTACAGCCTGGCGGCCGCCGGGGCCAGCCCTGCCGCGTCGCAAAACACGGTCAATCGCCCGCCGCCGCCGGCGGTTCAGGCCGCGGACACGGCCTCATCGCGGCGCGCGTGCAACAACCGCTGTATCTCGGCGCAGGGGATCGCCGGGCTGAACAGATACCCCTGCATCTCGGTACAACCCAGTTCGCGCAGCAATTCCATTTGCGGCACCGTCTCCACGCCCTCGGCCGTCGTCGTCATGTTGCTCGCGGCAGCTATGTTCACGATGGCCTGGACAATCGAGGATGATCCAGCCGGGCCGGCAATGTCTTTGACAAAGCAGCGATCGATCTTGATCTTGTCGAAGGGAAAACGCTGCAGATAGCTCAGTGAGGAATAGCCGGTGCCAAAGTCGTCCAGCGCTATCCTTACCCCCAACTCTCGCAGCTGGTGCAGCAGGGCGAGCGCCACTTCATCGTCACGGATCAGGATCGCCTCGGTAATCTCAAGTTCCAACCTGCACGGCGCGAGGCCGGAGGTTGCGAGTGCCGTGGCCACATTCAGCGCCAGGGTCTCACTCTTGAACTGAATCGGCGAGACGTTGACCGCGACCCGGATGTGATCCGGCCAGCTCGCGGCCTCGATGCACGCGGTGTTGAGTACCCAGTCACCGAGCTGGTTGATGAGACCGGTCTCTTCGGCGATCGGAATGAATTCCGCGGGCGATATCATGCCCCGCTTGGGGTGGCGCCAACGCAGCAGCGCTTCGCAGCTGCTGATCTTGTTATCCCTGAGATTCACCAACGGCTGATAGTAGACCTCGAACCCGCCATCCATGATCGCCTGACGCAGCTCAAGTTCCAATATTCGCCGCGTCTTGACGCGGGCATCCATGCTCAGTTCAAAGAATCGATAGGTGCGGCGTCCGTCGGCCTTGGCCTCGTACATGGCCATGTCCGCGTTCTTCAGCAGTTGATCCAGATCCGCCCCCTGCTGCTGAGCCAGAGCAATGCCGATGCTGGCGTCCGTCGTGATATGATGGCCACCGCAATCGTAGGGTTTCCGGATCGCTTCATAAATTCTTTCGACCAGATGCGTCGTATCCGACGGATGTTTTATCGCGGTCTGAATGATGGCAAATTCGTCACCGCCGAGCCGGGCCGCGACATCGGCCCCTCCGAGACAGCCGCGCAGCCGACCAGCCACCGCTTTCAGGAGTTCATCACCGACCGAATGGCCCAGAGCGTCATTGACGCTCTTGAACTCGTCGATATCGATGTACAGAACCGCCAACTGTTGGTCGGGCCGCACGTTCTCGAGGGCGCGTTCGAGTTGCTCTCGAAACAACACCCGGTTAGGCAGATCGGTGAGCGCGTCGTAATGCGCCAAATGGACGATTTTCTCGTCCGAGCGTTTGCGCTCCGTGACATCCTCGATCGTGGCCACCCACCCGCCCGCTTCCAGCGGCTGGTTGATAATCTGGATCGCCCTGCCGTCTGCGGTATCCACGATCTGATGAGTAATCTTGCCGAGCGCCACGTTGCGTCTGATAGAGTCGCAAAATTCGCCGACATCCCCGCTAAAGGATCCTGTCTCTTTCCGATGCGAAATCAGCTCGTACATGGTGCAGCCCGGCTTGGCCACATCCGGAGACAGCCCAAACATTTCAATGTAGCGCTGGTTGCAAACGGTAACCCGTGACGCATTGTCGTAAAGAACAAGGCCTTGCGGGATATTGTTCACGGCGACGCTGAGCTCGCGCCGTTCCACAGCCAGCCTTCGGTTGGACGATTGGTGCTTCAGCCAGAGACGAGCGATCGAAGCAGCAATGAAGGCGATCACGAGCGCGCAAAGAACGATCGCACCGATCAGCAATTTGGTTGGTTGCCCCCCATGCACCCACGCCAACGACACCGTTGCGATGATCGAGACCGAAAAAATGCCGCAAAAAGTCAGCCGCCGATCGACATCGCCGCCCAGGAATCCATAGTCGCTGTCAGGATCTACTTCGCTCATGCCTCCCCCGATCGTGACAGCGTTACCGATCACAGATGGAAACGACGTTACGAGTTGCGGTTAGCAAGCCATTAATGGCGGGCTAACAGTCTCGTCGCTTCGGGTTCTCGGCGGGAGGAGAAGGCGCCTGTGGTAATCGATCACCGCAGCCAGGCGCTCGTTTTGGGACAGCTTGCGGAATCAGGCCAGAGCGGCGCCGCAGCCGGCCGCGCCGCAACCCCCGCGGCTGGAAGAGAAAACTATTCAGCAGGCTGCGCCAAAATCCTCGCCGCCGGCTTCGGCGCGCCGATCCGCAATCTGCGGTCCGACAACGACAGCGCGCCGCCGATCGCCATCACCATCGCGCCGAGCCAGATCATCAGCACCATCGGCTTGTAATAGAGCCACATCGCGATCGACCCGTCGGCATTGTTGTCGCCGAGCGACAGATAAAGCTGGCTGGCACCGCGCGTCAGCAGCGCCGCCTCGGTGGTCGACATGCCATCGCGTGACGGAAAGATGCGTTTCGACGGCTCCATGACGCCGATCACCGCGCCGGCCTTGCGCACGGTAAAGCGCGCGGCTGTCTCGCGATAGTTCGCCCCATCCCGGCTCACCATGCCGTCGAAAGTCAGATCGTAGCCGCTGATGGAAACCGTCTGCGTCGGCTTGAGCGCGACGATACGCTCGCTGCTCCAGTTGGTCTCGCAGACAATTCCGAGCAGCGTCATGCCGAGCGCAAAATGCGCCACCGCCGTTCCCCAGGCCGACCGCGGCAATCCGCCCGCGCGACGCCCGATGTTCTCAACAGACATGCTCCGCAGATCGACGCGTTCGGCAATGTCGGTGATGGCGCCAGCCATCACAAAAAGGGCAAGCCCTATTCCAAACGGCGCGAACGCGGCCTTGGTGCCGGCGAAGGCAAAAGTCGTCGCGAGGCCCACCGCCGCAACACCTCCCGCCGCGAGCAAACGCTGCGCAACCCCGTAAAGATCGCCGCGCTTCCATGCCAGCACCGGTCCGAACGGCACCGCCATCAGCAGCGGCACGAACAGCGGCCCGAATGTAAGATTGAAGAACGGCGCGCCGACCGAAATCTTGTCCCCGGTGAGCGCCTCCAGCACCAGCGGATAAAGTGTGCCGACGAACACCGTGGCGCAAGCCGTTGCGAGAAACAGGTTGTTGAACAACAACGCGCTCTCGCGGGAGATCGGCGCAAACAGGCCGCCCTGCTTGAGCAGCGGCGCGCGCCAGGCAAACAGCGCGAGGCTGCCGCCTATGAACAGCACAAGGATCAACAGGATGAAAACGCCGCGCGCGGGATCGCTCGAGAAGGTGTGGACCGACGTCAGCACTCCCGAGCGCACCAGGAAGGTGCCGATCAGCGACAGCGAGAAGGTGAGAATGGCCAGCAGAATGGTCCACACCTTCAGCGCATTTCGCTTTTCCATCACCACCGCCGAATGCAGCAATGCAGTGCCGGCGAGCCACGGCATCAGCGACGCGTTCTCCACCGGATCCCAGAACCACCAGCCGCCCCAGCCGAGCTCGTAATAGGCCCAATAGGACCCCATCGCGATGCCCAGCGTCAGGCACATCCAGGCGAGCAGCGTCCACGGCCGGACCCAGCGTGCCCACGCCGCATCGATGCGGCCATCGATCAGCGCCGCCACCGCAAACGAGAATGCAATGGAGAAACCGACATAGCCGAGGTAGAGCATCGGAGGATGCACGGCGAGGCCGAAATCCTGCAGGATCGGATTGAGATCGCGGCCCTCGACCGGCACCTCGGCCAGCCGCCGAAACGGATTCGAAGTGAAGAGGATGAAAAGGTAGAAGGCGGACGCGATCCAGGACTGCACCGCGAGCACGTTGGCCTTCAGGGTCGCCGGCAGGTTGGTGCCGAACAACGCGAACAACGCGCCGAATATCGCGAGGATCAGCACCCACAACAGCATGGAGCCCTCGTGGTTGCCCCACACGCTGGTGAATTTGTAGACCAGCGGCATCTGCGAATGGGAATTTTCGTAGACATTGGCGACCGAGAAATCCGACGTGACGTAGCAGATGGTGAGCGCGCCAAAGGCCAGCACAACGAAGGCAAATTGCGCCAGCGCGGTGGAGTCGGCGAGTTTCATCAGCGCAACATCGCCCTTGCGCGCACCGATCACCGGCGACGACGATTGGATCAGCGCCAATGCAAGCGCCAGTACCAGCGCGTAGTGGCCAAGTTCGGCGATCATGTCGATGGCTCCGAGTTCTCGTCCGGCGTGTCGCCGCTCACTTTGGACTTGCCTTGATCGGGACAGGGTTTGGCGCCGCGGTCTCCTGCCAGTGTCCCTGCTTCTTCAAGGTTTCGACCACCTCGCGCGGCATGTAATTCTCGTCATGCTTGGCGAGCACGGTGTCCGCCATAAAGGTGCCTCCCGGCTCGATGCGTCCCTCGGCGACCACGCCCTGCCCTTCGCGAAACAGGTCGGGCACGATGCCGTGGTAGCTGACTGGAATGTCCTTGTTGCCATCGGTCACCTCAAAGCGAAGCTGCAGATTGTCGCCGCGCACAAGGCTGCCGACCTTCACCATGCCGCCGAGGCGAACGCGGGTGCCTGCCGCGGACTTTTTCTCGGCGATGTCGGTCGGCGAATTGAAAAACACGATCGACTCGCGCAGCGAGTTCAGCACCAGCGCCACTGCGAAGGCCAGCACGCCGAGACTTGAGCCAATCAAGATGAGGCGCCGCTGCTTCCGTGTCATGAGCCTTCCAGTCCCAGCTCTTTCGCCAATTCACCGATGCGGCGCAGATTGTCATTGTTGCCGGCGAGCGCGCTGCGGGCATTCGCCGCAGCAGTGAGCGCCTTGTCACGCTCGCCGAGCACCGAATAGGCCTTGATCAGGCGAAGCCATCCCTCGACGTCGGAGCCGTTCTCAGCCATCTTCTGGGCCAGGCGAGCGACCATGCCTTCGATCATTCCGTTGCGCTCGGCCGGCGCCAATTGGGCTGCGGCGGCGACCTCGCGCGCGCTCGGCCCCTTCGGTGCGACCTTTGCCGCGCCCGATGCCGGGGCCGCGACAACGACCGATGGGCTCTTCTCGTCGATCCGCGCGAGCGCATCCTTGACCACCGGCAGCCACTCTGCGCCCTCCCCGGCCCTAGACACGAGCGCGCGCCATCGCTTCTCCGCCTCGTCGCGACGGCCGTCCTGCTTGGCGCCGAGCCCGAGATAATATTGCGCCATCACGTCGTCGGGATCGGCAGCATTGGCGCGCTCGAACAGGCTCTTTGCCTCCGCGGTGACTGCGCCGCCCGAAGCCATCACCATCGCTTCGCCAAGATCCCCCAAATGCGCGGCGTCCGGACCGAATATCTCCAGTGTATTCCGTCGCGCCCTTACGGCATCGTCGAAGCGTCCAAGGCGAAGATAGACCGGCGCCAGCAATTCCCAGCCCCGTCCGTTCCTGGGATTGCTCTCCATATAGGTCTCGACCTCGGCGACGGTATGCTCGATTCCGGCCGGAAGAGGTCGCCCGTCGGTTGACGCGTTCATCGATACGGAAACGAGACCAGGCGATCCGAGCGAGAGATAAACGGCACCGGCGCCGACCGGGAGCAGCACGATGGCGGCGGCCAGCGTTGCCCGGCGGTACCAGCCGGCCGGGCCAGGCGCCGGCGCGACGGATCTGGCTTTTGCGGTCCCTGCTGCTGCGATCAAGCGGCGTGAAACTTCGACCCTCGCCGCTTCAGCCTCGACGTTCCCGATCAGGCTCGCAGCCTGATCGCGGTCAATCTCGTCGAGCTGGTCGCGATAGACGGCAATGTCGCTTCCAGAGCGGACAGACCCCGGCCGCCGCGCGAACGGCCACCACACAGCGATGACCGCCCCGAGCGTCATCAACGTCAAAATGGGCCACAGAATCATCTAGTCACTTTACCGAGCGCTGCCTGAGCAGTCTTGTATGCACCGACGTGCTGCCGCGATTCCAAGCGGGCAGAAGCGAACTTTGATGTATATCAGACGATGGTCGAACAGCGCGCCGAATACAGCAACCTCCTGTCATTTGTTTCGATATTATCGCGACCACGCGATCGACCCACCGACCATCTGAACGTTTGCATCGAACCGCCGTCCTCAGCCATTGGTAAACCAGGCGTTAAACCCGACGCGCCGGCGGCGCCGACGGACGGAGGTCAAAAACACCGAGTTTCCAGCAGAATCCACCGATAAAGACCCGCCGGGGCGGCCCGGCAAAATCGAAATACTGACCAAGATGTCGCGGATTTGACGAACCCGGGGTTCGCCGCGCTTAACCGTTTCTCCAACCCGAACCTGCATAGTCATGCACAGATGTGAATTCATGACATGCCGGATTTGATCACTGTGACATCCTTCGGACGCGTAATTTCGGTGCGTGGATCCCTCGCCCGGGTTGGACTGCTGGCGGTGGGCCAGATACCCGCCTCGGAAATAAGGGCGACCGTCGGACGGTTCGTCAGCATCCGCTGTGCAAATTCGACCATCGTCGCCATGATCACGGAGGTATCCTGCGAAGATCTGCCGACGTCCGACACCTATATTGCCAGCGCATCGGTCGATCTGCTCGGCGAAATCCTCGGCGGCCCGGACCGCCCCAAATTCCAGCGCGGTGTCACCAACTATCCCACCATCGGCGATGCCGTCGAGCTGATCACCAATCAGGAACTGCGCACGGTCTATGCCCCGACCGGCTCGGATCAGATCAATGTCGGCACCTTGCAGCAGGATCCCTCCGTCATCGCCTATGTCGACGTCGAGGAGATGCTCTCGAAACACTTCGCGGTGCTCGGCTCTACCGGCGTCGGCAAATCGAGCGGCGTATCGCTGCTGCTGAATGAAATTCTCAAGGCAAGGCCGAGCTTGCGGGTTTTCCTGCTCGACGTTCACAACGAATATGGCCGCAGTTTCGGCGACCGCGCGCTGGTACTCAATCCGCGCAATCTGAAGCTGCCGTTCTGGTTGTTCAATTTCGAAGAGATCGTCGACGTGCTGTTCGCGGGCCGGCCCGGCGTGCCCGAGGAACTCGACATTCTCGCCGAAGTCATTCCGACGGCGAAGGGAATCTATACCCAGTACCAGAACAGCGATCGGATGGGATTGAAGCGCGCCGATCCCAAAGCGGTCGGCTACACCGTCGATACGCCGGTACCCTACCGCCTGGTCGACCTGATTTCGCTGATCGATGAGCGCATGGGCAAGCTCGAGAACCGCTCATCGCGCATCCTCTATCACAAGCTGATTTCACGCATCGAAACCGTGCGCAACGATCCGCGCTATGCGTTCATGTTCGATAACGCCAATGTCGGCGGCGACACCATGGCGGAAGTGATCAGTTATCTGTTCCGGCTGCCGGCCAATGGCCGGCCGATGACCATCATGCAGCTTGCCGGCTTCCCCGCCGAAGTCGTCGACTCCGTGGTCTCCGTGCTGTGCCGCATGGCGTTCGATTTCGGCTTGTGGAGCGACGGCGTTTCGCCGATGCTGTTCGTCTGCGAAGAGGCCCATCGCTACGCCTCGGCCGATCGCAGCATCGGTTTTGGACCGACGCGCAAGGCGGTCTCGCGCATCGCCAAGGAAGGCCGCAAATACGGCGTATATCTCGGCCTCGTCACCCAGCGTCCCGCCGAACTCGATGCCACCATCATTTCCCAGTGCAATACCCTGTTTGCGATGCGGCTGGCCAACGAACGCGACCAGGCACTGCTGCGTTCGGCGGTCTCCGATGCCGCGGCAAACCTGCTGTCGTTCGTTCCCTCGCTCGGTACCCGCGAAGTCCTGGCCTTCGGCGAAGGCGTGGCGCTTCCGACCCGGCTGCGCTTCAAGGAAGTGCCGTCGCATCAATTGCCGCGCAGCGAAGCCACGATTGCAACGGTTTCGTCGGTCGCGGCCGGCCACGACATGCATTTCGTCGGCGCAGTGCTCGAGCGCTGGCGCGGAGCTACTTCGCAACGCGACGTTCCCAACGATCCCGGCCTCAACGACCGGCCAGCCCCACGCACGGTGGAGGCGCCGATGCTGCAGCCATCGATGGGTCTCGATCCCGACCGCTTTTCGCTGCTGAAAAAGCCGCTGCGCTGAAGGTTTGGCGCCGCGGTTTTCCCGCGCACTTCTCGCCGCTGCGCGCGGGCGACGCCATCGCCTTCTCTCGCCGGTCATCTCACCAGGCCGTCCGATCCCGACGGGCTGCGGCCCTCGCACCCGCGCGCGCGGCTCGCTATTGCCGAAGCGTTAATTGAATCAGACGCATTCCCACCGTCGTGCCCGTGAGTTGGATGCACCACCGCAATTCCCACCGTAATATTGTCAGCATCATTCCAACTTGGGGCGATAGCTCGACTACGGTGCCACCTCACCTGAAGTGATGGCTTGATGCCTGTCTTGATTGTGTGGGTTTCGATTTTCGCCGCGGCAGCGCCGGGATAACGCCGCATCCATGGCGACGCCGATCCGGTCGATGGCGCTTTCGACGATCGCATCCTTATCGCGTCGGTGAGAATGAGCACGTCCGATTCGTTTTCCAATCGAAGACAACATGGGGTCATAATTCGGCCTACAGCGATTGCGAACTTCTGTGCAGGGAGAAAACAAATGAAACGCCTCCTTCTGCTCCTTGCCATGGTGATGTTGCTCGCTCCGACGCACACGCAGGCCAAGGGAAGCTCGTATCCGAGAACAGCGCCGATCCCGATCGCAGTCTCGTTGGTGAGTCCCGCTCCGCTCTCAGCAAGGGACGTCCAGCGACATGCCACCGGCGATTGCAGCGGCGCATGCCAAAGTCGGATCTTCCGACGAGCCAAGGCCTCATTTCAGTAACGCGTGGGAGTATTCATGGCGTGGCGCAAGACTGCGGCCGTCGTGACGTTGGCCATGGTGCCGACGTTTGCGGCGATCAGCGGCGCGATGGCGGATCAACGACAGCATCATTATGGTGACGCCTCCGACGAGCAGCCGCTCGGCGTCGCGGTGTCCGCCAGCAGCAGCGACGCTGCGTGGATCGCCTCTCAGCTGCATCAGCCGCGCTTTGCAGCCCGTCGCGACCAGCCGGTGATGTCGCTGCCGCGCGACAGCCGCGCCGATGCGAACGCGATGCCCGATGGGCCACATGTGAATGGATTGCGCAGCGATGGCGAGCCGACACGGGTAGTGGCGGTCGCGGAGCGTTACCGCGGCACCAATCCGACCGGGCATTCCCGCGCCTGGTGCGCCCTGTTCGCCAATATGGTTCTCGCGCGCACCGGATATGGCGGCACCGGCTCAGCCGCGGCGCGCTCGTTCGCCCGATATGGCCGCGCTGCGTCCGGACCGGCGCCAGGCGTCATCGCGGTGTGGCCGCATCACGTCGGGTTTGTTGTCGGCGCGGTGGCGCCTGGGCGGATTCGCGTTATCAGCGGCAACCACAATCATCGGGTCGCCGAAGGCACCTACTCGACACGCAGCGTGATGGCGTTCCGTTATCCCGATCGCGGCAGCCGCAGCATGGCGGGATTCGCAAGCGCATCGAACCGTCACGCACCGCTTTGATGCGAGCCAGAAGAGGGATGCCGACGCTGGCAACCGGCTCGGCCGTGCTGTCAATTTCAATGCGACGATCGGGTGCCTGCGGCGGCCTTGAATTCCGCCGGTTCAAACCGGTGGATCCTTCACAACCGAGACCTCGAGCGTCGTGCCATCGTCAGCGCTCGCCAACGGCGCGAACGCCGTCACACTCGCTACCGCTGTTGCCGTCTTGATGATGAATTTCGTTGCGGGTTTTCTTAATCCTCGGGGGTGAACTCAACTGACGTTGCCCAGGATTGCCTCGGCCGGTTCGTCGGCAGGCACCAGTGTAGCGGCCGTAGGCACCGGCGCAGCGGCGGTAGCGCGGGGCATCTGCGCCTTCTTGGTTGCCGTGCTGGCACGGCCGACCGTGATGTGGGCGACGATGACCGCCGGAACGGCGAGCCCGAAGGCGATGTGCACATAGCTGATCCAGGGCCGAACGGCCTCGGACTGCGCCTTCCAGACGCGGCCGGCCTGAACCTCGGCGAAGCCGGTAGCATTCGGAAAGGCGTGCTTCTGCGCTTCGTTGACACTCATATATTGAGCGGCATGTGCCGGCGAAGCGATCGACATGACGACCGCGGCAGGTGCCGTCCACTTCAACCATTCGTCATCATACGCCCTTCTACTTGATCTTCTTGATGTTCGAATCTGCATACCCGGCGCCGCTGGTATCACGGAGGCGCCGCAAAGCATTTTGAGATGTGAGACTTACAACCCGCGATGCAAAGACGACGGCATGCGTGCCGCACTACTTGCTCTGCGAGTGATAGTTGGATTCGATTGCGGCGAGATCCTGTGTCGAAATCAGGCATTTTGCCGGTGCGGCTGAGGAATAACCATGTTGCGATTTTTGACGAGTCGCCAACGCGCCGCCCGAGCGCTCCGGCGTCGCGACGATGTTTGCCGCGACGCCGCGGCCGCGCTGCTCGCGCCGGCGTCTCGCGCAGGCATCGTCAATGCCCGGCGGCGCGAAGCCAATATCTGAATCTGCCCGACCGCGAAGAAATGTTGGAATTTCAGCGTGGAAGCGGCGCGCGCCACTGTCTTGAGCAGCGCAATTCGCGCTTCCCGTGTGCTCGCGTCGGTGCGCGCTTCATCAACCGCCGTATTCAACCGTCGCCGTCGCGAGCGCGGCGATGATGTCGGAATGGCGACGCCGGGCCGGATTGGATGATCGTCCGAACGGCAAGTTCGAGCGATGGGCGCGCGCCGACCTGACGGTCGCTGGGACCGCTCTTAAAGGCAATGCCGCGGCAGGCAGCCGCGGCATTTTGGCTTATCGAGCCGTTACCGATCGTTTTATCGCGCCACTACCACAGCCAGCCGACGCCACCGAGCACCTTGTCAGCCATTGGCCCGGTTGCAGAACGATCGAGTGCCTTGGTGTAGTTCAGTTTCAGCACCAGGCTGGGATTTGGAAACACCGCGACGCCAATGTCATGGAAGGTCATGTCGCCGCTTCCGGTCATACCGTTCGGATCGACCCCGAACAGGCCTGCGGTCTGCAAGTTCTGACGGGTGTAGCGATAGAACGGCACAGCCTCCCATTCGCTGCCGAGAATCGTCCCCATCTTGAAGTGATAGGCGATCTCGCCGGAGTAGCCCCACATGTTCTTGCCGACATTATTGGCGTCATCGCCATCGTTGTTGGCGCGCAGATTTTCCGGGTTGCCGAAGCCGACATGGGCATATTCGGCCCGCAGCTCCAGTCCGGTATTGGGAACGCGATAACGCGCCTCGGTATCAAAGATCGTCAGGCTGTTCTTGCCAAGCGGCCTGGTCGTGCCGTCCGGCAGGTCCCCATAGGCGCCACGCGGCGTGATGTCAGGGGAATAGTAGACCGCCGTGCTGCCGGCGAAGCCGGGAAGGAATCCGGGCTGGTAGCTCAGACGCCCCGTCACAGCGGCTTGGTTGCTCATCTGTGCGAAGCCGCCGATTGGCGCCTTTGCAAATCCGAGGGCGTCGGCGCCGTTTGGCCCGGCCGCGTAGCCGCCGGCTATCGGGGCTCCGTTGTCGCCGCGGTGGTCAAAACCGTCACCAAAATCCTCGGCGCTATGGCTGACCTGGAACTGATAATTCAGGCCATCGACGATCTTGCCGTAGAAGCCGGCCGACGGCGCCACCCACGTTGTCGGGATCAGGCCATTGGCGAGTTCGGGCCGTTCCACGCTGTAGAACAGCGTCGGTTCGTGGTAGAGGTTATTGAACGAGATCGGCACCAGATCGACGCCAGGCGAGCGCAAGGTGAGGTGATCGTTGACCCTGAAATCGAAGAAGGCCTGTTCGATCTCGGCGGCGCCGTGCAGCTTGTCGTCGTTGTCAAACGCGGACCCGGCGTGCTCGAACTCGATCTCGGCGTTGAAGATGATGTTGTCGGTGACCTGATAGGTCGGCAACAACACCAGGCGTCCCATATCGAAGCCGTTCTGCCACTGACCATTGTGCGCAGGATTCTGCTGCGAGCCATACTTGATCTCGCCGTACATGCCGATCTTGAGCCCGGGAACCGGGGCTTGCGCCACCCCGAACAGGTCATTGTTGTTCTTGTTCGGCGAAGCCGCCGGCGCATCGGCAGCGGGTGCCTGGGCGTATGGGCCCGTCGGCTTGCCCGCGACAGTCGGCCGACCGGCAGACAGCGACTGAGCCGTCCGCGGGGTTTGCTCCTGCTTCTGCTTGAGCTCGGACTCGAGTGTCTGCATGCGCTTTTCCATGGCCTGGAGCTTCTTCAACAGCATCTCGTTCGTCGCCTTGGATGCGCTGTCGTCGCCGGCGAGCACCGCCGCGCTGCTCCCGCCGAGCATCAACGAAGCAATCAGCACTGTCGACGTGGAGCGGCCCATGCCTTGAGCGGTTGCGCTGCCGAGCTTCCGCTCGAAGCGAGACGCCTGACCGCTCGAAGACATAAGCAAATGCGGCAGAAAGCAGTCACGGATGGACATAAGCAAGGACTCCCCCAGGTTAAAAGCGATCGAGGAAACCCCATCGTCCCCACGAAGCGCGTCATCGCATCAACTTCGTTCAGCCATAGGTTCGTCATCCCATCGTGTCAATTTCGGCAACGCGCATCGAGCCTGCACTACGCGGCTCTGCCACCTCAATCACATCAATGCGGTGCCTCCATGAGTTGTGCAGCGGATCGGAACGATGGCGCCCGCGCATGCTCCGATATGAGTCAATAAGATTCGGGGCAGACTGTTCTTAAAGACCTTTCACCGACATTCGCGAGCAGACGCGTCATCAATTACGTCGCGATTTTTTTGCAACCCCAGATTATTTGTTTCTGAAACATCACACTTGTTGGAATTTCAAGGAGCCCATGAGTGGATCAGCGCCGGACTCTTCATCGCGATCGACACTGCACAGGAAAAACAGAATTGGCTCACAGGAAGAACAGAATTGACTCACACGAAAAACAGATTGCGTTTCCGATGTTCGTCTCGACAGCGCCACACTGGCGCCAACGCGATGCCCTGAGTTCAACTGAAATGCGATCCACCGGGCTCTGCGAGGAGTTGGGCCGTCCGCGACGAGTGGCAGTGATCGCCCGGCACAACCTGCGAGCGGTTTGGACGCGGGCTCAACTCGCAATAGCACAGGAAAGGATCGATATTCGCCGCGCAAAAGCGGCCGACGCTACCGACAGTCCATAGCGGACTGCGCTGGAGGCGGTTCGATTGAATCGAAACCCATCCCGGAATTCGTCATTGTCTCAAAAGGGGAAGCGTCTCAAGGAAGACGAGCGTCGGCCGCGTCTGCGGCCGGCGCTGCGAGTGGTCACGAATGATGATGGTGGTGATGGTGATGATGGTGGTGGTGGTGGTGCTTTTCTTTCACCATCATTGCGTGCGGCTCCGGCGTCGCCGCGGCCCCTTTCACGGTGACGGTGATGACCTCGGATTGGACCGGCGGCTTGAACGGAATATGGGTCCAGTCGCCGAGCATGAGCTGCAGCGTGTGCTTGCCGGGCGGCAACGTCACAGTGGTCTCGGTCTGGCCTTTGCCGAAGTGAACATGCTGCTCGTCGACCATAATGGGTTGGGTCATTTCCTCAGGCGTGAGCGCCTTGTCGATGAGCAGGTGATGATGCCCGACGTTTGCCTTCTCGACGCCGGAAGGAGCGACGCCCATGTTCGGGCTCAGTCCGAACACCACCTTGAACGGGCTGGTGACGGTATCGCCGTTCTTGAGGTTCACGATATACGCGAACGCGCCGGGGGGTGAGTTCGATTGCCCCGAGTCTGATGGCTGCGCTGCTGTGGCCGGGGGCGCCGGCGGCTGTTGCGCCGATGCCGGCCCGATGGCAGCCGCAATCGTTGCAACGGTCAGGACGCCGTAGCAGAATTTGAACATGGGTAGCCTTTCGAAAAAAAGGGGAAGTGGAGGAGGTTGGAAAGCGGGCCGCGGGGTGACTTGACGCCGTCAGTGACGCGGCTCTGGGTGCGTCGTCATCCCTGACCAGGGACGTCCCGGTGAGAGCGCGCTGCAATCCCATGGCCGGCCACTGCTCGCCATATTTGGATACAAGATGTCAAACGGGGCCAAAGCGTGACAGATTCCGCGCATTGATAAAGATCTATTCAAGCGCTATCCGATCGATCGTTATGGAATAGCAGATCGGCGCATCGTGCCAGGTTTATGATCAACACAAGCGTCTTGATCGTGTCATCAAATATTCACGGCCGGGCGCGGTGTTGCCGTGCATTGGTTGACCGTGATCGATGCAGTCACATCGGCGATGCCACCAGGGCGCCGCGGCGACACATCGGCAATCGTCCGCAGCGCCGCGCAGTCGAAGAGTCTTTTTCAGTCGTCGCGCCCGGTGCATTTCCTGGCCTGAAGGCTTTGGAGCCGCGGTTTTCCCGCGCACTCCTCACCGGCGCGCTTGGCGCGAGGTGCGGCCATCGACTATGATCCCGGCAACCGCATCACGCGGCGTAGAAACCGGAATCCCTCGATGACGCAGCCGATGGCCAAACGCTTTCCGACCCCCTCGATCGACCAGTTGCCGGACGATATCCGCACCCGCCTGCTCGCGGTGCAGGAAAAATCCGGCTTCGTACCGAACGTGTTCCTGACGCTGGCCTATCGCCCCGACGAATTTCGGGCGTTATTTGCCTATCACGACGCGCTGATGGAGAAGGATGGCGGCCTGACCAAAGCCGAACGCGAGATGATCGTGGTGGCGACGTCCAGCGCCAACCAATGCCACTATTGCGTCATTGCGCACGGCGCGATCCTGCGCATTCGGGCCAGGAATCCGCAAATCGCCGACCAGATCGCGGTCAACTACCGCAAGGCGGACATCACGCCGCGCCAGCGCGCCATGCTCGACTTCGCGATGAAAGTGAGCGCCGAGGCGCACAGAATTTCGGAAGCGGATTTTGCCGAGATTGCCGGCCACGGTTTCAGCGACGACGACATTTGGGATATTGCGGCGATTTCGGCATTCTTCGCGCTGTCGAACCGGATGGCGAATGTCACCGCCATGCGGCCGAACGACGAATTTTATATGATGGGGCGCGTACCGAAATAGGCCGTTCGAACCTGGAAAGGGACATCGCTTTGCTTGACGGGCCCGAGATTGTGCTGCGTCTTGGCGTCGCCACGCTGGCGGGCGGCCTGATCGGTCTTAACCGCGATCTGCACGGCAAGCCGATCGGATTGAAGACGCTTGGCCTGGTGGGTCTTGCCACCGCCATGGTCGTGATGCTGGCGGATCCATTTGGCGACAGCACGAAACTCTCCGATGCCGCCAGCCGAATCATCCAGGGAATCCTCACCGGCATCGGTTTTCTCGGCGCCGGCGTCATCGTCCATGCCGAGCATCATTTTCGGGTTCGCGGACTCAGCAGCGCTGCCTGCACCTGGCTCACGGCGTGCGTCGGCATCGCCTGCGGCGTCGGACGATGGCTGATCGTCGCGGTCGCCCTTGCAATCGCATTCACGCTTCTGATCGTCGGCCGCCGGCTCGAGCATTGGCTGCATCGCTCATTCGGCGGCAAGGACGAGCCGGCGCCAGAATCCGCTGCCGCTGTTTCGCAGGTGGATAAGCCTTCGACCTGATCGTCGCCAGCTAATCGTCGGACGCCGCTCCGCACCAGCCCGGCAGATAGACCGCGTCCTTGCTCTTCGCCAAAGCCAGCGCTTTTTCGAGGGTCTTCTCGAAATCGGCTTCCACGTTCTTGCGCGACAATCTTCGACGCAGGAAATCCGCCCACAGGAATTCGCTGAAGGGCGTGGTGTCCTTGGCAAAACCGCCGACGCGTCGCAGTTCGCCGGCGAGGCTGCGGAACGGGTCGTCCTTGAGGTCCGCCACCGTTTTCGGAATCTCCCGAAAGTGCCGGCGTTGGCCCTTGGCGTCGTACGGATAGACCCATCGGCGACTATCGAGCACGACCCAGAACGCGTCGCGGTCCACCATGGTAAGGTCGGCGATGATGGTGACCAGAATGTCCTTGATGCCTTCTTCGTGAAGCGACAGCGCCAGATGATGGTGGTCGACCACGTAGTGGCGCTCGTCCGGTCCCAGAACCACCGGGATGGTATGCTTGCCCAGAAGCTCTGCCTGCTTCTTCTTCGACTTGTGCTCCCGCCAGCGCTGGCGTTTTTCCTTAACTTCTCTCATTCCGACGGTCATCTGGGTCGGGCGCAGCGAGAGAATCGGAATCGGATGAAGGATCGGCTCGCGCGTATTCGCCATGACTTGAAACCCCTGACCGGCAAAAAACCCTCTGAAATCGGTGCGACTATGCCATGATGACACAGGCGATTAAATGCCTTTGCCAAGTGCCTCAAGAGATTGGAGAAAGATGGTCAAGAGCCAGAGCGAGCGGACCGAACGGTCGTCCAAGGCACGGGTCGTGCAGCTCGGCGGCCGCGAAATCGTTACCGAGGGCCTGCACCTCAATTTCTGGGCCGACATCAGCCATCGCTGCATGACGGCCTCATGGCCGGCTTTCATCGGCGGCGCCGCACTGGTGTTCATCGCCTTCAACGCGGTTTTCGCAATGCTCTATTGGATCGGAAATCAGCCGATCTCGAACGTGCCCGGCGGCGCCTATATCGACTATCTCTATTTCAGCATCGAGACGCTTTCGACCGCCGGTTACGGCGACATGCATCCGGACACCCATTACGGACATTTTATCGCGA
>WNFO01001793.1_pt1 | contig 17285 bp, 20 predicted proteins | sample 5400251 | NCBI WGS metagenome assembly WNFO01 (sample SAMN13153354, study PRJNA577476) | soil metagenome | isolation source: 100 cm saprolite under Madrone tree | place: USA:California | collected 2016-06-14
CCTCCACATACGCCGCAAACCGTGCTTCACTGTCGCCGACATGCTTGAGATTCATCTGGCCCTCCACGTGCCAAAATCTGAATCCCTTCAATTATTTGATTCTCGGCCGCAACGGCTGCGACCTTCTGACTCAGTACGAGTAACCAGCGGCTCGGCGCCCGCGGGTCGGCAAGTGGCGTGGCGGATCATTCAGAATTCGTCCGGCGGCCGGCCGGACAACCCGTCGACGATGGCGCCTTACGGGTTACTGACAAACTGGAACAAGTTACCGCCGCTCCGTCGCGAACCCATAAATCAAAGCCAGCCGATCCAGGCACTCGCGGAATCGCCGCGCGAAATAGTCGATCCAGCGCTGGCCGCGCACTCCCCGCCGCTGCCCGATCTGCTCCATGGTCATGCCGAGGATTAATACCTCGTGCACCAGCGCCGATCCGTCAGCGCCGAGTTCACGCTCGGCTCGGTTCAGCCGCAGCACGGCCTTGAGCTGACCTTCCGTGATCGGCTCCCGCCTCTGCCCGCCATCGACATATTCCCTGGTGGGATCGACAGCCTGAGGTCCGCGCTCGGCTTTCTCCCAATCGCTCTGGAATGCCCGCCCGCCCTGGTATTGCGCCTCGTCGATCTGACGATGCGTGTGCAGCCGGCCTAAGGGATCGTTGCGGATCGAGCGCAGCGTGACGATCTTGTCTCCCGGCTCCAGGCCGAAGGGATCGTCCACTTCGACGGCAGCCACTTCTGCGTTGCGCGGCAAATCCCGGGATCGCCGGTCATGTACCTTCGCAGGATGATGCGGCTTGTTGCGTTTGGCCCGTGCCATACCTGATCGCTCCGTTAGGTGGTGGAATTTGAATGTTCTGGTCACGCCCTTCGCTCTTGCAATTCTCAGGGCGAGATGGGCCGGTTCACATTGCGCGCGTTTCTTTGCCGGGCCCCTCCAACATTTCATCGCGCAGCAATGCAACCAGTTCTTCCCGGCGGATCGAATGTGCCGGTTGCTGCGGGATCAGCGCGCGCAGATGCGCGATGCGATGGCGGCGCGGCAACCGCTTCATCCGGATAATCATGATCGCCAGCGTCGGTTTCGGTCCGCGCTTCATGCCGCCTCCACCAGCCTGAGGGAGATGGTGCCGCCAGGTCGTTCCGGCGCGGCGTCGGGCCCGCGCGTCAGGTAGAAATGCGCGGCACAATAGCTCGTGCCCTGGCGCCGCGGGTGACCGCAGAAGGTGATGGTCTCGCCCTCCTTGTCGCCACCATAAGGAAAACGGCAATCGCCGGGTTCAAGATCAACCAGCGAAAGATAGCGCGGATCAATCCGCACGCAGCGGAGCTTGACCGGCTTAACACTTTCGAGCGCCGGCATCGGTCGACTGGATTCGGAAGTCAAGCGCTCGCGTCGCTTGTGCCCAAGTCCAATTTCTGAAAATCGGAATTGATTTCTTTTCTGAAATTCAGAAATATGGTGGCATGTTGGATATCAGAATGATCGAGCGGGGACTTGAAAAGCCGGGCAAGACCAAGGGTGGTCTGGCAATGGCCATGGGCGTCCGCCCCGGCGCGGTTTCCGAGATATTGGCCGAAATCCGCCTGATCAAGGCTACGGAGATTGCGCCCATCATCGAGTATCTCGAGCTGAATTCGGTGCCGATCATGGGACGTGTCGGCGCAGGGGCGGTCATCGAACCGGAACACGAGCAGGTGCCGCCGGAGGGCCTCGGCGAAGTCGAGTTGCCCTTTCCCATCGCGGAGGAAACCATCGCCTTTGAAGTGGTCGGCGATTCCATGCTGCCGAAATACGAAAGCGGCGACATTATTGTGGTCTACAAGGAACAGCGCCATCCGCCGACGAGCTTCTACGGGGAGGAAGCGGCAGTCAGGCTGACGACCGGCGAGCGTTATTTGAAAACCATCGAGCGCGGCAAATCCAAAACGCAGGTCAACCTCACGAGCTTCAACGCCAAGCCGATCAACGGGGTCAAACTCGAATGGATTGGAGAGATCTGCGTCACCCTGCCAAGAGGCCAGATCGAGCGGCTGCGGACCAAGGCCGCGGGCCGGGCGCGCAAGGGCGCCAGGGCGCATGCCGGGGCTCCCCCGAGAGAAATGAAGGCGACTAAATGAGCATGCGCGCCAAGTGATTCCCGCCTTCAGCCGGGCGCTGCCTTGCCGATCGAATCCATTATTCTGATTTTCCGAATTTTTGGACTTGACTAACTTCCGATTTTCCGAAATACTCGCTTTCGTCCGCCGGCCGTGTACGCGCGGGCAAAGCGAGCGCCATGCAATATTTCGTTGTGATGATCGATTACGGACGGCGCGGACGCGAGGCCATTGTCGACCCTGAAATCACGCGGCGGCAGGTTGTCTCGCGCGTCGCCTCCGGCGAATACAAAAACATCAGCTTCATTCACGAGATCGCCGATTCTGCGGTGAATGACGTCACGGCCGAGATCATGGCCGAGACAGCACTTCCCGAAATCCCGATAATTGGCGCCGAACTGCAGGCCGATAGCTTCGACCATGCCCGCGATCTCGCAAAGCACGAGGCGGTATGATGGATATGCGACCCGGATTGGTTCGCAGGGCGCATCAAGCAGAGCGTCTGACGCCCTCCCCCATTATCCTTCCCGCCGAAGCGATAGCCGTGACGCTCCTGATCCTTGTCGTGGCGCTTGGCCTGACGATCCGGAGCGGCATGACGTCGGCGGCGCACAATGATGGGGCGCATGCGGGTTGCGGGTTGAACGCTCGGTAGCGGTCGAGAGATCGCGTTTGTGTGAATTGTCCGTTCCGGTCCAGCGTGGAATGGTCCAGCGGTAGCCCCCGAAAAATCGGCAAGCCATGACGCGGCACGATTTATAGGGACTTCTTGCGGCTGGCGAACGATTGTCGCGTTACACGATGCTATTTGCACCATTCAATGGCAGCTTGGAAAAGGAATGAGTCCGTCTTGCGGCTACAGCGCGAGATAGCGCTGGCGAATGTTATCGTTGGCTTTGAGATCCTCGATTGTCGCGGTGTAGACGATCTGGCCTTTGTCGATGACAGTGGCGTGGCTGGCGAGCCCGAGGCAGAAATGCATGTTCTGCTCCGCGATCAAAACCGTAGCACCCGTGCCACGCAGTTGCCGCAGCAACTCGCCGATCCGCTGCACGATGATCGGTGCCAGCCCCTCGCTCGGCTCGTCGAGCAGCAACAGCGCCGGATTGCCCATTAGCGTCCGCGCGATCGCGAGCATCTGCTGTTCGCCACCCGACAGCCGGCCCGCGATCCGGTGTCGAAGCGGCTCCAGCAGTGGGAACACTTCATAGACACGCCGGATCGACCATTCTTCCTGTCCTTCGGCGCCTTTCTTCTGGCCGATGACGAGATTGTCCTCCACGGTATGATCGGGAAAGATCTGCCGGTCCTCGGGCACGAAGCCAAGCCCGGCGCGGGCGATGTGATATGGCTTGAGCCCGGATATGACACGACCCCGCAGCATCACTTTTCCGCGTCGTGCCGGCGCGAGACCCATGATGGCTTTCATGGTGGTCGATTTGCCGGCCCCGTTGCGGCCGAGCAGCGCCATGGTTTCACCCTGCTGCACCTTCAGATCGACACCGAACAGGATCTGGCTGGTGCCGCAATAAACATCGAGATCCTCGACCTGAACGACGGGCTGCGCACTCATACCGCGGCCTCGGTGTGACGTTCGGTGCCTAGATACGCCTCGATGACAGCGGGGTTCTGGCGGATCGCTTCGGGCGTGCCGGTCGCGAGAATCCGGCCATAGCACAGCACCACGACCATTGGCGCAATCTTGAAGACGATGTCCATGTCGTGCTCGATGAAGACGACCGTGATCTTCTGCCGCTCCCAGAGCTCATGGACCTGATCGATCATGCGCCAGCGCTCTTCGGTTCCCATGCCGGCGGTGGGCTCGTCAAGCAGCAATACCTGGGGATCGAGCACCAGTGCCAGCGCGATATCGAGCAGCTTCTGGTCGCCATGCGAAAGTGTAGCGGCTGTCCGGTCGCGCTTGCCGGTGAGGCCCAGCACCTCCATCGCATGTTCGGCACGGTCGCGCGTCTCGGCGAGCGGGAACCGCCGATGTAGCACACTGGCGCGACGCTGATCGGCGCCCACCGCGGCCAGCATCGTTTCGTGCACCGTGAGCGAAGGGAAAATACGCGCCACCTGAAAGGCCCGGCCGATGCCGTGACGCACGATATCAGGCGGGGACCGCCCCGCCATATCCACACCGTTGAGCAGGATGTGGCCAGAGTCTGGCCTGAGCGCACCCGTGATCAGATTGAAGAATGTACTTTTTCCTGCGCCATTGGGGCCGATCACCGCGGTCAGCGATCCCTCCGCGAAACTCAACGTAATATCGTCGGCCGCCTTGACGCCGCCAAACGATTTGGAGAGATGCTTTACCTCCAGCATGGCTAAGCACGCTCCTTCGCACCGTCGCGACGCTGTTCGTACCACTCGACCATGAAATCCATCAGACCTTTGCGCAAGCCGATCGCGAAAAACAGGATCACGATGCCGAGCACGATGCCGTAATACTCGGTGAGCCGCGTGACGGTGTCGTTGAGGATCAACAGCAGCACGGTCCCGACCATCGGGCCCAGGAAGGTGGTGATACCGCCGAGCATGTTGATGAAGATGCCCTCGCCCGAAATTGTCCAGTACGCGAATTCGGGATAGGCGCCCGACACGAACAGGCTCATGATGATGCCGCCGGTAGAGGCAAACAGCGCCGCCAGCACGAAGATCGTCAGCTTGGCGCGCCAGACGTCGATGCCGATGAAGCTGGCTCGACTGGCGTTGTCGCGGATCATGCGCAAAGTGTAGCCGAACGGCGATTGCGCGATCTGACGCATCAGCAGAAGTCCGCCCACCAGCAGCGTGCAGCTCGCAATGTATAGATGCGTCTGGTTCGACAAATCGATGCCGAGAAACACCGGACGTGGAATACCGCCGCGCAAACCTTGATCGCCGCCGGTCAGCGAAGTCCACGACAATATCGTACTGTGGATCAGCATCTGAAACGCCAGCGTGACAAAGGCGAAGTAAATCTCCTTCAGCCGCACGCAGATGGCGCCGATCACCGCCGCGACCAGGGTTGTGATCAGCAGCGTGCCGATAAAGGCGACCGGGATCGGGACGCCGGTGCGCTGCATGATCAGACCGAAACCGTAGGCGCCGAGGCCGAAGAACATGCCGTGCCCGAACGAAATCATGCCGGTGTAACCGACCAGCAGATTGAGTGAGGTCGCGAACAGACCGAACGCCGCGCATCGGATCGCGAAATCGATCAGCGCCTTGCTGCTGAACAAAAATGGCAACGCGGCCAGCACTGCAAAGGCTGCGACGGCAATCAGCACATCAATGTAACGCAAGCGCTTCGATCTTGTCTCGACGCGCGGAACGGCCGAAGATTCTATGGTTCGTTTACGAGCGCGTTCGGCCTGCAGCTCGGTCATGCCACTTCCTTGCCGAACAGTCCGGTCGGCCGGGCAACCAGCACGATCACCATGAACAGATACATCATGCCGTCGGTGAATAGCGGAAAACCGAGCGAACCGTATGACCGGATCATGCCGATCAGGAGCGCGCCGATCAGCGCGCCGAAGATCGAACCCATGCCGCCGATCACCGTCACGATGAAAGATTCGATCAGCACCGAAAATCCCATGCCTGGCGTCAGCGAACGCACGGGTGCGGCGAGTGCTCCGGCAAGGCCGGCCAGCATGCCGCCGAGCGCAAACACGCCGCCATAGATCAAGCCGGTGTTGATGCCAAGCGCGGACACCATGCCCGGATTATGCGCGGCGGCCCGGATCACCTTGCCGACTTTAGTGCGGGCAAGGCCGACGCCGAGGATCGCTGCAACCGCGAGCGCCACGCCAATCAACAGCAGATAGTATGGCGGCACGACGCCGCCGGCGATAAACAGCGGCGGCACCTGGAACGCGCTGGGCATTCCCATCGACCGGAATTCCGGTCCCCACACCAGCCGCACCGCGTCATCAAAGATCAGGACAAAGGCGTAACAGACCAGAAGCTGCATCAGCACGTCGCCGCCATAGACGCGACTCATAAAGACCCGCTCGAACACCAGGCCGAGGATCGCGGTGCCGGAGGCGCCACAAAACATCGCCAGCGCAAAGCTCCCGGTGACCTGATAGGCGGTCATCGCGAAATAGGCGCCGAACATATAGAACGCGCCATGGCTGAAATTCACGACCTTGAGCACGCCGAAGATCAGCGTCAGCCCGACCGCCACGAGAAACAGCAACATTCCAATAATGAAGCCGCTGGTGGTTTGCGTCACCAGACAGGCCGAGCTGGCAAGACAGCCGGTGAGCGCGTCGAGGTCCAAGGAAGATGTCCGTTACGGCATGCCGGGTTATCTCAGCGGAAAGAACGTTCGGCGGTAGGCCGCGGCAGCCTCCGCGTTCCACTGACGTGTCAGGTGTAGCCCTTGGTCTTCTTCCACTCGGCTTCAAGCGCCAAAATCTGCTTCCAGTCGCCGCTCTTGACCTCCGGGACATAAGGCTCATTAGGAATCGTGGTGCCCCAGCCGATTGCATAGCCGATCAGAGTCTGATCCTCGGCCCGCATCGTCACGGTGCCGTCGGCGCCGAACGGCGATTTGATGGTCAGACCACGCATCGCGTCCGCTAGCTTTTTGCCGTCCGCTGAATTGGCCTTCCTCGACGCCTCTGCGATCAGCATCACCGCCGTCGCATTCTCCCACGACCAGTTGGTGGGATACTCATTGTACTTCGCCTTGTAGGCATCGCCCCACGCAGCGTTCTCCGCCGTCGCTGGATAGGTCTTGATGTAGCGATTTCCGGAGTGGATGCCCTTCGGCAGATTCTTGACCACGGTCAACGCCGTATAATCGGCCATGTTGACGGCGAACACCTCCATCTGGCTGAACAGCGCGTAGATGTTGGCCTGATCGATGTAGGAAGTCAGATCGCCGCCCCACAGCGCGGAATACAGCGCCTGGGGTTTCGCCTGCAAAATCTTGGTCACGACCTCGGTGTAATCAGGCTGAAACAGTTTCGGCCAGGCGTCGCTGATGATTTCGACGTCGGGCGCGAACTGCTTGAGGTAGTAGACAAACTCACCCGTCGTATCGCGGCCGTAGGCATAATCCGGCGAACACGTCGCCCATTTCTTCAGTCCCTTGGCCTTGGCGATGGCCGCGGCATAGCCACCGCCGACGATCGAATCATGAACGCCCTGGCGCGCGGTGCGGAACGCGTTGGGGATGTGCTGCTTCGGATCGGCTGTCAGCGAGGAGGTTTCCGAGTTGGTGTGAATACAAAAAACGCCGAGATCGCGCGCGACCTCGTGCACCGCGAACGCTCCCGAGGACGCCTCTGCATCGACAAGAATTTCGCACCCATCAGTATTGACCAGTTCGCGTGCGACGCGGGCGGCTTCCTGCGGCGCCCCCTTGGAATCGCGGATCACCATTTCGATCTGCCGGCCGGCGAGCCCGCCCGCGGCATTGATCTTGTCGACCTCGATCATCACGCCGTTGCGCGACGAGGTTCCGAGCTGCGCCACGCGGCCCGACAGAATCGTCGGCATTCCAATTTTGATCGTCTTGGCTTGCGCGCGCGCCACCCATGGCGTTGCGAATGTCACCGCGCTGGCGCCCATCAGCGCCAGCGTCGACCGCCGGCTTACGCCCGGCCTGCTGGTCTCTGTCATCCCGCCTCCTCGACGTCTGTGCGTCCCTCAAAACCCCTGCCGGAGATCGTGCCGTCTCCATGCCGTTAGAATTTCAGAGAAAACGGGGTGACGTCAAGGCAATTATGAATTACGAGTCATAATTCATATTGCGCGCAAGTTAGGCAGTTCCGGGCGAGTAATGATGGATCCATCGAACTTCATCGCATTTCACGCCCGGCAAACGCCGGAGCGCTGTGCGCTGAAATATCGCGGCGAAGAGATCACCTACGCGGCCTTCCACGCCAGGATTCAAACCGTCGGGGGGTGGCTGGCGTCGCGCGGGATTGGTCCTGATGACGTCGTCGCCGTGCTGATGAAAAACAGCGCGGCCTTTCTCGATATCGCTTTCGCCGTAAGCCGCATCGGCGCGATCTTTCTGCCGATCAATTTCCGGCTGGCGTCGGACGAAATCGCCTACATCGTCGAAAATTCCGGCGCGCGCCTGCTCATCGCCGACGAGGAATTTCGCGCGAGCGCGGCGGGACCTGCTCCCATCGTCCTGGTCGATGTCACCGCGCAATCCAACGCTACGCGGCTTGGGCCCGAAGCCAAGCCCGCAAAGGCGCATCGCCGGCTTCCGTCCGACCTGACGCGGCTGATGTACACCTCCGGCACCACCGATCGGCCAAAAGGCGTGATGCTGACTTACGACAACATCCACTGGAAATCGGTGGATCATGTACTGGCGCTCGGCCTCAGCCGCGATACAAGGCTGCTGGTCGCCGGTCCGCTCTATCATGTCGGCGCACTCGATCTTCCCGGTATCGCGGTGCTGCGGCAGGGCGGAATGCTCTCTATTCTGCGTGATTTCGACGCCGCGCAGTGCCTGGCTGCGATCGAAGCCGACCGGCTCGACGGAGCATGGCTGGCGCCCGTCATGACGACATCCATCCTCACCCTCATCGATCGCGAACGCTATGACGTCTCCAGCCTGCGATGGGCGATCGGCGGCGGTGAAAAAACTCCCGAGGCGCGCATTCGCGCCTTCTCGCAATATTTCACCAATGCCCGCTACATCGACGCCTACGGCCTGACGGAAACCTGTGGTGGCGACACTTTCATGGAGCCTGGGCTGGAAATTACAAAGATCGGGTCGACCGGCCGCGCCGTCGCCCATGTCGAAATCGAAATCCGCGACGATATGGGCCATCGCGTCGTCCCCGGCGAGAACGGCGAAATCTGCCTGCGCGGCCCAAAGGTCACGCGCGGCTATTGGAAGGATCCTGAGGAAACCGCGGCGGCGTTTTTCGGCGACTGGTTTCGTAGCGGGGACGTCGGCTATCTCGATGAGGACGGCTTCCTTTATCTCACCGACCGCAAGAAGGACATGATCATTTCCGGCGGCGAGAATATCGCGTCGTCCGAAGTCGAGCGCGTCATCTACGAACTGCCGCAGGTGCGCGAAGTCGCCGTGATCGGTATGCCCGACCATCGCTGGGGCGAACGGCCCATTGCGGTCGTGGTGCTGGCGGACAGCGCGGCGCTGGAACTAGCTGACCTGACGGCGCATTGCCGCCAACGCCTGGCGTCATTCAAGGTGCCGAAACAACTGATCATTCGCGACAACCTGCCACGCAATCCCTCGGGCAAGGTACTCAAGCGCGTGCTGCGCGCCGAATTAGAGGCCAACGCATGACGCAAGTACCCGAAGCTGCGGCTGGAAAGCTGACAAAACTCAATCGCGTCCAGCGCAATGCATGGACCAAGCGCAAGATTTTCGACGCCGCGACCAAAATCGTCGGCAAATATGGTTACGCCGAAGCCTCCGTCGCCCGCATCACCGAAGAGGCCGGCGTCGCGCAGGGCACGTTTTACAATCATTTTGAGAATCGTCAGGAGTTGCTGGATCAATTGTTGCCCATGATCGGCACAGAAATGGTCCGTTTCATCCGCGAGCGGACCGGTACGGCGCACGCGGCGCGGCAGGAAATCGAGCGATTTGGCGCTTTCTTCGATTTCATCCGTGAGGTCCCGGAATTCCTGCGCATCCTCAACGAGGCCGAGTTTTTTGCACCGATCGGCTACCAGAAGCACCTCGACAATATCTCGACGGCCTATGTCCGAATCCTGCGGCGCGCCCGGCATGCCGGCGCGATCGACAATTTCAGCGACGAGGAATTCGAGGCCATCGTGCACATGTTCATGGGCGCGCGCGGCTACCTCAGCCGCCGTTATTCCTATTCCGGCGGCACCGTCACCGCGGTGCCGGATCATGTGATCTCGGCCTACGAGAAGCTGATTACCAGAGGATTGTTCACTCCGCGGAGCGAAGGCGACAATCATGATCGCTGAAGGCATTGTTCTGGTAACCGGTGGCAGCCGCGGCATCGGTGCCGCAACCGCGACCCTCCTCGCGCAGCAGGGACGGCGCGTCGTAATTGCCGATGTCGGGCCCGAAGCTCTCATCGGGACGCAGACGATCCTGTGGCCCAATAGGTTCGACGTTGCCAGCGAGACCGAGGTCATGAGCGGCATAGCGGACATCGAGACCGCTCACGGTCCGATCACTGGCCTCGTCAATGCGGCCGGCGTGTTCGGCAAGATGCATTCGGTCGAACGCGTGCGCATGGACAATTGGGATCGCGAAATCAATATTGATTTGCGGGGCACATTTCTGGTGGCGCGCAGCGTCGGCGTGCGAATGGCCAAACGACGCCATGGCGCCATCGTCAACGTCGCCTCGGTCGCGGGAATGACATCCGGCCCGATCCACGCCTATACCGCGGCGAAGGCCGGCGTCATTCAGATAACGCAGACGCTCGCGGCGGAATGGGGACGCGCCGGCGTGCGGGTCAACGCCGTGTCACCCGGATTTACGCGCACTGCGGCACTCGAGGCGGGAATATCTTCGGGCGCGCTGGATCAGAACCGCCTCGCCCGCAACACCGCGATGAACCGGCTGGTGGAACCAACAGAGGTTGCCCACGCCATCGCGTGGCTGCTCTCGCCCGTAAGCAGCGGCGTGACCGGAATCAATCTACCAGTTGACGCTGGATTTATCGCCGGCTCGACCTGGGACGCCTATGGCGGATTGCGCGAAGCACCGGAAGTATAGGACGGAAGATCATGAACATTGAAGTGCCGCGCAAGAAACTCGATCTGTCTTCGGCCATCGCCGAGGGCGATATCCGCGTTCTATTGATGGTCCTGGTCCACATGACCGGCGATGAGCGCTGGCTGCAGCCTCCCTACAAGCCCCAGCGCGACGTCCGCCTGATCCCCGATCCGGAAGCCGGGGTGCCCAAGGAAATCCAGGATGAAATCCGCACCGCCGTCCTCAAACTCTTCGTGGATGGCGGGCCCAGCCCTGCAATCACCGACCCCGGCGACGAGTTGATGCTGAAGATGATGCGCGCGTGCCTCGGCGAGAACGTCGCACCGGAATATGCGCCGCTCATGCGTGAGGAAATGGGATTCATTCCACGCGACGCGCGCTGGACCAGACGTCCGTCGGGCGACGCCTTGATGAAGCAACATGTCCTGATCGTCGGCGCGGGCGTCTGCGCCATCGCGCTCGGCGTCGCGCTCGGCCGGCTCGGCATCCCCTACACCATCGTCGAGAAAAACGACGAACTCGGCGGCACCTGGTACGTCAACCGGTATCCCGGCTGCGGCGTCGACACGCCCAATCATTCCTACTCATTTTCCTTCGGCGCGCGCAACAACTGGACCCGCTATTTTGCGCAGCGCGAAGAACTGCTGGATTATCTCAAGAAGGTTGCGCTCGAACATGACGTCCGCAGCCACATCCGTTTCAACACGCGGTTGACATCTTCGCGCTGGGACGAGACCAGACGTCGCTGGGTTTCGACGCTGGAAACCGGCAATGGCGTGGAAGATTTCGAGTCGGCGGTCCTGGTCAGCGCAATCGGCCAGCTCAACGACCCATCACCAGCTCATTTCAAAGGCGAAGAAGATTTTTCCGGCCGGATGTTCCACTCCGCGCTGTGGTCGAACGATATCAAGCTCGATGGCAAGCGCGTGGCCGTGATCGGCACTGGCGCCACCGCGATGCAGCTCGTGCCTTCCATTGCCGATCGCGTGGCTTCCGTCACGGTGTATCAAAGGTCGGCGCAATGGTCGCGCCCCGTCACGGGCTATTCCGATCCCATCAGCGAAGGCGCGCAATGGCTGCTCGCGCACCTGCCGTTCTACGTGCAATGGTATCGCTTCAACATGTTCTGGCGTTACGGCGACGGGCTACTGCCTTTCCTGCGCAAGGATCCGAACTGGCCGTATCCCGATCGCGCCGTCAACAAGGGCAATGACCGGCATCGCCAGGAGCTGACGGATTTTATCCTGACCGAACTGAAAGACCGGCCGGACCTGATCGAAAAATGCGTTCCGACCTATCCGCCCTATGGCAAGCGCATCCTGCTTGACAACGGCTGGTTTCGTACGCTCACAAAACCGCATGTCGAACTGGTCACCGAGCCGATCGGCCACTTCGCCCGCGATGGCATCGTCACCTCCGACGGCAAGTTGCGGCCCGCGGATGTCATCGTGATCTCGACCGGGTTCAAGGTCACGCAGATGGCGGCGCGTCTCAATATCAGCGGGAACGGCAAGAAGCTCGCCGATGCATGGGCCGATGACAATCCGACCGCCTATCTCGGACTCACGGTGCCGGACTTCCCGAATTTCTTCTGCATGCTCGGCCCCAACGCCGGCCCAGCGCATGGCGGCAGCGTGATCTTCCAGTCGGAATGCCAGTCACGTTACATCACGGCGTGTCTTGTCAACATGATCGAGCGAGGCATAGCCGCCATCGACGTTCGTCAGGACATCCATGACCGGTATGTTCGCGAGGTCGATGCCGAGCATGAACAAATGATATGGACCCATCCGGGGATGACGACTTACTATCGAAACAAGCAGGGCCGAGTATTTTCCGCGATGCCGTGGCGGTTCGTGGACTATTGGCGAATGACGCATGATCCGGATTTGAGCCAGTATCGCCAGACCAAGGCCTGACCACCGCCAACGGGGGATCCGGTATGACAAGACCACGCGTACGAATCTACACCGACTACAAAAGCCCCTACGCCTTCGTCGCCAACAAGCGGCTCTTCGAGCTGGAAGAAAACCACGGCGTCGAACTCGAATGGCTGCCCTACACCCTTCGCATCGCCGAATTCATGGGCAAGGTGGAGGAGCGCACGCCGCATTTCTGGCGCAAGGTGCGTTACGCCTATATGGACGCGCGGCGTTATGCCAACGCGCAAGGGCTCACCATGAAAGGGCCGCGGCGAATTTACGATGCCTTCTATTCCAGCGCCGGCATGCTGTTTGCACAACGCCACGGGCTGTTCCGCCCTTACCACGACACGGTGTTCAGGCGCTTCTGGAGTCACGACCTCGAAATCGACGAATTGTCCGGCATTTCCGATGTGATCGCTTCTGTCGGCGGCTCAGCGACGGATTTCGAAGCCTACGTCAACGGTCCGGCGCGCGCTGAGCATGACCGCATCATCGACGAGGCGGAAGCCCTCGGCGTGTTCGGGGTGCCCACCATGGTATTCAACGGCGAACTGTTCTGGGGCGGCGACCGCATCGACATGCTGATCGAACGCATCAAAAAGCCCGAAACCATCGCGGCCGCGCTGGGAAGCCGGCACCGAGCATGAAACGGCCGTTGCCGCCAAGACTGATATCATCGGCTACTTTGCAACGAGATGTTCCCAGCACCCCGTACGCTCCAGGACAGGCCGCAGCGCCGTTCGATGCGCCGCGTCGAGGGCGGCAAACTTGTCGCGCATCAGATCGAGGCATTTGACCTGATACTTGAACGGCGACAGGGCGTAAGGCAGGCCCCAGACACTGATCTCCAGTCGCTCGACACCTTTCGCAAAGGCTTGCGCATTGGCGGCAAGAAAGGGCAGATAGAGTTCGCCGGCGATCCCAAGCAGCGCCTCAGCCATGCCGCTCAGTGCCTGCTCGCGCGGATACCATTTCCCGTCGACTCCCGAGGCGTCGTCCAACCGTCTAACCCAGTGATCGGTAAACGGCGCTTTCTCCCGCATGATCCGCATCGGGGTGGGATCGGTCGCCAATTCGCTCAATTGGCCGAACCATGCAAAATCCGCCAGCGATGGCCGGCTTCCGAACAGATATTTTGTCATTCCAACGTGCGGCTCGAACGCCGCCAGGATTCGACGATAGCTCTCTTCCAGCAAAGGCTTGTTTTCGGCCGTCGCGCCGAGAATGGGCATGCGGGAAATCTGCCTCACGCGGAAATGCTCGATCTCCTCGGCGCTTCCGGCCACGGCGTCCGACACCGACCATTCTTCAGCTGCCCATCGCGAGACATAGGCTTGATCTTCGGGGTCACACCACCGATAGAGAAAAAGCGGCTTCGCGGCCCATTCGTCGGCGAGATCCTCGAGGAGATCGCAGACGAACGCTGTGGCCTTATCTTCGGGAACGACCGATCCGGGTGCCGGGTTTCGAGATCGCACGCCAGTGTCGTGGTTTCGCCGCGAAAGCTTCCGTCGGGATATTGCAGGACAGGAATCAAATTCGGACGCAGGTGCCCAGCCTGTTTCCGCAGCGCCCTGGTCATGATGACCCAGTCGAATGGGATCTTCCGGTAGCGCAATAGTGCCCGCAGCTTGATCGCGTAAGGCGATGCCGTGGATCCGATCAGCCGATAGCGTCCTTCATTCATGCAAGATATCCTGACCACCGGGCGCGATCGCACCGATCGCGCTTCACATTCGCCATCGCCGCGTGTTTCTGCCTAGCCCAGGCCCAAAACCCGCGCAACCGGTCGCCACCTTTCGCTGAAGGGCCGGAAAACCGACGAGCTCTGCATTTTACGAAGACGGACCGTCTTCCATGTGAGCAACGCGGACCTTGTTGTATCGCGTGAAATCATCCCTAATGCGCGGAAGGTCATGCAACAACGAGTGCAGAAAAGAGACCAAAGGGAGACGCGCGATGAAGGGTCCCGAGGACGATTCCGGCTTGACCGACAGGGTGGCCATCGTGAGCGGCGGTGGTGCTGCGGGCGACGGCATTGGCAATGGCCGGGCTGCGGCAATCCTGCTAGCCCGCGCGGGCACCAAGGTGCTGGTGGCCGATCTCGACCTCAGGCTTGCCGAACGCACGGTTGAAATGATCCAGGCTGAGGGCGGCACGGCGGCGGCACTGTCGGGCGACATCACCAAGGAATCCGACTGCATGCGGCTGGTCGAAGCAGCTGTCGACCGCTGGGGCCGGCTCGACTTCCTCGACAACAATGTCGGCATCGGCAGCCGCGGCAGCGTCGTCGACGAGAAGCCCGAGGAATATCGACGGGTGATGCAAATCAACGTCGAGACCATGTTCCTGCTCTCGAAGTACGCGATTCCGGCAATGATCAAGACCGCCGGGGGCGGCTCCATCGTCAACATCTCGTCGATATCCGCGCTCCGGCCGCGCGGCCTCACCACCTACACGACCTCGAAAGCCGCAGTCATCGGACTGACCCAGGCGATGGCGGTCGATCACGGCGGCGACAACATCCGGGTCAATTGCATCTGCCCCGGTCCGATGTACACGCCGATGGTCTATGCGCGCGGCATGAGCGACGCAGCACGCACCCAACGCGCCAACGCCTCGCTGCTGAAAACCGAGGGAACCGGTTGGGACGTCGGCCACGCCGTGAAATTCCTGCTCAGCAACTACGCCCGCTACATCACCGGGCAGGTGCTGGTAGTTGACGGCGGCGTCACGCTGCAAGGCCCGGAACGCGATTCACGGGATCACTGATCACTTCATAAGGGGAGAACCAACACGATGGCCCGCCTGCCCTATCTTGAGGCCGACCAGGTCGCGCCCGAATATCGCGACATGCTCAAGCGCAACACCAACCTGCACAAGCTCTTGGTCAACTCGCCCGACATGGCGCGTGCCTTCAACGGCATCGGTGGCTACATCCGCTTCAAGAGCAAACTCGACCCGCGCCTGCGCGAACTTGCTATACTTCAAGTGGGCTGGCTGGAGAAATCGGAATACGAATTCACCCATCATGTGAGTATCGGCAAGGAGTTTGGCGTCACCGATGAGGATATAAGGGGCCTGATAGCCGAGACCGAGGGCAAGCCCTCCCAGCTTGAGCCGCTTGCCAAGGCGATCGTGAAAGGCGCACGCGAAATGGTGCGCGAGCTTGCGATGTCGGATTCAACTTTCGCCGAGATCAAACAGGAACTCTCTGACGAGCACATGACCGATCTCGTGCTCACCATTGCCTTCTATTGCGCCGTCGTCCGCGTGCTCGCCACCATGAAGATCGACAACGAACCCACCTATAAAGAGGTACTGCAGCAGTACCCGATGCCGGGAGTAAAGTAACATGCGCCTGAAAGATCGCGTCGCCATCGTCGTTGGCGCTGGCCAGAGCCCCGGCGAAGGCATCGGCAACGGCCGCGCCACCGCCCTCACCTTCGCGCGCGAAGGCGCCAAGGTACTGTGCGTGGATCACAATATCGAGTCGGCCCAGGAGACGGTCGACATGATCGATGCCAAGGGCGGCACGGCGGTGGCCTACAAGGCCGACGTCACCAAAGAGGCCGAGATCAAGGCCATGGCAGCCGATGCGCACACCCGCTGGGGCCGCATCGACATCCTGCACAATAATGTCGGCGTCAGCCTCGCGGGCGGCGACGCCGAGCTGCTCGACCTCACCGAGGAGGCACTCGACCGCTGCGTTGCGATCAACCTCAAGAGCTGTATCTTCGCAGCGAAACACGTGATCCCGATCATGCGCCGGCAGAACAGCGGCGCCATCATCAACATCTCCTCGATGGCCGTCATCACCACCTATCCCTATGTCGCCTACAAGGCGACCAAATCGGCGATGGTCGCGTTCACCGAGCAACTCGCCTACCAGAACGCCCAGTACGGCATCCGCGCCAACGCCATCCTGCCCGGCCTGATGAATACACCGATGGCGGTCGACACCCGCGCCCGCGAATTCAAGAAAAGCCGCGCCGAAGTCGAAGCCGAACGCGACGCCAAAGTGCCGCTACGCAAGAAGATGGGCACCGGCTGGGACGTCGCTAACGCCGCGCTCTTCCTGGCTTCCGATGAAGCCAGCTTCATCACCGGCGTTACGCTTCCAGTGGACGGCGGCGCAAGCGTGCGGCGCGGGTAACAGAACATGGCCGCCTCGCACGAAACGAAATCTCCGCCTGGCGCGGCACCGGCTCTCGAGTACGACGCCATCATCATCGGGGCGGGCATGTCGGGCATGTACCAGCTTTACCGATTGCGCGAACTCGGGATGCGGGTGCAGGTGTTCGAGGCCGGCACCGGCGTCGGCGGCACCTGGTACTGGAACCGCTACCCGGGCGCGCGCTTCGATTCCGAAAGCTATTCCTACGGCTATTCCTTTTCGAAGGAACTGCTGCAGGAATGGGACTGGTCCGAGCATTTCGCTGGCCAGCCGGAGACGCTGCGCTATCTCAATCTTGTTGCCGACAAGTTCGACCTGCGCCGCGACATCCAGTTCCGCAGCCGGGTCACTGCTGCAATTTACGGGGAGGATACGCGCAGCTGGAAAG
>WNFO01023256.1_pt1 | contig 17285 bp, 12 predicted proteins | sample 5400251 | NCBI WGS metagenome assembly WNFO01 (sample SAMN13153354, study PRJNA577476) | soil metagenome | isolation source: 100 cm saprolite under Madrone tree | place: USA:California | collected 2016-06-14
CCCGCGGGTCAACGGCAGCCTGGTTCGCTGTCGAACAGGAGGTGCCGAAGGCTGGAATTCCATTCGGTTGACCTTTGCAATAAGCCACATAAAGCAGCGGAGCTTTGGCCGGATCGAAGCGAGCAGGATCGAAGATCGAACCCTGTCCATCACGCTGGAAAAACGGAGTGTGAGCGCTCCAGCGCATGCCATAGTTGAGCGTCAGCTTCCGGCTAATCTTCCACTCATCCTGCGCATACCACTGAAAGAGGTCCAGTTCGCTATTAGTGAAATTTCGAGCTTTAGACTCGGTATAAGTAGCGAAATTACCGAGCAGCGCGTTTGCATAGGCGAAGCTCGTGTTCCCAGTGCCCAGAGCCGTCGGTGTCGAAATAGTGAAGCCGTTGTTGACGGTGGTACTGCTATTGCCGAAGTCCAATCCGCCTGACCATTTCCCGCCGCCGGGCGCTTCACTGTTCTGCAACCGTTCAAAATAAGCGCCGAACTTAAGACTGTGGCTACCATGAGTAAACGACACATTATCGGCGAAAGAGGGTTTGACGTAGTCGTTGCCAGTTTCCCCCCAGCGATCCAGCCAGTTAATGTTCGCGGGGTTGCTGGTCGCGCTGCTCCAACCAGTAACGGTCGGAACCAGATTGAGTTTGTTGTTTTCGGGAAAGAGCTGGGGCACCGTGAATTTCAAGGCACTCCGAGTCAAGCCCTCGGCGACGCCCGTTGAGGGTACGAATCCTTCCGAGTCATGGCGCATGCCAAAATTGAACTCGTTAACGACTCTCGAGCTGATGATGCGGACCCAGTTGGCCGACCATCCATTGTCTTTGTAAAGATAATGAGAACTGATTCCCCACCTGTCCACACCTCCGCTTCCGTTGGGCCATCCAGAGGTGCCGAGGCCCTGGTTATCCGAAGTCCACCATTGAGCTTTCCAATAGATGCTGTCTTTATTTGTGGGTTTGAGATCAATGCGAATCACCGGGCTGCGTTTAGGAACGTCCACGCTCTGCTGGTTAATGTAGCGTCCGGGAATGGCGGCCGTGGATGAATTGGGCAGCGGGAAGTAGTTGAGCAAATTTTGCATGCTTGGGTTAATGCAACTTCGGGTCACGCCGCAACCGGGACTGCCGGCCGCTGGAATAATATTGCCGGGAAACTGCAAGCCCGTGAGCGGATCAATAACGCTCGGCGTGGCGCCGCTCGAATTCTTCGACAGAGAGAAATTACCCTGTCGTTCGAGAGCAGTCGGCACGGTCACAGTCACCGGATCGGTCGGTGTGATCGTGTGCGGCTTTTCAAAGGAGAAGAAGAAGAATGCTTTATTCCTCATTAGGCTCGGTCCCCCTTCGCCAAAGCGCGGCAGCGGCAACGGCCCTCCGATATTGAAGCCGGGAATCTTATGGCGGTAGAGTGGCCTAACCAAACCCGCCTTGTTGTTGAAGAAGTTGTTGGCGTTGAGCGACTCATTACGAACGAAATAATAGACGCTGCCACGATAATCCTTGCCGCCACCCCTCGAGACTATATTGATTATGGCGCCGCCATTATTGCCGTACTCGGCCGCGTAGTTGTTGCGCAGAACCTTCACCTCAGCGACCGCGTCCTGGTTAATTGTCATGCTGACCTTGTTCGACCCGCTGGGCTCGCCCGCAAACAAACCGTCAATCGTGGCAACTGCCGAACGGCCACGCTGGCCTGAAAAGTTAGGCAAGTCGGTGCCGAACCCCTCTCCTACTGCTTCAATGTCATCGTTGTTTGACGTTCCGGGTATGAGCCGCAGCAGGGAGGTGATGTCACGTCCCTTCGTCGAGATTAGACTAATCTGATCGGAAGTCAGCCGCGCAGTCAGGTCGCTACTTTCTTTTTCAACGATCTGCCCCTCGCTCTGCACCGTGACCGTCTCACTTACCTGGCCGGTCTTCAAGGCCAGCTCGCCAAGCGCCAGGCCTTCATTCGCGCTCAAGACGATCTTGGTTCGCAGCAGAGTTTCAAAGCCCGCATGCCCAATCCTCAGTGTATAAACACCGGGCTGGACCGAAGCGAAGTTGAACCGGCCGGAATCATTTGTAACTTGATCGCGCTTGTCTTTTGTCTGGTCGTGAACCAGCGTGACGCTGGCACCCGCCACCACCGCACCGTTCGGATCGGTTACCGATCCGGAGATGTTGCCGGTCACTGATTGTGCAAAGGCAGGGGAACTTATAATTATCGCCGCCCAGAGTCCGAGCACTAGACTCGTCAAACGGCAATTAATACTGAGCACGGAACGGGGACGAAACGAGGCTCTATAGTTCAAGCTAAACATGGTGGTCTCCTTTTTTGGCTGGCGGCGAAACACGGCGCGGACTGCGCTTGGCGAAACGTCAACCCGACTTCCCGATTAGCGCATTGAAACCAATTGCGCTATTTAGCTCTTTGATTGAAGCGAAGGTCCGCAACCAGATACTAGATAAAGCCGAATTTGCCTAGGAAATCTCTGAATTTCCGGTGCTCTGAACATCGTTAATGCGAACGCGCCAACAACTGGTGTGTTACCGGTAACGGATATTATTCCGTTACCGCTAACGTGTCAAGTATTTATTAGGATATTCGTCTAAAAAAGATGTTTTTCTGGAAGGGCCCGCAATCTGCCGGCGGATTCTTCGGCGGTCAGATCTCGCTGTGGGCTGGCAAGAAGTTCGTAGCCCACCATAAATTTTCGCACCGTCGCCGAACGCAAGAGTGGAGGATAGAAATGAATGTGGAAATGCCACTCAGGATGAAGAGATCCATCAGTGGGGCGTTGATGAAAGCCCATCGTGTAAGGGAAAGCCGCCTGAAAAAGATTATCGTAGCGCGTCGTAACTTGCTTGAGAATATCTGCGAGCTGGTCCCGCCCTTCATCGTTCAACTGATCTAGACCGGTCACGTGTCGCCTACTGACGATCATTGTTTCGAATGGCCAGATTGCCCAAAAGGGAACAACGGCCTGAAAGGATTCATTCGCGCAAACCAAACGGTCGGCTAGTTTCAATTCCAGCTCCAAGTAACTACAAAGCAAGCATCGCTGATGCTCCGCAAAATAGTCAGCCTGGGCGGCGCTCTCCTTGCGTGGTTCGTTAGGGAGAGTGAGATTCGCCCAAACCTGACCGTGCGGATGCGGATTGCTGGCGCCCATCATCGCTCCCTGGTTCTCAAAAATCTGCACCCAGTTAATAAACGAGAGCGCGCCTAACTCCTGAAACTGTTCCACCCAAGCGTCTATCACACCGCGAATTTCAGCGGGGCTCATGCGCGAGATTGTCAGATCGTGTCGGGGTGAAAAGCAGATCACGCGAGAGATGCCGGGCTCTCCCTGGGCCGTTATAAGATCGCTTGCATTGCTCTGGGCTGCGAGGGTGTCCGGCAGCAGCGCCGCAAAGTCGTTGTCAAAAATGAACGTGCCTTCATACAGCGGATTGCGCGCACCGCCTGCTCGTTGGTTCCCCGGACACAGATAACAGCTCGGATCATAGGACGGTTGAACCTTGGTTCCGATTTCTTCATGTTGTCCTTGCCAGGGACGCGCAGTCCTTTGCGGGGACACCAGGATCCATTCGCCTGTAAGCGGGTTGTATCTTCGATGTGGGCGAGTGAAATCCAACACGTGGATCGCGTCGATGTCGTGTGCAATCTTGTTCCGACGCGCCTACTAACTGAGCGAACCAGCGACGACTTCGCTGACGCCCGCCGCGGTCCGACTGACACAAATCTCTGGCGAGACGCCGGTTGACTTCTTGTATTCGCGCGCCACTGAATCGGTGAAATCTGCGCACAACTCAGCCTTCACCAAATTAATCGTGCAGCCGCCGAATCCGCCGCCCGTCATCCTCGCTCCATAAACACCGTGCGCCTCGCGAGCAAACTCAACCATTAGATCCAACTCTTCACAACTGACTTCGTAATCGTCACGCAGGCTACAATGCGATTCATTCATTAGTTCGCCAAAGTGTGACAAGTCCTCATTTTCAAGAGCCGTCTTTGCTTGCAGCACACGCGCATTCTCACTGATCACGTGACGACAGCGGCGGTACACTACTTCGGGCAGGTCGCGTCCGTCAGATTCGAGATCCGCCATGCTCAAATCGCGCAAGGCATGAACATTGGGAAGTCTTTGAGCCAAGAGATGTACGCCTTCCTCAGATTCGGATCGGCGCTTGTTGTATTCACTGCCCGCCAATCGGTGTTTGACCATTGTATTGCAGATTACCAACCGAACGTCTTCGGGAAGAGGCAGAAGTTCATACTCGAGCGATCGACAATCAAGCAGCAATGCCCTTCCTTCCTGACCATGGCAAGCAACGAATTGGTCCATGATACCGCAACGCATGCCGACAAAATTCTGCTCTGCGCGTTGACAGAGCCTTGCCAGCTCGATTCGCTCAATGGCAAATCCTGAATGCTGCAACATAGCATAACCAGTTGCTACTTCTATCGACGCGGACGAGCTCAGCCCCGCGCCTATAGGCACCTCGCCGCGTATCTGAATTTGGGCGCCCTTCAGTCGATAGCCTGCCTGCTCCAGCGTCAGCGCAACTCCGCGAACATAATCGCTCCAATGTCCTTTCGCGCGTGCCGTTATGTCATCCAAGTCAAAGTTGATTGTCTCCTGGAAATTCTCCGAAGAAACGGCGATCACACGGTCATCTCGCGGAGTAACACTGACCCAGGTTGAGAAGTTGATGGCGGCGGGCATCACAAAGCCTTCGTTATAATCTGTGTGCTCGCCAATCAAGTTGACCCGTCCCGGCGCGCGATAAATCCGCGGCTCGCTTCCACACGAACTCTGAAAGCTCGTGCTCAATTCTTTCGCTTCGATCACTTTTCGAACCCCTGCGATACTGCCCGGATTACCGTGTTCGATAGCTTCGAGTGAGTTGCCGTGCTGGGATACTCACCGTATAAGACTTGCCGGTGGGATCGACTGAGATCTTGATGAGATTTCCCTGACAGAGTTCTTCTTCATTCGCAATGTAGCCTGACATCGTATTGTCTTTGTCAGTCGTGCGCACATTGCGATGCAATTGATAGATGGCTTCGATCTCATTCAGGCTCTTCAGAGTTGCGAACGTCCGCGCTTCGCCGCCTTTCCGCGGTCCGTCATTGATTATCGCGACGCGAGGGTTGAGCGCGCGGACAAATGCCGGGTTGTTGCTTAAGTCCAAGCCATGGTGATCGACCTGATAGACATCGACGACGCCGACCACGTTTTTCGGGCAAGCCAGGCGATTTTCGATATTCCACGTCAGGTCGCCACCATCAAAGAATTTGAATCGCCCGAAGTTGAGCAAAATGCCTACGCTGTTGACGTTGTCGGTTGTGTCTTCCGGCTTCGGTTCGAAATTCTCTCCGCACGGTCGCATCTGCGGCGTACTTGATTTTTCGCCAAGCACCACACCACCGGCAGCTAACACTCGAACAGCGAGCGGCGGCAGGTACTTTGGCGACCCTGGCAGCTCGATCTCATCGCCCGGCTTTAACGTGACGGAGTTGCCCTGCGTCGTTTGCCTATACGCCTCGATCAATTCCGCCTGCATGTCGGAAGCAATTGTTTGCGGCAATCCGTGATCGTAGTAGTGCTTGATCGGAATCAACTTGTCAATCAACAACGACTGGCCAGTCGGCGTTACTATCAGCGTCGCAGCGCCGCCCTCGACATCGATGAAATAGATGTCCAGAGTTTTCGGAGCAGCACGAGCTGGGTTCGGACCAGGCAGAAATAACGTCGTAAGGAGAGCGAATAGCAGGTATGTTTTCAATTTCATTAGTATCTCATTTCAATGAAGTCCACTTTAGTTTGGTTGGGCGCATTTGGCTCCAGCAGCCAATTTGCCCATGAACGCCGACCAAGCCGCTAACGCCGTTGGTACCGACCTCATGCTGCCAATAATTCGACAAAACTAAAGTTTGTCGGACAAAGAAGCGTTGGTCGTCTGCCCATCAACCATTCGCCAGATGTGCAGCGGATTTGCGTTCTTCAATTCCTCGGGCAGAGCCTCGTCCGGCCAGTCCTGATAACAGACTGATCGGGCGAAGCGCAAAGCGGCCCGTGTGCCGACAGAAGTCGATCGTCCATCAGAGGTCGCGGGAAATGGGCCTCCGTGGACCATCGCGTGACCAACTTCGACCCCGGTGGGAAATCCATTGAACACCAGCCGCCCAACCTTCGTTTGGAGAATCGCGATCAAGTCATGGCTATTATTTAGCTCTTCCTCATCCGCATGAATGGTCGCAGTCAATTGTCCTTCCAGGCTGCGCGCACAGTCGATTAGTTCCCCCCGAGTCGAGTACTTGATCAGCAGTGTCGAAGGGCCAAAGACCTCGGAGCACAAAGATTGATCTTCAAGAAATGAGATCGCATCGGTTTGAAAGAGCGCCGCACCGGCCAAACATTTACCCGCTTCATTTACCTTCTGCTCGGCAATCAGTTCGACGCGATGATTCTGACAAAGCTTCTCGACGCCCTCTCGATAGGCCGAACAGATTCCCGGCGTGAGCATCGTGAATGGCGAGGTCGTCGCCATCAATTCGCCTAGTCGGTCGATCAATTTCTCGGAGCGATCGTGAGGAATGAACACCAGTCCTGGGTTAGTACAAAACTGCCCCGCGCTCAACGTCACCGACGCATGAAGTCCTTTTGCGATCGCTTCCGATCTTTCGCAGAGCGCGGACGGCAAAATGAAAATCGGATTGACGCTGCTCATCTCGGCATAGAGCGGAATAGGCTCGGGCCGCGATGATGCCAGCTTCATTAAGGCTTGACCGCCTGAGCGTGAGCCAGTGAATCCTCCCGCTTTGATCAACGGATGAGTTATCAGTTGCCGACCAACTTCTCGCCCCGGCCCAAATAATAAAGAGAAGACGCCTTCCGGAAGATCGCATTCGCGCACCGCTCTGCTCACGGCCAACCCAACCAGTTCCGCAGTACCGGGATGAGCATGATGAGCTTTAACAATGACCGGATTGCCAGCGGCTAGCGCCGAAGCGGTGTCGCCGCCCGCGACTGAGAACGCGAGCGGAAAGTTGCTGGCGCAAAAGACGACTACCGGCCCGAGCGGATGCAGCATCGAACGCCCGTCCGGCTTCGGGAGAGGCTGGCGATTGGGATCTGCCCTGTCGATGCGCGCATCAACCCACGATCCATCTTCCACTAGGGCAGCGAACAAACGAAACTGATTACAAGTGCGCCCAGTTTCCGTTTTGATCCGCGCAGGCGGTAAGGCGGTTTCCTGCGTCGCGCGCGCGACCAACTCGTCACCTAGAATTTCGATGTTCTCGGCGATCTTGCGAAGAAAGATCGCCTTGTTCTTTCCGGATACGCAAGCGTAAGTTTCAAATGCTTTGCTTGCGAGCCGAGCAGCTTCGTCAACTTCTCCCCGGCTGGCGGAGTGATAAGCCGGTTCTAGTTCTTCGCTGGTCGCCGGATTGATCGCATGGATCGGATCACCATCAGATGCCCCACGTCGAAAGCCAACGATTGATTTGCCGGATAGTTGAGTCACGTCATTACATCCGAAATGTCCGACAAACTTCAGTTTGTCGTGTGCGTCGTTTAAAATTCGGCTTGAGAGTAACGAGTGTCAACGACAAACTGAAGTTTGTCCGACGTCATCAGTGAATCTCTGGCTCGCTGGTGGCCGCTCCCGCATGCAGGAAATCAAAGTCGCAACCTTGATCTGCCTGAGTCACGTGCGCGCCGTACAATGCGCCGAAGCCGCGCTCGTATCGCGGTGGTTCCGGCCTCCACTGTGCACGGCGGCGGGCCATTTCGTCATCGTTCACGCGTAGATCCAGTTTACGATTCGCCACGTCCAGTTCGATGAAATCGCCGTCTCGGACAAACGCAAGTGGTCCTCCGATGAATGATTCGGGTGCGACGTGCAGCACACACGCTCCGTAAGCCGTGCCGCTCATCCGCGCATCGGAAATTCGCACCATGTCGCGCACTCCTTTCTTCAACAACTTTTTGGGAATCGGCAGCATGCCCCACTCGGGCATTCCCGGACCGCCAACGGGGCCGGCGTTCTGCAAAACTAATACCGACTTTTCATCGACCACCAAATCATCCCCATCAACTCGGTCCATCATGTCCTGAAAATTCTTGAAGACTACTGCCGGCCCGGCATGTTGTAACAGCCGAGTTTCCGCGGCAGTTGGTTTGATCACCGCTCCGTTCGGCGCCAGATTTCCGTAAAGAATGGCCGTGCCGCCTTTTGTCGAAACCGGATTGTCGAGCGCGCGAATGACTTCGGGTTTGCAAACGCGCGCGGTTTGAATGTTGTCTCCAATCGTCGTGCCTGATACCGTCACACAATCAAGATTAAGGAAATCAGCGATCTGTTTTAGCAGGGCCTTTAATCCGCCAGCATAGTAAAAGTCCTCCATCAGGTATTCGCCCGAAGGCCGCAGGTTCGCAATCATCGGCGTGCGCTGCGAAATGTCGTCAAACGTCTTCAGGTCAAGCTTAATTCCCACGCGCCCCGCGAGCGCGACCAAATGGATGATCGCGTTGGTCGATCCTCCAATTGCCATGTCAGCCGTGATCGCATTTTCAAATGCGGCCAGGTCGAGAATGTCGCTAGGCTTCAGATCATCCCAAACCATCTCGACGATGCGACGTCCACACGCGCTGGCCATTCGCGAATGATTGGCGTCGACCGCGGGAATTGAAGAGGCACCCGGCAAGGTCATTCCCAGCGTCTCGGCGATCGACGTCATCGTCGAAGCAGTGCCCATCGTCATGCAATGACCCGGCGAACGCGCGATGCCATCTTCCATCTCTGACCATTCGCAGTCACTGATTCGCCCGGCGCGTTTCTCGGCCCAGTATTTCCAAACATCACTGCCGCTGCCGAGCACTTGTCCGTTCCAATTACCACGCAGCATCGGACCGGCGGGCAGATAGATCGCCGGCAGGTTCATACTGATCGCCCCCATCAACAAGCCCGGCGTGGTCTTGTCGCAACCACCCATCAAAACGACGCCATCGATCGGCTGGCTACGGAGCAACTCTTCGGTTTCCATCGCCAGGAAGTTCCGATACATCATCGGGCTCGGCTTCATAAACGTTTCGTTGACCGGCATCGCGGGCAGCTCGACGGGAAAACCGCCTGCCTGCCAAACGCCGCGCTTCACCTCTTCAGCTCGCGTGCGGAAGTGGCTGTGACAGGTCGTGAGATCGCTCCACGTGTTGATTATTCCAATGATTGGCTTGCCTGCGAAATCTTCGTCCGCGTAGCCCATCTGCTTAGCGCGAGAGCGATGTCCAAAGGCTCGCAAGTCCTCGCCGTCAAACCACCGGTGGCTTCGTAGTTGTTCCGGAGACTTTTTCATCTTGATGTCCGATAAACTTCAGTAAGCTCTAAATGAGTTATTTACGTTCCCTCTCGCTTTGGGAGAGGGTTAGAGTGAGGGCCTAGTGACGCAACCAACCTTTTGGTCCTCTCCTCACGCGTCCTTAGGCCCAAGAAATAGGGAGATGAACTCTTACACTGCTCTGCTATGCCCTCACCCCGGCCCTCTCCCAGAGGGAGAGGGAGCATCGACAAACTAAAGTTTGCCGGGCGTGACCTCATCTCCGATCAAGAACCAGTAAGCGAACATTCCCACAATAAGTATGGCGCCTGCAACCCCGAAAGCCAGCGCGAACGATTTGGTGACATGCGCAATGTAGCCGGTGAGTGCTGGAGCCATGATGCCACCGAGGTTACCGCCGAAATTCTGTATCCCTGACACGGTGCCGACTATTTTCTTCTCACAAACTGCCTGTGTCAGTGTCCAGGTATTCGGCGAGCAGATGCCAAGACCGCACAGCGAGATCGTCAACAACCACACGGCAGCAAGCTTGCTTGAGACTAATCCTGCCGGAACAATCAGACAGCCGATCGCGAGACCGACGACAATGAAGAGCTTGCGAACCGCGCGCTCTTCACGGCCGCGTCTTACTAACCAATCACTGAACACACCCGCCAGGATGATAATCGCCGACATCGGCAGGTAAGGCACCGAGCTGTAGACGGCCATCTCGCTCGGCGTGAAATTGCGTTCGAGCGCGAGATATCCCGGCAACCACGTTATGAAAACAAACCAAACGTAGTCGTAAGCGAAAAAGCCGAGAAAGATTCCGAGAACGCTGCGATTCTTGAGCAACATCAGGCTTTCGAAAAACGATGCATTTGTGGTCGCGTGCATTGTTCCGCTCGGGGACGATACTGCCGGCGTTTCCCACTTACTCAAAAACTTCGTCCACGGAAACAACCAAATCAAAGGCACGAGTCCGATCACCAGAAAGAAAAGTTTCCAACTGTACCTGGCCAAAAAGAAACCGCCAATCGCATTGACCAACGCTGCACCGAAGCGAACTCCGGTGAGATAAATTCCGGTGACGGTGCCACGTTCTGCTTGCGGAAAAGAGTTCGCAACCGCGCGAGCGCTGGCCGGGAAAGTGATCGCTTGTCCGGCGCCGGTTGCTACTCGCAAGCCGATCAGCGAAACGACATTTCCACCAAAAGCAGTCAGCGTTGTGGCCAACGACCAGAACAGAAAGCCGAGCGAGTAGGCGCGCTTCGTGCCAAACCGATCGACGATCCAGCCGGCCGGAACCTGCATGAACGCGTAGATCCAAAAGAAAGACGAGAGCACGATGCCGATGCCGGCCTTTGAGAGATTCAGATCTTTGGCCATGAATGGCGCGGCCACGCTGACTGCTCCACGATGCACATAGCTGATCAGCATCGCCGTGAACAAAAGCGCCAACAGCCACCAACGTTGCGATGAGTCTTTGAGGGGTGCTGCTTCTAAGGTAGTCGCTTCGATGATTTTTGGTTTGGCTAGGGCCATGTAATTGTCCGGCAATTCTTCGTTCTGTCGGTCGAGGAGGTGGCAAAGACCTCAGTCTGTGACCTAGCCCACTGCAGCCTGAAATCTTTGCAGTTTTCCTTGCCGCGGAGCGGCACAATGATTTTAGCCCCGCTCTTTCAAGGCGGGGTTTTGGTCGGCGGCAATTATTTCCGTCGCGTTAGCGACGATTGAATCAACGCCACAGAAATGATCTTCATTCTGATAGAACTTCTATTCAATCGTCGCTGACGCGACGCGGATTTTCCTGCGTTCACGTTTACCCGGCCTTGAAAGACCGGGCTAAAGTCAAGCCACCGCTACGCGGTGGAGAAATATCTAACCATTCAATCACAGACGCGAACCACCAGCTGAAGCTTGTCGGACAATCAATCCAGAAACGGTTTCCACGTTTTGAGTCATCAATGCTTTCATGGTCGACACCTCATATCCTTTGCGTTGCCCGCGTATGGCATACAGCGGGATCACGCAATCATTCATCAGCGAAGTCAGCTCGTCATAGCAACCGTCTGCCGCCAATTCATGCAGCCGTAATGACAGCCGCGGCGCGACCGTGGCAATGCTCGACGTGTAAGTGCGAATGCCGATGCTGTAATACGCGGGCACCATGTCGTCGCCGGCGCCGCCAATCCAATGAAGCCGATCGCCTACGCGATTGATGATCGCCTGGTAACGCCGAATGTCGCCTTGTCCATCCTTCCAAGCGATTAGATTAGGAATTGAAGTCAGATGCTCAACCATTGCCGGAGTGAAATTCGCCCAATCACGGCTGTAGATGAACAGTCCCAGCGGCGTCGCGTCGCCGATCGCGCGATAGTAGGCAAGCATGCCCTCGTCATCGGCGTTCGGATAGTAAGGCGGAAGAGCGAGTATGCCGTCCGCGCCTGAGTCCGCCGCGGCTCGCGCGGTTCCAGTGGCTAACTGTTGATTGAAACCTACGCCGGCGATTACCGGCACACGGCCTTGCGTTGCTGCAATTGTTGTCTGAATGATTTCGAGATGCTCCGCCGGCGTGAGCGAGTACATCTCGCCGGTGCCACCGGCGGCAACGACCGCACAAATCGGATGTGCGAGTAGCTTCGCCAGGTTTTCTTGCAGACCTTCAACGTCGAGAGACAAATCACTCTTGAACGGTGTGATCGGAAAAGCAATCACACCTGAAAGCTTGCTGCGAAGCTCAGTAGGTTCCATCGTTCTTAATGTCCGACAAACTTCAGTTTGTCGCTTTCCCTCCCAGAGAGATGTCTGCAAACGAAGCGACAAGCTGAAGCTTGTCGGACATTTCTTCTCGCTGAATCAAATTATCGACGACCCGCGCGAGGCTCTGATTTTGTTCCTTTGTAAGGGAAGAAACAAAGGGCGGCACAGGCCCGGTTTTGGCGATGCCTGCCAGCTCAATTGCCGAATGCAAAACCTTCGCGGGGCCCCAGGCGTCGCGCAGATCCTCAAGCGAAATAAATTCAGCGCGCAACGCTTCGGCTTGATCGAAATGTTGTCGCGCGCACGCTTCAAATAACATTCGGCTCAGTCGCGGCGCGATGCAACCCGATCCCGTAGTAAAGCCCGGCAATTTCCAATCACGCAAATGGACCACTGCCGGACGTTCGCCAATGCCGCTGATGACGAACTTGCGATCCACGCGGCTGAGCAGGGCTTCGAGATAAGCATCGCGCGCCGGGTCATCACGCACGACTGCATACTTGATCCCGATGCAAACGCCGTCATCTACGAGGCGAGCAAACGTGTCAAGTCCTTGTTCTTTATCCGTTCCAAAATTATTTTCATCCTTGAGATACAGAATTAGTTTCGTGCTCGCAGCTTGGGCGATTTCGCGATAGCCTTGCTCCAGGCCCGCAGCATCTCGCGGATCTGTGCAAGGAAGCATCATCACACAGGGGAACGTGTGTTTTCGGACCAAGGCCGCTTGATCGATTGCTCTGCCAAAGCTTGGTCCAATGCTGGGAACAATCCAAAGTTCTTTCTCAAAACCGGAAAGCCAGTCGAGCAACTGCGCATATTCCTCCAGCGTGATGTGATAAAGAAACGCATTGCCGCCGTAGATCAGCCGATTAATGCCGCCGTTCGTAATGTGACGAACAAGCAGTTCGTTCTGCTCGAAATCCATTGCGCGGGACGAATCATCTTTTCGACACAACGGTGGCACTGCAAACACACCGCGCAAATCTTGCGGGAAGTCGATCGAGGTCTTCATTGGAGCGGCCACTAGTTCACCCACAGCACCGGTTGTCGAATGAAGAAGTTGCGAATCACTTCTTCGACGTTCGAATCCGCCGGCAACCTCTTCCATAATTCGAGATAGTCCGGACGATTCAGAGCCAGTCCGGCAAACAGCAAACTGCTTTGTCTCATTGGCCACTCTTTGTCATACATCACATCCGGTTTTAGCGGCCATGTCTTCTTTTCGCGAACGAACGGCGTCATGTACTCCATCGCCTTTCGCATGCCGCGACCATCCGGCAATTCGAATGTCCAGAGATTGTCGGCCGGCGTCGAGAGTATCTGACACACTGTTGCCATCGCTTCGAGGTTGAATAAAGAATAGCCATAGGGCTTCGTGCGTCTTAACTCTTGCGGGAAGCTGCCATCCGCAGCCAATTGGTTTGGCAGCAGCACCGTCTTGAGTTGTTCGCGACAGTAGTCCAGCAGCTTTTGATCGCCAGTCAAGTGGGCGAACGCCGCGACCTGCATTACCCAGCACGTGCCGTGATTGTTCTTTGCGTCACGCTCTTCGATTCCGTTCTTGTTCGTAGTCATCCACCGCAAGTAGGCCGTGAACCACGCCTTGATTGCCTCATGCTCCCTTATTGTCATTGCGCCCGAGCCTTCCATCACTTCGATGGCCCTGGCGACTTCCACCAAATGAATCGTGTCGATTATGCCTGTCCCGCGCCCGGTGAAGCGTCCATGAATCGCTTGGGCAAATTGCAAGTGTGGATTCATTCGCGTTGAAGGATCGATGAACCAGGCGCGCAAATGAAGCGCTGCATGCTTCGCGTATCGCGCGTCCCCGGTCAGCTTCCAGGCCGCGACCAAAGCCGGGACTTGGACACTTAGACGCATCAACGCGCGACGATGCTCGACGAAATTATCAGGGTTCGTCATCCCGTCGCGTTGAATGTATGGCCCATCGGGGTTGTGCGGATCGGGCCACCAGTAATCGCCTTCGGAAAAGAAATCCTGTAAACCGCCCGTGCTGCGCGGACTGTGCGAAGCGGTTATGGTAATTGGTTTCTCGGAGAGATATTGATTGGCGGCCTTCAAAACGCGCGCCCGATCGAGCGCGGCCACATCAAATCTCTGTTGCTGACCGCCGGCCGTGACAGCATTGAATATGAGCGCGCACGTTGTCAGTATTCTAATCATGAGCAGCGTTGAATTCGGACCTTTGCGGCGAGATTCATCGCCTCGTTAGAGGCGAAATGTTTATAGCCCGCAGATCGCCTACCTTTATCAGCCAAGCTCCGTAGGAGCGTAATGGAAAAGGTGACATGCCGCTCCTACGGAGTTAAAAGCCTTATTCCAACCCGTTCGATCTATAAACCTTCGGCTCCTACGGAGCTTTTCTTGTCCTCAATCAGCGCGCAAACCTTCCAACAAACCCGCCGCCGGCGCGCATCCTGATAGATAAACTATCCTTGCTACTGACTGATAATTCTTCTATCTTCACGGCTGCCGGATCGTCCTGCTGATCCCGAACCAGAGTCGCCTGATATTTTCCTCGCCCGAGAAAACCAACCGGCACGCGAATCGTTCTCCCGGTTAGCCCGTTGATTACTCCAAGAAACCAGATATCGCCGCTGCGTCGAGCAAAGACGGCAAGCTCGCCGATCTCGGACGGTGCCAGAACGATTGTCTCATCCCAAACGCGTCTTTTGGTTTTCGTGTATTTTCGTGGATCGTTCTCCCTCGCCCAAAACTCGATCCACGAAACCACACGAAACGCGATGAATAAAAGAGAAACTAGACTTCAATAGGCATTCTCATCTTCCGGGCTCGTCATACTAATTGCCCTTCCAACTCAAAGGCTTTGGCTTGTGACCCACACTCGCTGCTCCTATCTGTTCGTTCATAATCAGGAAAGCGCCGAGACCGTGAAAATCATTCTCATTACGCTTGCGCGCAAAGTAATAAGGGAGATCGCTGACGTTGGTTCCTTCGCAGATATCTCTGAGATTAGTCAGCCCGTCGGCGCCGATCGAAAGCTTCGTAAGCACCCCGTGGTAACCCTTCTGCGCCACTGCTTCGTAACGCTTGGGCAGGTATCCACGCTTGACTCCCATCCACATCATGTAGCTGTACATGCTGGAGCTGGAGGTTTCGAGCCAGTTGCCTTCGAGCCTGCCTTTGTCTACTACTTGATACCAGAGCCCGGTTACCGGATCCTGATATCTTTCAAAAGCTTGGGCCAGTTGCTGCACGATTTCGATCAGAGCATTTCTCTGCGGATGATTCTTGGGCAGAATCTCGAGTAGTTCGATGAGCGTCATGCCATACCATCCGATCGCACGACCCCAGTGATATCCCGATTGATGGGTTTCAGGATTCGCCCACGATTGCGCGCCACTTTCGTCGTAAGCGTGCCAAAGCAACCCTGTCGCCGGATCGTTCAGATGCTTGTAGTAGATCAGCATCTGCTTTGTCGCCTCGTCGTTTGCGTATTTGCGGTCGCCAAACATCTGGCCATAGCGCGCGAGGAATGGCAGCGACATGAATACACCGTCCGCCCAAAGCTGCCATTGGCGACTTTGCGTGTTCGCATGCCAAAACCCGCCGTCCTTCGTGCGCGGATACGTGTCGAAGACTTTGCGAATACTCTCAGCCGCGAGCTTGTACTTCTCCTGCTTCGTTTCTTGGTAAAGTATCAGCAGAAGATTTCCCGGCATCATGAAATCCAGGGCGTTGATGGGGCGATTGATCTTGCCTTTGTCGTCGATATGCAGATCGATCCATGACTGAATATGATCCAGATAGCGTTTATCCCTCGTTCTGAGATAAACGAGGTAAACACCATACAGGTAAAGCGCTTTAGCGTAACCCCAACCTTTCAGAGAATCGGCTGTTGGGAAACGCTTGATAGTCGAGTCAACTACTGCCTTGGACCAATCGGTGTTTGGAGGGGCCGATTCAAACCTTCGGATCGAGGTGATTGGCAACGCGATTATTGACTGAGTGAGGACGAGCGTAGTTATTAAGGCCGCGATTCTGTAACGATATTTTCTCATGCGATCTCTCCAACCCCTCTTATTGTTCAGAGTCGGGCTACTGCCCGACCAAAGCGGGCGGTAGCCCGCTCTAAATGCATTCATTTCATAAATGATTGGTCCAAACGCCTAATGAGAAGTTCGGGCCGCTGTTACACCCGTTTCACGCCGCAGCAGGCGACCGCGATCCGCGGGGTCCACGTCCGGCACTTTCGCCATTAATGCTTGATACTGCTTGTCGCGATATGCATTCGCCGCACGCCGCATCAACGGGAACAGTGATTCTGGTTTCACTCCGCTGAGTTCCTGGTACTGCCACTTTCGCTCACTGAGCGCAACCGGGGTGAGAAAATCGAGGGCCTTGCGGATGCTGCGTCCATCGCTCGTTTGATAGTTCCACAAATCGACCCCAACGCGCTCACCCAGTGTCGCCAGCAACATCAGCCCATCGAGATTGCCGTTGCTATAACTCCAGGCTTTAGTGCGCGCTAATTCTAAAGGTTGGCGACCATCGGGCTCGATTTGCGTGGCGATTCTTTTTTGGCACGCCTCTTGAAGAACTCGGACTGCCAAATCCTTTTTCCCGGTATTCACCCCCGGAATGAACTGCGCGTATTCAAGATTCGGATTCATCCGCGTTGCCGGATCGAGAAAGAAAGCACGCAGCAACCGTACCGCCTTCGCGGCGTAAGGCTCGTCGCCTTTAAAGTAGTAAGCGAGCGCCAGCGTCTCAACGGAAGATTCCAACTGATCGAGGCTGCGATGGTCTGTAATCTTGTTAATCTCAGGATTGCGCTCACCATCACGACGAAGGTAAGGCAAGCCATTCGGAGACTTTGGATCGGGCCAGAAGTACGGCGCCTGGGTCATGTAATCGTGTTTGTCACCACTCGGCGGCGTTACCGCTTTGTTCACAATTGAAAATGGACCTTCCGCAAGCGCCTTCCGCGCCTCGCGCTCCAATCTGGCCCAAGCGGCGGTGAGATTCTTGTCGCCGTCACGAATCCGCTGTCTAGTCAACTGCACCTGCTTCGCGTCAAGCAGAAATACGCGCGGCATCGGGCCGCCGTCCGCTTTTTGCCCGTAGCTTTCGGTGAATACAACTGTCGTCGCTGCTGCGAGCAGGACTGTCAACACTGTCTTCAATTGATTTCTCATTAGCGAAAAAGGGCCCTCCGGATTTCTAAACTTTTA
>WNFO01003105.1_pt1 | contig 17283 bp, 14 predicted proteins | sample 5400251 | NCBI WGS metagenome assembly WNFO01 (sample SAMN13153354, study PRJNA577476) | soil metagenome | isolation source: 100 cm saprolite under Madrone tree | place: USA:California | collected 2016-06-14
GCTGCCGGGCGGTTCAACGAAGCCTTTGATTCGCTCCTTGATGTCCCTGAGCGTCCCGAGGCTGGTTTCGATGGCCGTCGCGGGGATGTCCTGCAGAACATCGGACGCGATGGAGTCGCGCAAACTGTCGAGATCATCGACAAGCTGGCGGCCGCTCGCGGTGAGAAACAGGCGGTTGGCCCGCCGATCCCTGGGATCGGGCCGCCGCTCGAGAAGACCGTGCTCGACCAGACGATCGAGCAGACGCACCAGCGAGATCGGTTGCAGCTCGAGCACGTCGGCCAAATCGACTTGCGACAACCCTTCCTGCTGGCGTAATCGAAACAGCACGATCCACTGCGCGCGCGTGGTGCCACGGCCCTTCGCGCGGTGATCGATATAATTGCGCAACAGCCGCGAGCTCTCGACCAGTTGTGCAATCAATTGACGTTTCAGATCGAGCGACATGATCTGCGGCGGCCCTCCAAAGCTTTCCAATTGTTAAGTTTTGGTCAAGCTATAGTGTGTTTACACATTAAGTGCACGCATATTATATCTGTGCCCTCTGGGAACCGTTTTGAAGGCCTGTCAGTTAGTTTTGAATCGACGAGCGCACATGACCAAGTCGCAGACCATCCGTTGGATTTTGCTGATTGCCGCGCTCGCCGCGGCAGGTTATTTCGGCTGGCAGCGCTGGCACGGCCCGGATTCGGCAACGCAGGCTGACAACGCCCAGAAATCAGCCGCTGCCGCACGGAGGCCCCCTGTTCCCGTCACCATCGCGCCGGTCGTGAAAGCCGATTTCCCGGTCTATCTCACCGGGCTCGGCACCGTTCAGGGCTTCAACACCGTGTTGGTGCGGACCCGGGTCGACGGTCAGATCGACAAGGTCGCCTTCCAGGAGGGCCAGTTGGTCAACCAGGGCGACCTGCTGGTCGAGATCGATCCCCGGCCGTACCAGGCAACGCTCGATCAGGCCAAAGCCAAGAAGGCCCAGGATGAGGCCAACCTGGCCAATGCCAATCTGGATCTGCAGCGCTACACCAAGCTCGGCGAATTCGCCACCCGGCAGCAGACCGACACGCAGCGTTCCACCGTTGCGCAATTGACCGCGCAGCTCGCGGCCGACGACGCCGCCATTTTCAACGCCAAGACCCAACTCGACTACACCGCCGTCAAGGCGCCGATCTCGGGGGTTGCCGGCCTGCGTCAGGTCGACATCGGCAACATCGTCAACGCCTCGACGCAAACCGGTATTGTGACGATCGCCCAGATCGAGCCGATCGCGGTGATTTTCACCGCGCCCGAGGAGCAGTTACCGTATATAAACGAGGGGCAATCCGCTCAGCCGCTCAAGGTCATTGCGATCACGACCGACGGCAAGAAGCCACTGGCGGAAGGAACATTGTCGGTCATCAACAACCAGGTCGACACGACCAGCGGGACTATTCGCCTCAAGGCGGTGTTCGACAACAAGAACCACGCGTTGTGGCCGGGACAGTCGGTCTCGACGCGGCTTTTGGTGAAGACGCTGAAGGATGCCACGGTGGTCCCAGACGACGCGATTCAGCACGGTAACGACGGCCTCTATGCCTATACCGTCAATCAGGACAACAAGGCCGAGCTGCGCAAGCTAAAGGTCAGCCAATCGATCGATGGACGCTCGGTGGTCGATGACGGCCTGTCGCCGGGACAGCAAGTGATCACGGCAGGCCAGTACAAAGTTCAGCCGGGCACCCTCGTCAGCACCGCGGTGGCGAGTTCGGATCCGGCCCAACCCAAGGTCAAGCAGGAATGAGCGAGGGCATTTCCGCACCCTTCATTCGCTATCCCATCGGCACCTCGCTGATGATGGCCGGCATTCTCTTCGTCGGCCTCGTCGCCTATCCCCTGCTGCCGGTCGCGCCACTGCCGCAGGTCGACTTCCCCACCATTCAGGTCTCTGCCAGCCTGCCCGGCGGCAGCCCGGAAACCATGGCCTCCTCGGTGGCGCAGCCGCTCGAGCGCCAGCTGGCGCAGATCCCCGGCGTCGCGCAGATGACCTCGACGAGTTATCTGGGAACCGCGGCGGTCACGATCCAGTTCGACCTCAACCGCAGCATCGACGGCGCCGCCAACGACGTGCAAGGCGCCATTAATGCCGCCAGCGGCCAGTTGCCGAAGAACCTCCCCTCACCCCCGACCTACCGCAAGGTCAATCCGGCGGATTCGCCGATCCTGCTGTTGTCGGCGACATCAGACAGCCTGCCTCTCACCACCGTCAGCGACGCGGTCGACGCCCAGCTTGCGCAACAGATCAGCCAGATTTCCGGCGTGGCGCAGGTCGTCATCGGCGGCCAGCAAAAGCCGTCGATCCGTATCCAGGTCGACCCCGCAAAACTGGTCGCCAAAGGCCTGTCGCTGGAGGATGTCCGCAGCCAGATCGCGATCACGACCGTCGACAGTCCGAAAGGCAATATCGACGGCGCGACGCGCGCCTATACCATCTACGCCAACGACCAGCTGCTGGACTCCAAGGACTGGAACGACGTCATTGTCGCCTATCGCAATGGGGGTCCGCTGCGGATTCGCGACATCGGCCAGGCCGTGACGGGACCGGAAGACGCCAAGCAGGCGGCCTGGGCCAACGGCAAGCGCGGCGTGTTTCTGGTGGTGTTCAAGCAGCCCGGCGCCAACGTCATCGAGACCGTGGACAAGATCAAGGCGACGCTGCCGAGGCTGGTCGCCGCGATACCGCCGGCGATCAAGATCGACCTCATCAGCGATCGCACCCAGACCATTCGCGCCGCCGTCGCGGACGTGCAGTTCACCTTGCTGCTGACCATCGCGCTGGTGGTGATGGTCATCTTCGTGTTCCTGCGCAGTTTCTGGGCCACCGTCATTCCAACCGTGACCGTGCCGCTGGCGCTGCTCGGCGCCTGCGCGCTGATGTGGGTGTTTGGCTATACCCTCGATAACCTGTCGCTGATGGCGTTGACCATCGCCGTCGGTTTCGTGGTCGACGACGCCATCGTGATGCTGGAGAACATCACGCGCTATATCGAAGACGGCGAAAAGCCGATGGCCGCCGCGTTCAAGGGCGCCCGTGAAATCGGATTCACGATCGTGTCGATCAGCATCTCGCTGGTGGCCGTGCTGATCCCGCTGCTGCTGATGGGCGGCATCATCGGACGGCTGTTCCGCGAATTCGCGGTGACGCTGGCGATGACGATTTTCGTGTCGATGGTGGTGTCGCTGACGCTGACCCCGATGATGGCGTCGCGCTTCCTGCGCGCGCACGGCGAAACCAAACACGGCCGGTTTTATCAATGGAGCGAGCGTGCGTTCGACGCCATGCTGCATGGCTATGAACGCGGCCTCGACCGGGCAATGCGCTGGAGCAAGACCACACTCCTGGTTTTCTTCGCGACCCTGGCATTGTCGGTCTATTTGTTCGTCATTATCCCGAAGGGATTTTTCCCGCAGCAGGATAACGGCCTGATCACCGCCACGTCCGAAGCCTCGCAGGACATATCTTTCGTGCAAGCCGACCCCGACGTCGCCAGCGTGGCGATGGCGATCGGCGGCAGCGGCAGGGCCGGTAACAATGGCACCCTGTTCATCACGCTGAAACCGCGCAATGAACGCTCCGCAAACGCCCAGCAGATCATCGCCCGCCTGCGTCCCAAGCTCGAAAAGGTTCCGGGCGCGCGCCTGTACATGCAGGCGGCGCAAGACGTGCGGCTCGGCGGCCGGCCGACGCGAACGCAGTTCGAGTTCACGCTGCAGGATGCCGATCTGGGCGAACTGAACCAATGGGCGCCGAAAATTTTGGGCAAGATGCAAACCCTGCCCGAGTTGCGCGACGTCGCGACCGACCAGCAGAGCCAGGGCACGACGCTTCAGCTCACCGTCAATCGCGACACCGCGGCGCGCTACGGGATCCAGCCGCAGCTGATCGACGACACGCTGTACGACGCATTCGGCCAGCGCCAGGTCACCCAGTATTTCACCCAGCTCAACAGCTACCACGCGATCCTGGAAATCCTGCCCGAACTGCAGGGCAATCTCGACACGCTCAACAAGATCTACGTCAAATCGCCGACCACCGGCGATCAGGTGCCACTCTCGACCTTCGCGACCTGGACCAGCGTGCCGGTCCGTTCGCTCTCGATCAGCCACCAGGGCCAGTTCCCGGCGATCACGATCAGCTTCAACCTCGCGCAGGGCGTGGCGCTGGGGCAAGCGACCGACGCGGTACAGAAAGCCATGACCGAGCTCGGCGCGCCCGCCACGCTCAATTCGAGTTTTCAGGGCACGGCGCAGGCCTTCCAGCAATCGCTCGGCACCATCCCGCTGCTGATCATGGCGGCCCTCGTCGTGGTGTACCTGATCCTCGGCATTCTCTACGAGAGCTACATTCACCCGCTGACGATTCTGTCGACGCTGCCTTCGGCCGGCGTCGGCGCGCTCGCGATTCTGATGATGTTTGGCTACGATTTCAGCCTGATCGCCCTGATCGGCATCATTCTTCTGATCGGCATCGTCAAGAAGAACGGCATCATGATGGTCGATTTCGCGATTTCGGCCGAACGCGACGAGCATCTGTCTCCGGAGGAGTCGATCCGGAAGGCCGCGCTGCTGCGGTTTCGTCCGATCATGATGACGACGATGGCCGCGATGCTCGGCGGAGTGCCGCTGATGCTGGGCACCGGCACCGGATCGGAAATCCGCCAGCCGCTCGGCTATGCGATGGTCGGCGGGCTGATCGTCAGCCAGGCGCTGACGCTGTTCACGACGCCGGTGGTGTATCTGTATCTCGACCGGCTCTCGAACGCGTTCGTAGGCTGGGGACGGCCGGGCAATGCCGATCAGCAACGAGACGCGGGCGAGCACGATCCGATCAACCAGGCCGCCGAGTGACTTGACTTTCGCCGCAGGCCGGCACATCCGAGAGCGCTGTTTTTCTCGGAGCCGGTGCAGTGAAACTTTCCCTCAAGCTTGCAATTCTCGTGGCGGCCATGGTTTTCGGATCGATCGCGAGCAGCTACGCCCAGCAGGCCGCCAAATCCAACACCCCACCGCATGCGGAACAGACTACGGCGGCACCGACGTCGCCTCAGGCCGACTCCCCATCCGCAAACACCTCCGCTCAGCCCGGCTGGGCGGCGCGATGCACCAGCGCCAGCCGCAATGCACCAGGTCGATGACGGCAAGGCGATCAACCTGCCGATCCAGACCTGCGAAGCGAGGGGCTGCTACGCCAGCAGCCCGATCGCACCGGAGCAACTGGCCGCGCTGAGAACTGGCAAACAGTTGAAGGTTTCGTTTCAAAACCTCGGCAAGGAAACCATCACCATTCCGATGCCGCTGGCCGATTTTGCCGCCGCCTACGACAAGATCAAATGATCGGGCTTAGCGCTCACTGTCTTGCCATTTCCGCATTGCCGACGCCGTCACCGTCGAGCTTCTGGTCGTTGTGCATGGCGACCATGACCCGCAACAGGCGCCCGGTGAATTCGAACGGCGCATCGTAGCGCGACACCGGGCTGCCGCGATCGCGCCCGATGTCGAGGCCGGACCACGAAATCAGCGTGTGGAATCCAAGCTGGGTCTGCAGCGAGCCCGCAGGCTCGCCGTCGATCAGCAGCGTGTAGGCGCTGACCCCCGTGCGCGCGCCCTTGGCCGGCGGCGTTTCCCGGACCAGGCGTTCGACGCGCACGCCGAGCCGATGCGCGCCGGCCGGGATCTTGCGATCGGAGGTGACGATGTCATGACTGCCGCCGATATTGAGATCGTGAACCAAAAAATCGTCCTTGACGCAAAGGCTGTAGCCTGACGTCGCGTCGCCATGCGCGATCAGGACGCCCTCGGCGCCGGCATCGTCGATTTCGACATGCGCCTCGATGGTGTAACTGCGGCTGCGCACGTCGGGCGCCACGTCGGTCGGCACATGCCCCATGCCGGCGTGGAACGTAAATTCGTTCCGCGCGCCCTGGAACCGCTTGGCGTTCTCGGCGAAACGCGCGCCGAAGCGGTCGTCGAGCGGCAACACGTTGTGCTTTTCAGCCTCGCTCCACCACAGTTGGATCATGTCAGCCAGGCGGTCAGGTTCGCTCAATGCGAGATCGTCGACCTCGGAGAAATCCCGGTCCAGATGGAACAGCTCCCATTTGTCGTTCTCGAACGGCGTCCCTGGCGGATGATAGGCGACCGCCTTCCACCCCTGGTGCCAAAGGCCGCGATGCCCGAACATCTCGAAATATTGTGGCGACGATTTCGACGGGGCGGCGGCGTCCGCAATCGAGCATGCAAAACTTTCGCCCTCGATCGGCATTTGCGCACAGCCCGCGATCTCCGCCGGCGCCGCGATGCCGATCAAATCGAGCAATGTCGGCACGAGGTCGCTGGCGTGGACGAACTGATGGCGCAGTTCGCCCTTCGCCGACACGCGCTTCGGCCACGAAAGCACAAAAGGATCGCGGATGCCGCCGCCATGGGTGTTCTGCTTGTAGCGGCGCAACGGCGTGTTGGAAGCCATCGCCCAGCCGTGCGGAAAATTGGTGTGCGAGTCCGGACCGCCGATGTCGTCGAGCCGCCGCATCTTTTCCGGAACAGGTTCAGGCCTGAAATTATACGGTCCCATCGCATTGACGAAGCCGAGCGGGCCGCCTTCCTGGCTGGCGCCGTTGTCCGACAGCACGAGTATCAGGGTGTTGTCGCGAATGCCGGCGGTCTCGAGAAACGCGATCAGCCGCGCCAGATGCCAGTCGGCGTGATCAAGCAGGCCGGCGAAGGCCGATTGCAGCCGGGTAAATATGCGCTTTTCATCGAGGCTATGTTCATCCCAGGCCTTCACGCCGTCATTGCGGTCGGGCATTCTGGTCCCGGGCGGAACGATCCCCGTCGCGATCTGACGCGCCAGGCGCTGTTCGCGCTCGACATCCCAGCCGTGCGCGAAAATCTCATCATATCCCTTGATGAAATCGGCGGGCGCCTGATGCGGCGCGTGGCAGGCGCCCAGCGCCAGCCAGGTCAGCCAGGGCAGATCGGGCCGGTCGGCGATGTGGTCGGCGATGAAGCGGATCGACTGATCGACCAGATCCGACGTCAGATGATAGCCGCTGGCATAGGTTCCGGGCGGGTCGATGTGGGTGTTATCCGACACCAATTCCGGCGCGAACTGATCGGTCTCTGCGTCCAGGAAACCATAAAACCGGTCGAAGCCGCGGCCCAGCGGCCAGCCGTCAAACGGTCCGGTGGCGCCGCTTTCGGTCAGTGGCGTGACATGCCATTTGCCGACCATGTAGTTGCGGTAGGCGTGGGCTTTGAGCATTTCCGCCAGCGTTCCGGCTTCACGCGCGATCTTGCCGCGATAGCCGGGATAACCGCTGTCGAAATTGGCGAGGCAGCCGACCCCGACGGAATGGTGGTTGCGGCCGGTCAACAGCGCCGCGCGCGTGGTCGAGCACATCGCGGTGGTGTGGAATCCACTGTAGCGCAGGCCCTCGGCCGCGAGCCTGTCGATAACAGGCGTCTTGATCGGCGAGCCGTAACAGCCGAAATCGGAAAAGCCGACGTCGTCGAACAGCACCACGAGAATATTGGGGGCGCCCTCGGGCGGTCGCCGCGTCGGCGGCCACCATGGCCGCGAGTCCGTGACCGTTTTGCCGATCGTGCCGCGAAATGGCGTATCGCTGCCTGCGCTCATAATCCACTCCTCTTGCAATGACGACGGCGCTGATCCGGGTTCGCCGAACACAGCCGGGCCAGCGAAAATGCGACCAGCCTTGCCCAAAAAATATAATCTGAACTATGATTACCATTATTATTAGATCCGGCTGAAGATGCAATATCGGATGCGGCCTCAATCAACAGAATTCGACTTTCCCGGCGTGACGCCGTCGCGGCAGAAGCGAAGCCGAGAGACCACGGCCGCCCTGCTGCAGGCAGGCGCGGACATGCTGCGAACGCGTAGCCTTGCCGAATTGTCGATCGAAGCGCTGTGCACAAAAGTCGGCGCAACCGTCGGCGCTTTCTACAGCCGGTTCGAGAGCAAGGAGGCCTACTTCAATACCTTGATCGAACTCGCGGCGCGTGACTGCAATGCCATGCTGTCGCGGATGGCGCAGAATGAGCAATTGAAGGACACCGGCCTCCCCGACCTGTGCCGCCTCCTGGTCAGCGCGATCATCGGCTGGATGCGGGACCACGAAGGCGTCTTGCGTGCGGCACTGCAGCACGACGATACCCGGCCGGACCGGTGGAGCACGTTCAAGGGTTTGGCGCGGGCATCGGTCGCGCGGGCCACGCCTCCCCTGCTCCGCGTCATGGGCAAGGGCCGCAAGCCCGCGAAGACACGCGGCATCGCCGTGGCCTTTCAGGTGGTGCTGGGAACGCTGGTCAACGCCATCCTCAACGACCCCGGACCGTTATCCCTTCACGACAAGGAGATGGAAGTTCGGCTCGGCAACTGTCTTTTGCTGCTGCTTGAAGCCGAGATGAATCCGGCATCGTCCAAAACTTCGACTGGCGCCTCAGGCCCGCGCAAGAAATAAGCTTAGGGCTTCCAACTTCAGCCGGTGCCGAGATAGGCCTTCTGAACCTGCGGATCCTCGGCTAACGCCGCCGCTGGGCCGGACAAGACGCTTTTGCCGACCTGCAGCACGGTCGCGAAATCCGAAACCTCCAGCGCGAGCTCGATGGATTGCTCCGCCAGCAGGATGGTCAGCCCCTCCCGGTGCAGCCGGCCGAAAGTGTCGTACATCGACTCGACCACGGCCGGCGCGAGACCAAGCGATGGCTCGTCCAGCATCAGAAGTCTTGGATCGCTCATCAGCGCACGGCCGACCGCCAGCATCTGCCGCTCGCCGCCGGACATGGTGCCAGCGCGCTGGTTGCGTCGCTCCGCCAGTTTTGGAAAGATCTCGTAGACGCGCTCGAGCAATGCCGCGGCGCGCGCCCTGTCGCGCAGCGGCGTCGTCCCCAGCAAGAGATTATTCTCGACGCTTTGCTGCACGAACAGCCGCCAGCCCTCCGGCGACAGCGCGAGACCCTTGCGCACGATCGAAAACGCCGTCTTCCCGCCGATCTCCTCGCCACCGAAAACGATCGATCCCGCATGCAGCGGGATCAGGCCGGCGACGGCGTTCAATGTCGTGGTCTTGCCGCCGCCATTGGACCCGAGCAGCGCGACCACGCTGCCTTCGGGCACTTCCAGCGAAACGTCGGACACGCCGATCAAGTCGCCATAGCGGACTTCCAGATGCTCGATCCGAAGCAAAGGCGCGGTCATGTCGCGGGCCCACCCATCAACTCGATCGGCGTGTGGCCGGCGGCGGCCTTGGCGGCGCGCTTGCCCAGATAGGCTTCGATCACGGCGGGGATACCGGTGACCTCGCGCGGGCTGCCGCGCGCGATTTCCTTGCCCTGGTGAAACACCACCACCCGCGTCGTCAGCGACATGATGACTTCCATGATGTGCTCGACGATCACCATGGTAATGCCCGAGCGATGGATGTCGCGCACGAGATCGATGGCGAGTTGCACCTCGCGCTGGGTCAGGCCCGCCATCGCTTCATCGAGCAACAGAACCTTGGGCTCGGTCGCAAGCGCGCGCGCAATCTCCAGCCGCTTGCGGCCGGGGGTGCCGAGCGACCGCGCCGGCGCATCCGCCAGTTTGCTCATGCCGACACGCTCCAGCACGGCGCGCGCCCGGACCTCGGCTTCGGCGCGATGGGAGGTGCGAAGAAACGCGCCGATCATCACGTTCTCCAGCACCGACATGCTCTCGAATGTCTGCGGCACCTGGAACGTGCGCGCAAGCCCGAGGCGCGCCCGCGCCTCCGGCGGCATGTTGGTGATGTCGTGGCCCTCGAACAACACCTCGCCGGATGTCGACAGGATGTCGCCGGTCAGACAATTGAAGAAGGTGGACTTGCCGGCGCCGTTCGGGCCGATCAGGCCGAGAATGTCGCCCTGTTCCAGCGTCACCGAGGCCGCGTCCACGGCCTTGAAGCTGCCAAAGGCCCTTGTCACATTGCGGGCTTCAAGGAGCATGCGTTGCTCCCGCCGCGACCGGTGTTTCCGGCGCCTTGCGTCGCTTTGCCAGCATCCGCTTGATCAATGTCAGAACGCCGCCCGGCTGAAAGCGCGCAATCAGCACGATGATGGCGCCATACAAAACAAACGTCAGGCCCGCGCCCTGGCCGCCCAGCAGGTTATTGGAGATTTCCTCCAACGGCACCAGGATCGCAGCCCCCACCAGCGGTCCGAACAGCAGGCCGGCGCCGCCGAGTGCGGCCATGATCAGGATTTTGACGGAGATCAGGATGCCGAGCCCGGATTCCGGATCGACGAATCCGAACATCATCGCGTAGAGCGCGCCGGCGACGCTGGTCAGCCCGGCGCTCAGCATGAAGGCGTAAAGCTTGGTGCGGCTTGCGGGCGCCCCGAGCGAGCGCGCCGCGCGCTCGGAATCCCGGATCGCCCGGAGATAAAATCCCATCCGGCTGTTCGCCATCCACCAGGTGATGCCGAGCGTGACCAGGAGAAGCGAGAGGAACAGATAATAATAAGGCAGCGCCGAAATGAAACTGAGATCGAAGACGTTTCGCGGCACCGTCGGGCCGCTGAGGCCGACGGCGGCACCGAGATAGTCGGTGTTGGTGACGATCAGCCTGACCAGTTCGGCGACGGCAATGGTCGCCATGCTGAAATAATGGCCTGAAAGCCGCAGCGTCGGCACCCCGATCGCGGCCGCTATCGCCACGCTGACGACGATGCCGGTGGGAATTCCGACCAGTGGCGACAATCCGAAATGCGCATATGCGCCCATCGCGGCATAGGCGCCACAGCCGAAGAACACCACGTGGCCGACCGACACCTGGCCGGCATAGCCGCCGACGATGTTCCAGGCCGATGCCGCGATCGCATACAGCAGCACCAGCGCACCGAGCCGCTGTTGAAACGGCGTCGAGAACAACAGCGGATAGGCGACGAAAAGCGCCAGCACCACCGAACACCACAGCAAGCGCCGCATCACATCTTGCCCATCAAGCCTTGCGGCCGGAACCAGAGAAAGCCGAGAAACAGCGAATACACCACCATGTCCTTGTACACGGCGCCGATCAGATACGCCGACAGGGACTCGATGACGCCGATCAGGAGTCCCGCCACCAGCGCGCCGGGCACGCTGCCGAAGCCGCCAAGCGACACCGTGACGAAGGCGACGATGCCCAGGGTCTCGCCGACGGTCGGCACGATGTAGAAGAATGTGGCGATCAGCGCGCCGGCAAGGCCGGTGGCGCCCGCCGCAATCGCCCAGGCGATGGCCTGCATGGTATCGGGCAGGATGCCCATCAGCTGCGCCGCGGTGGAATCCTCCGCAACCGCCAGCATCTTCGAACCCAGCGAGGTGCGCGTCAGCAAGAGGTGCAGCCCGAGCGTCACCAGCAGTGCGACCACGCCGGCCAGCAGGCGCGACGCCTCGATCCGCAGACCCAATATATCGAAGGTGCCGCCGACAATATTTCCCGGCAGCGACAGGAAGTTCGCGCCGAACCACCAGAACACCGAATAGCGCAGCAACAGCGCCAGCCCGAAGGTGCCGAGAATCTGGGCCAGCATCGGCCCCTTCATGATGTCACGGATCAGTCCGAAATAGACGACGACCCCGAGTGTCGCCAGCGCAAGCGCTGCGAGCGGCGCGCCGAGCCAGGGACCCGCGCCGAACAGCGTCCACACCATGAAGGCGAAGTACATGCCGAGCATGACGAAATCGCCATGCGCGAAGTTGACGATGTTCATCATGCCCCAGACCAGCGTGAGGCCCGATGAAAACAGGGCGTAGACGGCACCCAGCAGCAGGCCGCCGACAATCACCTGAACAAGAATGGAGGACATAAAGCAGCTGGTCTTTTCGATTTAGGCGTTGCGCCGGGTTTACTGACCGTCCGGTTCAAGCGATCGCTGACACCACGACTGCACCGGTAAGGGAAAGGACGTCCCGCCCCCGGATGTTACCAGCCCTTGTAGGGCAGGACCGGCGTCTTCTCGGCGCCGGCCTTGGGCCAGACCGCGACATAGTTTTCCCCGTCCTGCAACTGAATGATGACGCCGGAAGCCAGCGTATTCTGGCCCTTTTCATCAAACTTGACGCCCTTGTAACCCATCATCAGCTGATCGGGCTTCAGGTCGGTGGCTTTCAGCGCCGCCTGGATCTTGGCGGGATCGGTCGAACCCGCGCGGTCGATCGCTTCCACCAGGACGAAAAAACCCTGCATCTCCCGCCCGGTGGTATCGTCCATCTCGTCGCCGCTTTTCTTTTTGTACATCTCGGCGATCAGAGCCGTCGGCGAGCCCGGCGGGCCGACGCTCCACGACGAGCGGTCGAAGACGCCTTGCGAAATCTTGCCCACCGACTTGAGGAACGACGGATCGGAATAGCCGGCGTCGTCGCCGAGCAGCAGGGGAGGCTTGTAGTCGAGCGCCTGCATGGTTTTGGCGTACAGGATCGCGTCCGACGTGTAGGTGATCATGATCACGACGTCGGGCTTCTTCTCCTTCAACTGCAGCACCTGGCTTTGCACGTCGGTGGCGTTGACGGAATAGGCGACGTCGAGCGCGATGTTCTGGCCCTTTTCCTTGAACACGCTGGTGATCACACCCGCCACCGAGGTGCCGTATTCGGTGTTGTCATGGACGAGGGCGACGTTGTCGGTCTTGACGCCCGCGACCTTCATATCCGCGAGGAAATCGTAATAGATCCTGGCGAAGTCGGTTGCGATAGGTGTGACGCGGAAGAACCACTTGAAGCCGCGCTCGGTCAGGTTGGCGGCCACCGACTCGCTGGTCAGGAACGGAATTCCGTATTTTTCGGCAATCGCGCTTGCCGTCAGCGTGACACCGGAATGAAAGGCCCCGTTGAGCGCGATCACCTTATCCTGGGTGATCAACCGCAGCGCCTGGTTCTGACCGGTGGCCGGGCTGCCCTGGCTGTCGGCGAAAACCACCTCGATCTTGGCGCCGCCGAGCCCCGCGAGGCCGGCATTCCTGGCCAACGGGAAATCGCCGAGTTCAGGATGCGCGTTGTTGATGATATCGACAGCGGTTTCGATCGCGGCCTTGGCATGGACGCCGACGCTGGCGGAATTGCCGCTCATCGGGTACAGCGCGCCGATCTTGACGATCTTGTCCTGCGCCAAAGCATGGCCTGCCAGGACAACCGAAATCGAGGCAGCACAAAGCGGCCCGAGGATATGCTTGAATCTCATGTAAAGGGTCTCCGAAACGTTTCCCACACAACGCCCAACGCCGAGAAGAGGATGCGCGATGTGTCACCGCCGTCGCTTCCGGTATCTGTTGACCTACATCGCATGCCCGCTTCACAGGGGCAAGTTTCCGACCGCGCACATGCCCATGCAAATCAATCGGCTATGGCGCCGCCTTGTTGATTGCCTTCTGGATAGGCAGATCGGCCTTGACCCCGACATAGACCGTGTTGCTGGCATCGTGATCACCTTGCGAATTGTCGAAGGTCACGACATGCGAAGCCGATGTTGCAAAGGCACAAGCCAGCGCGGCGTTAATTTCATCATCCGGAGGATCGTTCGACCACAGCGCAAACACACCACCCGGTTGCAGGTGCCCGGCAAGCCGGGCAAGCCCCTCCGGCGTGTACAGCGCGGCATGGCTCGGATGCAGCAGGTTGCGTGGAGAGTGGTCGATATCCACCAGCACCGCATCGAAGCGGCGGCCGGGCGCATCGGGATCGAAGCCATCCTCGGCATGCGCCATCGCGAAGAAATCGCCATGGACAAAACGGCAGCGCGGATCATCCGTCAGTGACTTGCCGAGCGGCAACAAGCCCTGCTGGTGCCATTCGATGACCTCGGCCAGCGCATCGACCACGACGAGCCATCGCACTGCCGAATTTTCCAGCACCGCTTGCGCCGTATAGCCGAGCCCGAGGCCCCCGACGACGACGTCGATATCCGCACGCGCCAGCGCCGCCAATCCGAGCCGCGCCAGTTCGATCTCGGCGACCGTGAACTGGCTCGACATCAAAAACGCGTCGCCGAGTTTTATTTCGTAGATGTCGAGGCCTGAGCCGAGATGCCTCCGCCGCCGCAGGCTGAGCACGCCCATCGCGGTGGGGCGAAAATCCAGTTCCTCGAAATACATGCTCATGCGCCGGATTCCCGTTGACCAGGGTGCAAACCGCGCCCGGGAATTGCCGCGGCTTTGCCGCCGCCCCTCGCACCAAGCCCGTCGCCGCGCGCTTGCCAAGGCCGGGAGGGAACGAGTAGAACGGCGCCACGCTCTGCGCTGGATTTTGCCCGATCCGACGAAAGAACTCTAAGAATACCGGTCAAGTCTCTGATATATTCAGTACTCTTGGGGAATGGTGTAACGGTAGCACAACGGCTTTCGGGCTAGGCCGTTGAAATCTTTCACCTGGTTTTGCAAACCCCCTTCATTTTGATCCGGCTATTTCCGGTCACTTCTGAGACGTTTGCTTCTCTCGGTGTTGAGCAGATTAGTACGTTGATGGCGACGCTGTCATCCTTGGGGTTGACGGTGTTCCCGATTTCGATGCCCTGCACTCGCGCAAGCACGATAACGAAGTCCAACTGTATGCCTTCGACATCCTGACGCTCGATGGCGAGGATTTGCGCCCCCTCCCCTTGAGCCTGCGTAAGACCAATCTGGCGCGGCTACTCGCGCGACGGCCATTTTCGTGTTCGCCAGGCACGGGTGCCCTTCGGCGGGACCGTGCTCGCGAGCGTGGGGGGTGAGCAGCCGCGTGGTCCACAATTCATGCGGATAACCCAGTTCCTTCGCCTTCCGGCACGACAGCGATGTCAACCAGGCTTTCGCTTCCAGCGTGATCGTCGGCTCCCGGCCAGGGCGAGGGCGATCGTCCGGCGCGGCCATCGGGCCCTCGGCCACCGCCCGCTTGACGCAGCGCTGGACCGTTTGATGGTGCAGCCCGAGCCGCTTGGCCCACCGCGAAAAACGACGAATCTTCCCAATAACCCAGCAGGATGCGCGCGCTCGACCCGGCTCGCAGGTTCGGTTCGCGACGGTGTTTCGCGACTGTTCGAAATGGGAAAAACCATGCCGCATGCCGCGAGCGTTTCGGGTCACAGAAGCTGGAGCAGCATGAAGCGCTATGGCCACCTCCATCAATTGCTTGTCCATCTGGGCCGGAAATGAGCATTCATATCCAACGATCATTGACCCCAAACTTGATGCGATGGCGTCGATCATGACGGGAAAGGCTTCATGTGACGCGGACGTGCGATCACGCAATGGACGAGCGAAAGTCTGTCGAGAATCAACTAGACGGACTCGATTCCGAAATAATTTCAAGCATTGAACATTCACCGCCGATCCGACAGCATTTTGCTGTTGAGCAAGGGGTGATTCTCATGATCAGCAAAGCGGGCCTATCGGAAACGCTCATGTGGCGCGCACGCGCGGGACAGGCCCGCCGAGTTGCCAGCATGTTGTCTCCACCAGACGCGGCGCTCGTTGAAGCCTACGCCAGAGAATGCGATGACAGTGCCCGCGCAGCCGCTATTGAAGGCGCTAGGGTCGATACGCGTCGATCGGTCGAGATCCAACGTAGGGACGACCGAAGCTTTAGGGCGCCAGCCAAAAGTCCTCGCCCAAATCAAGCCGCATGAGCACGCGGCACATTCCCGAATCGGTTACCCTCACATCCTCATTCTAGGAGGGCGCTATGGAAGACGAAAAGCCAGTGCTTGAGCAGATGACCGACATGATAGCCGAAACGGATCATGTTACGAAAGAGGCTGCCAAAAAGGCCGTGAAGAAGGTCAAAAAGGTCGCCAAGAAAGTTATGCCGAAGAAGTCCACGAAGAAAAAGGCCGTGAAAAAGACTACGAAGAAAAAGAGGAGGTCGAAACACTAAATCGGCTCTCGTCGCATTGCAACCATGCTGTCTCCACGGGATGCTCAGTTGGGAGGCATCTGCTGTGGAATGCGAAGATCAAGCCCGAGGGTTTCTGTGCAGTGCGTCCGACCGAGTTCTTCGGCAAGTTTTGCACCGTATAGTCCTGGTCCACAAGCATCCGACGCGATACCCCACTTGCACGTTTGGTCACAGCTGATCCTGGAACCGAAATGATCGAGCATGATCTAATGGGTTTGCACAAATCGGAGTGGTTGAGTTTCACACGTGCGGCCGATGCCACCATCTCGGCATAGAGGGGCACGGCGCCTCATCAGGCGGTGGGAGGCATGACAATGCTGGTCGGTCCAGTCCATCATGGGGAAGTTTGGGCTAGGTCCAGCCAGCCGGAGATGGCCAAATCTAGCATAGGGCTACAACGACCTCTTTGCGCCGATCGCGCCAGACAAGCCAAGGCTCCGACTTCCAATCGTGCACAAAGCAGCCTACTGGCATTCCCCCAACCGTCTGATCGCAGCCGAGCATGCATTCGAAATGCATCTCAGCAAGCAGTGGTGCAAAATGATCAGGATGGTGCGCGACGATGATCCAGAGATGCAGATCCTGCTCAGTAGCCCAGTGCATCAAATGGCAAATTTGAAGAGCATCCATCGTCGGCCTGGCCTCACGGCGATCTCCTTCCGGTATGGTGAACCTCGACATCAGGGAAACGCCATCCGAGCGAAGCAGGGATTGGCTTAATGATCGCCGCACCGCGGAGACGATCGGATCCTCGTCCGCAGTCACGTCGTCCACTCGATCAATCTCGAGAATCAATGTGACGCCACGGACCGAGCCGTCTGGCCGGCGGGCTACGAAGTCCTGGTGGCAGGATGCCCAGACCAGAGGTTCGAACATCTTTTTCCGGCACTTGTCATATTGCTCCCAGCCGCCCTTCTGGCCCGCGCCAAAGAGATGATCGAACAAACTCGCGACTTCCGGTACTGTGTAGGGTTTCGGATGCCGGCCCATCGCGACGACGCGGCTTGCACCGGGCCGTCGTCCGAAAGCCTCCAGTGAAGGAACGCGCGTGAGTTTGGGTGCGACGGTTGCCGCGCGCTATGGAGATTTGATCGCGCGGATGTGGGTGAGCGGAAGTCGGCGCGGCTTGGGGATGACGTTCCTATGCTCGCTGGTTTGGCCGATCGGGTGTCTGCTGCCGCAGGAATCGTCCTGGTCCCTGCGGGTGGGCGCGACCGATCCCAGGGTGTGGCGGTGATTGCGTCATCGAGATCGGGATCACTACGCCACCATCGATTTGGTCTGTTGCACCACGCGAGGTGGCACGCTCGAAAACAATGAGCTCAGCCCTTCGGCCATCGTTGGGTGCGCAAAATCTGCGTCAG
>WNFO01006251.1_pt1 | contig 17282 bp, 18 predicted proteins | sample 5400251 | NCBI WGS metagenome assembly WNFO01 (sample SAMN13153354, study PRJNA577476) | soil metagenome | isolation source: 100 cm saprolite under Madrone tree | place: USA:California | collected 2016-06-14
GTGACGGCCACGCTGCCGGCAGCCCTGCTGGTAGTGATATGGTGGCGGCGCGGAAGGCTGTCGTGGAAGTCAGACACGCTGCCGATCGCGCCGTGGTTTGCACTGGGAATTGCGGTCGGGTTGTTCACGGCGTGGATGGAACGCCGGGGTGTTGGCGCCGACGGTGTGGACTTCATGCTGAGTGCGGTGCAGCGGTGCCTGATCGCAGGGCGGGCGGTGTTTTTTTATCTCGGCAAGCTTCTGTGGCCATCGAATCTGACCTTTATTTATCCACGCTGGGAGGTGAGCGGCTCGATCTGGTGGCAGTATTTATATCCGGCCGGTGTATTGGCGCTGATAGGGGCGGCCTGGATGATCCGACGCCGCAACCGCGGGCCCCTCGCGGCGCTGCTTTTTTTCGTGGGCTCGCTGTTTCCGGCGCTTGGATTTTTCAATGTCTACCCATTCATCTATTCGTTTGTGGCGGACCATTTCCAATACCTCGCCAGCCTGGGGCTGATCGCGTTAGCTGCGGCGTGCTGCGAAGGGAAGTGGCGGACGTCGATCGCTGCCTTCGTAATCTGTCTGCTCGGTACGCTTACGTGGCTTCAATGCCGGACCTACCGCGATTCGGAGACATTGTATCGAACCATCCTGGCACGCAATCCCGATTGCTGGATGGCTTACAACAACCTCGGTTTACTTGTCCAGGGCGAAGGCCGGTTGTCGGAAGCCGGCACTTTTTATCAGCAAGCGTTGAACCTCAAGCCGGATTACAGCAATGCACACAACAACCTGGGGGCAGTGCTTTACACCGATGGTCGATTCTCCGAGGCGCTCGCCGAATTCGAGCAGGCGCTTCGGATCAGGCCGAATTACCCCGCAGCCAGGAACAACCTCGGCAACGCCCTGGTTGCCACGAACCGGCTTCCGGAGGCGCTCGCTCAATTCGAGGAAGCAGTGCGGCTCAAACCGGATTATGTCGAAGCCAACCTGAATCTGGGGTCTGCGCTGTTCAGGATTCACCGGCTTCCCGAGGCGATTGCCCACATCGAGGAGGCCCTTCGGCTCGATCCCGCGTACGCTGAGGCTTACGACACGCTGGGTGTTGTCTGGTACAACTCCGGCCGTTTGCAGGAGGCGACGACTCAATTCCAAAAGGCGGTCCATTTGAAGCCGAACTATGCCGCTGCTCACCGGGATCTCGGCGCGGCACTATGGGACTCGGGCCGAACCACGGAAGCGATCGCCGAATTCGACGCTGCGCTGCGCCTTGCCCCCAATGATACGGAAACGACAGGCGCCCTCGGCCTTGCATATTACAGAGTGGGCCGTTTCGCGGAGGCTGCCGCGCGTTTCGAGGATGTGTTACTGCTCAAACCCGGTCAAGCGGATGCCCACAACAACATGGGTCTCGTCCTGCAGGCTTTGCAGAGGCCTGAGGAATCTTTGGCACACTTTCGCGAGGCGATACGGCTGAGTCCCGAATATGCCGAGGCTCACTATAACCTTGGCCTCGGCCTGACAGCGTTCGGCCGGCGCGAGGAAGCCATGGCCGAATTCAAGGCCGCAGTGCGATACAACCCCGAATATGCCGAGGCCCATGACCACTTGGGTGGCCTGGCCTACGCCGCCGGCCGATTCGCAGAAGCCGTTGCGGAGTTTGCCGCGACCGTGCAGCTCAAGCCGGATTTGGCCGGGGCCCGCGATAATTTGGAAATTGCACGCCGGGCGCTGGGATCGGGAAATCGGGGACAGTGAGCAATTAGGAAAGCATTAAGTGTTTTGGAAGTGCGCACTGTCCCCGATTTCCTTTTATACGCGAATGAAGTTCCGACTACTTCCTGAGGCGCACAATATGAAGTCCGGCTTTTTTGGCGAGCGTCGCTTGTCGATCGTCAAAGGTGAGAAAGTCCCTGCTCGGAATCAACAAGCAAGAAGCTACGTGCAGCAAATCGAGGGACCTCGAACCGGAGCGCGAAGAGAATCGTTTTGAAAGCTCCTCCGCCTCGCGAAAAACGTCAACCCAGTTCAATTCGGGCCGCTTCAGGATCTGCAATCCCACATCCTTATCGATAGTCCGGATGGATTTCGCAACAGGACGAGAAAGGGCTTCCTTTCGGAATACTTTCAGGCGAAGTGCATTCTTCACTTCAATTTCGTGAAGATGCGAGAAAGGCAACGGTTCCTTGAGCCGGCGCACATATGCGGCAAGCGATGGGGTTTCGGCTTCGGGCAGATAGAGCTTCACGATCGCGCTGGAATCGAGGCAGACGTTCAAGGCCTTTCAGTCCGCTCATCGATAAGAGGTTCAAGCTCGAACGATTTTGGATCGGCCTTGTTTTACGTTGCGGGTCGCGTTACGCGTATCGACCACGATGGTGGCATGGTCGACAATAAACTGATAATCAAAGCTGGTGTGGTCCGTTGTGATAACCGCGATGTCGTGGTCTTTCAAGACATTTTCGGTCAGCTGGAGCGACGACATGTGAGAAAAATCATATGCGCGCATTTTATGAAGCCGCGGAAACGACATGTGAGAAAAATCATATGCGCGCATTTTATGAAGCCGCGGAATGTAGGGATCGCTATAGGAGAGGCTGGCGCCTTTGGCCTGCAGGAGTTCCATGATCTCCAGGGCCGGTGACTCGCGCACGTCGTCGACATCCTTTTTATATGCCACTCCCAGGATCAGAATCTTCGCGCCGCGAATCGACTTTGAATGATCGTTGAGGGCCGAACCAATCTGCTCCACCACGTAGTGCGGAATGGCCGTGTTGACTTCGCCGGCGAGCTGGATGAAGCGGGTCGAGAAGTCGTACTCCTTTGCTTTCCATGAGAGGTAGAACGGATCGATCGGGATGCAGTGGCCCCCGAGGCCGGGGCCGGGATAGAACGCCGTGTAGCCGAACGGCTTGGTGGCGGCCGCGTCAATGACTTCCCAGATATCGATATTCATGCGGTGCGTCAGCAACTTCAGCTCGTTGACCAGCGCTATGTTCACCGATCGATAGATATTTTCGAGTAATTTCACCAGCTCGGCGGCCCTGGTGGACGAGACCGGAATCACGCGATCAATGACCTGGCTGTAAACCGTCTTTCCAACTTCCAGACAATCCGCCGTAATTCCACCCACAACCTTGGGAATCGTGCGTGTCGAGAACTTCGCGTTTCCCGGGTCCTCCCGCTCGGGTGAGAAGACCAGGAAGTAGTCCTTACCCACCTCGAGTCCAGTGGTGCGGAATCGTTCGAGCAGGATCTCCTCCGTTGTGCCCGGATAGGTCGTGCTCTCCAGGGATACGATCTGTCCCTTCCGCAACGTCTTATGGATCGCATCGGCTGTCTTTTCAATGTATTGGAGGTCAGGGTCTTTCTTGGCGGTCAGTGGCGTCGGGACGCAGATGATGATGCAGTCCGCCTCCGCCAGCCTGCTGAACTCCGACGTGGCCTCGAACTGCTTTCCTTTGAGCAGGGTTTGAAGCCGCTCCGCCGGAATATGCCGGATATAGGATTCGCCGGCGTTGAGTTTGCGAACCTTGACCGGATCGACGTCAAACCCCAGGACAGGGAAACGCTCTTCGCCGAAGCGCAGTACGAGAGGCAGCCCGACGTACCCCAGGCCGACCACCCCGATGCGGGCCTTGTGTGCCTGGATGCGTTCGATGAGTTCGTCTTTCAACATGATTCGAGTAGCCGACGCTCACCGAGCGCCGATCGAGTGGTCTAAAGCGTATGTCGTTTGAGGCCTTAAATCAATAGCTACGCTGTATAATGGTGAAACTTATGTCCGCAAAAAACTTCGTCCATTTAGCTCTGATCCTCTTGATTGGGTCGGTTGCAGGGTTTGCGCAATCAAAGCCAGCCGGGTTGCGCCAGGAGCAGCCCCCCATTCCGCCTGATGAAATCATTCGAAAGTTCTCCGAAAAGGAAAAGCAATTTCGGATAGCGCGCGGCGCCTATACGTATCGGCAGGACGTCAAGGTCCAGGAATTGAATGCGAACGACCGCGTGCTGGGTGAATATCGCTCGGTCAGCGATATCATCTTCGATTCCTCAGGCAAGCGGACGGAGCGGATCGTTTACGCCCCAGCGGACACCTTGAAAGGCTTTACGCTTTCGCCCGAGGACCTTCAGGACCTCCGTGAGATCCAGCCCTTCGTTCTTACCAGCGACGAGATCAACAAATACAAACTCAACTATCTCGGCAAGGAACTCATCGACGACATCGACTGCTTCGCTTTCGATGTCGAGCCGAAAGTTCTAGAGAAGGGTCAACGCTATTTCCAGGGCCGGATCTGGGTGGACGACAGAGACCTCCAGATCGTGAAAACTTACGGAAAAGCCGTGCCGGATATTCGCAAGGGCAATAATGAAAATCTCTTTCCTCGATTCGAAACCTACCGCGAGCAAATCGACCAGTACTGGTTCCCCACCTACACAAGGGCAAACGACACTTTACAGTTCTCCTCCGGCGCAAAGCGCATGCGGATGATTGTCAAGTACGAGAAGTACAAGAAGTTCGAAGCGGATGTGAAGCTGACCTTCGGCGATGCGGTTGATGGAGGCGGCGTGGATAAGGCTCCGTCCAACGATCGAAAAGCCCCTGCGCTGGATCCGAAGTTGAACGACCCGAAAACGAAAAAGAAATAACCCCGGCTTCAAACCGGTTTTTCCGGGTCCGATTTCCTGTTCCGCACCCAGCCACGGAATGCGGACAGGGCGGCAGTTTGTCCCCGCGTTGTGCTCTGTTCGATGAAATCGGCCAGTACGCCGCTGGTCAGGATGGGAAAGAAGCGGCTGGCCGCGATTTCGATGTATGAGTCCTGACGCAGCTCATGGATCTCGGCGCGTTTGCGTTTTCCAACGTAGCGCCAGATTTCAGGCACGCCGAACGCAGCGTAGATTGGAAACTTGTTTAGCGATTGATTCGACTTGTCGATTTCAACGACGATGTCGGGCGGTGGGTCCACGTCCAGATCGATTTCGTCTCTTCCAATGACGCGTGCGGCGTGTGTTATGTAAAAACACGTATCCGGCTCTGTACCCTTTCTGTCTCGCTTTCTTTTCTCGGTCGTTCCGCCGCGGGACTCCAGGTCGATCTCCAGTTCTTCGGACAATACGCGGACCAGGCTCAGAACAAATTCCTTCCATGCTTCGTGGCCCGCGGAAGTCGTCACGACTTCCAATCTCCCCTCATCGTAGGTAAGGCGCACTCCCGGGCGATCCTCCAAATCTTTGAGAAGCTCTTCGTAATCTTTCCAGCTGATACCTTCAAGTACAAGAACGGCGGCTTCGGGGAGATGATCCAAGGCTTCTCGGACGTTAGTGGTGCGTGCTTGCATAGCGCCATTCTAAACCGCAGATTCAACGAAAAGGGTGAGATTAATTAAATCCAGGAACACGTCTCCGACTGCACGCCGCAGTCCCGCGAGAAATCAACGGCTTGCCGCTGTCAGTTTGATCAATCCGTCAATTTGACGGTTAAAAAGACGCGGATTTTGCGGACTTTATTCACGTTGATGCGTCCATTCGCGTAATTCGCGTCATTGGCGGCTGAGATGCCTTTGATATAGGCTTTACCAATGGTCACTCTTTCCGTCGTTATGCCGGTTTTCAATGAGGAGAAGACGGTCGGCACCGTGATCCGGCGGATACTCAGCGACGTTCCCTACGATCTCGAACTGATCGTCGTCGATGATGGTTCCACGGACGGAACTGCGGCAATCACGGACGCTTTCGCCTCGCAGGACTCGCGCGTACAAGTTGTCCATCAAAGCAATGCGGGAAAGGCCGGTGCGCTCAAACGCGGCTTTGAGCGGAGCCGCGGCGAGGTGGTCATCATCCAGGACGGTGATCTAGAGTACGATCCAGCCGAGATCACGCACGTCGTGGAGCCCATCCTGCAAGGCAGGGCCGACGTCACTTATGGCTCCCGCTTCATGGTGCGCCGGGCGGCGCGCGTCCTGTACTTCTATCACTACCTGGCGAATCGCTTTTTGACGATGCTGTCAAACGTCCTGACGAATCTGAATATGACGGATATCGAAACAGGCTACAAAGCGTTTCGCGGCGATATTATCCGGAACATGACCATCGTATCGAGGGGGTTTGGCATTGAGATCGAAATCACTGCGAAAGTAGCAAAGCTCGATGCCATTATTTACGAAGTTCCGATCAGCTACTACGGAAGAACGTACGAAGAAGGTAAGAAAATCGGCTTCTGGGATGGTGTCTTTGCGCTCTGGTACATTCTCCGATTCAATTTGTTTTGTGGTCTGAACCGGTCGTTTCGCGTGATTCCCAAACGGCATGCCATCGCCCACGACTTCTCCAAACGATCCGCACACTAGCTCGGACTACGCCGGCCGGGAGCTCGAATCCATGGCCTTTGCGGTGAACTATCACCGCTGGATTCTCGAGCGTCTTGCGCCCTTTCTCGGAAAGCGCATTATCGAAGTTGGAGCCGGCGTCGGCTCGTTTTCCGAGTTGCTTCTTGAAACCCGGCCTGAATCACTGACGTCGCTAGAGCCTTCTCCGAATATGTTTGCGGTTCTCATTCAGCGTCTCGCCGCTCAGGATAAAGCTGGAGTTTCGCTGGCGAAGAATTGCATTTTGGCTGAAGCGAAGTTTTCAACCCCACCGGACTCGATCGTCTACGTTAACGTTCTCGAGCATATCGAGGATGATCAGGCAGAACTGCGGACGGCTCACTCGCTGTTGGTTTCCGGCGGCCGGGTGCTTATCTTTGTTCCGGCCAACCGATGGCTTATGGGAAGCATGGACCGGCAGCTTGGACATTTTCGACGCTACGCGATGGACGAACTCACTTCGAAATGCCGCTCGGCGGGGTTTATCATCCGTCTGGCTTCGTACTTTGATGTGGCCGGCATCCTGCCATGGTGGTTGATGTACTGTGTTTTGAAGTCGGCACGGATGGACCCGAGGGCCGTGCGGCTGTATGACCGTTGGGTCGTTCCGATCGCCCGCGTGGTCGAGAATGCCGTGAGCCCGCCGCTGGGAAAGAACATTGTTGTTGTGGGGGAGAAGTGATGGAAGGAATTAGCCGCGCGTCTGTCCATGGATCGCGGAGATGCGGTAAACGACAGTGACCTGTTCATGAACGTCCATACAGGAACACATATCGATGCCCCCGTCCACCATTTGAATCGGAAAGGCGGAGCCGACTCGGTTCCTCTGGAAGCGATGATCGGCGAGGCATGGGTCATCGACGTATCAAAGTTCAAGTCCGTCGACGTCGAAGCGCTGGAACGAGCCTGGCCCGCCAGGCCGGTAAGCCGCGTTCTCTTGAAAACCCGGAACTCCGAGTTGTGGGACCAGGGCCACGCGGAATTCGTAACAGATTACGCCGCGTTAACGGAGAACACCGGCGAGTGGTTGATTGCGCGCGGCATCCGGCTCGTTGGGATCGACTATCTTTCGATCCAGCGATTCTCGGACCCACCGACAATTCATCGAGTATTGTTGGCAGCAGGTGTCGTCGTGCTCGAGGGGTTGAATCTTTCGGACGTTGCGCCCGGACCATACGAGCTTTTCTGTCTGCCTCTCAAGCTCGTGGACGCGGACGGCGCGCCTGCGCGAGCCGCTCTGCGGCGTTTGTCATGACAGGCAAGCGAGTTCTCGTTACAGGAGCCGGCGGCTTTATTGGAAGCCACTTGACCGAGAAGCTCGTCGAGCTTGGCGCGCGCACTCGAGCCCTGGTGCATTATCGTTCGAATGGCTCGTGGGGATGGCTCGACCATTCTTCTCGAAAGTCAAACATAGAAGTCATTGCCGGGGACATTCGCGATCGAGATTGTGTCCACAAGGCTGTGCGCGACATCGACGTGGTTTTTCACCTGGCGGCTCTGATCGGGATTCCTTACTCCTATTACGCGCCTGCTTCTTATATTGAGACCAATATCCACGGGACCTTGAACGTCCTCCAGGCAGCCAGGGAATTGAATGTCGAACGCGTGGTCCATACCTCCACCAGTGAGGTATACGGCACGGCCATGCGCGTTCCCATCGACGAACAACATCCGCTTCAGGGACAATCTCCGTATTCGGCGAGCAAGATTGGAGCGGATAAACTGGCCGAGTCGTTCTTCCTTTCGTTCGCGTTGCCGGTTGTCACGATTCGGCCGTTCAATGCCTTCGGCCCTCGCCAGTCCGCGCGAGCGGTGATCCCGACGATCATTTCGCAGTGCCTTCAGGGCGACGTGCTGAAACTCGGAAGTCTGAATCCGACGAGGGACTTCAATTACGTCGGAAATACGGTGGATGGATTCATTCGTGGCGCGAAATCGAAAGATGCCGTCGGTCAGACAATAAACCTGGGATCAGGAAACGAGGTCAGCATCGGTGACGTCGCGCAAAAGGTGATCAGGATCCTCGGAAAAGCTGTCGAAATCCGGCACGATGAAGAAAGAGTGCGCCCGGAGAACAGCGAGGTCGAAAGATTGATCGCGGACAGTTCGAAAGCCAGTTCCCTTCTCGGCTGGAAACCCGCAGTCTCCCTGGACGAGGGTTTGCGCCGAACGATCGATTGGATTCAGGAACATCTGGAGGAATACCGTCCCGGCACATATTCCGTTTGAGGTACAATTAGCCGCGAATTACGCCAATTTACGCGAAACATTTGGCCTAATTGGCGTAACTCGCGGCTAATTGTACCTCCCCATGGACCTCTGTTAAACTGAAACCGAATCTCGGACAGAACGAACGAAGGAGTAGTCTATGTCTGGCCATTCCAAGTGGCACAGTATCAAACACAAAAAAGGTGCCCTCGATGCCAAGCGTGGCCGCATGTTCACCAAGCTCATCAAGGAAATCACGATAGCGGCGCGCATTGGTGGTGGCGACCAGGAAGGAAATCCGCGGCTGCGCAAAGCCGTGCTGGACGCTAAAGGCCTCAACATGCCGGCGGACAACATCAAGCGAGCCATCCAGAAAGGTACCGGGGAACTCGAAGGCGGCCAGCTCGAAGAAATCATGTATGAAGGTTACGGTCCGGGCGGTGTGGCCATGCTGGTGGAAGTCGTTACGGACAACCGCAACCGAACGGTCAGCGAAATCCGCCATGTCTTCTCGAAGAACGCCGGAAACATGGGTGAATCGGGTTCGGTCGCCTGGATGTTTCACAAGAAAGGTTATATCGGTATCGAAAAGTCGAAGGCCGACGAAGAAACGTTGATGACGCTGGCCATCGATGCCGGCGCCGATGATTTTCAGAGCGACGAATCGAGCTACGAAATTTACACTTCGCCGGAGGCGTTCGAAAGGGTACTGAACGCCGTGAAAAGCAAAGGCATCGAAACGATGGCCGCAGAAGTTTCGATGATTCCCCAGACTTACGTGAAGCTCGAGGGTAAGAATGCCCAGCAAGCGGTAAAGCTCATGGAAGCTCTCGACGATCACGACGACGTGCAGCACGTTTACGCGAATTTCGATATCGCAGAGTCCGAGCTGGCCGAAGTTTCCTGATTTTAATGCGGATCCTCGGCGTCGATTGCGGATCCCGAATTACCGGTTACGGCGTCATCGACAGCGATGGCGCAGAATGTTGCTTTGTCCACTGCGGCGCGATCCGGCTGAAGCCATCCGATCCCTTCGTCAATCGTTTGAAGCTGATTCACAACAGCATCGTCGAAGTCATTCGCAAGCTGCAGCCCGAAGCTGCGGCTTTTGAGAGCCTCTTCTATTCCAGCAACGTACAAAGCGCTCTGAAACTGGGGCACGTGCGAGGCGTTTCAATGTTTGCCGCGGCTGAAGAAAATCTTCCGGTCTTCGAATATTCGCCCCTGGAAGTGAAGAGTGCCGTTACCGGCTACGGCCGCGCAGAAAAACTACAGGTACAGCAGATGGTTCGAGTTCTGCTCCGCCTCGAAACGGCGCCGGAACCGTACGATGCGTCCGACGCCCTGGCCGTCGCCATCTGTCACGCTCATACAAACCGATACAACAAAACGGTCGCAGCACACTTATGATTTCTTTCGCAATCCTTGTTTCATTTCTGACATTGGCCGACTTTTCGAACTTTACCTACTGCCGCGAGAATTCCCGGGGGCTGTACGAACTCCAGTGCGTTCAGCTCGATGCCAACGCCAAAGGAGAAGTAAAGTTCAAGCGCCGGGAAGCCGAAACAGTGAATGTGCCGATCCAGCTTTCCCAGCCGGCCCGGGATCGATTTCTCGCCGTGCTGGCAGCAACCAATTATCTGGACCAGGGGGAAACCTACGAGTCCAACCGGAAGGTTGCCGATCTTGGCCGCAAGCGCTTGACGCTCGAGATGCCGTCCGGGAAGCGCGAAGCCTCGTTCAATTTCTCGGACCGCAGGGAAGTCATGGAACTGGCTGCTTTCTTTGAAAACCTGATCAATCAGGAGACGCTCGGCTTTGATGTGGACAATGCCATCCAGTTCGACCGGTTGAGCATTCCAAAGCGCCTGGACCAGATCGAAAACGAGCTTCGAGCGAATCGCATCGCCGATCCCGAGCGGCTTATACCCTTGCTGGATAAGATCGAGGCGGACCAGCGGGTCGTGAATTACGCCCGAACACGGGCGGGTAAGATGAAGAAGGATATTCAGACGCGAAAGAAGAGCTGAATAAATTGGCAGGCCGGCATAGAAGGTGAGGAGTGGCGGGTAACCCACTTCAACTTTTCAGGCGTCTACAGCGGACTCGTAGCCGTGGGCTTTATGCCCGCGTTCAAACACAATCAAAGAATTCTTCTGGAGGTATTTGAACGCGGGCATAAAGCCCACGGCTACGTGCATTCCCGATGATTTTGTCTAATTGGAGACTTTATGAAGGTTTTAGGAATAATTGGATTTGTGATCCTCTTCGCAGCCGCCGCGAGCGCACAGTCGAACGCAAGGCTGACCGCTGGAATAGGAACGATCGAGGTCCAGCGAGGCGGGGTGTGGCTGCAGCTCGGCCCCGGCGAGGCGATCAATTCCGGCGAGCGAGTTCGCACCGCGGGTGGATCATCGGCATCGCTGGAACTGGGTCCCGGAAGGGTCATCACGCTGGCGGAGCGCACTGAAATCGAGATTGGTCCGTCGAACGGCGTACTCGCACTCCGGCTCGAGACCGGGAGAATCCGAGTGATGTCGGCCGATGATATTCAGGTGTCCGCAAAAGACACGACACTGCGGGCCGCAGAAAAACCGCTCGACATGGAGCTGGGCTATCAGGCAGACCAATTGAACGTAACCGTCATTACAGGAGCGGTTAATAGTGGCGCGATCCTCATCCGAGGAATCGCGGATTCGAACAAACGGACCTTCGTGGCCGATTCAAGGCGGGCGGGTTCGTCAGCAGGCTATTCAAGCGCCCAGACGGGACCAAATTCCTTCTACATTTCTCCCTACGTTTGTGGCAATGCCGGAGCGGCTCCCACCACCCCCGCACCGAGGTAATCAGCTAACCACCATTCCTGCATATCCGACGACGTGGTCGAAATCCATCGACACGTCGCCGGACGTGGCATACTTCACCAGCTCCGCCTTCGACGCGCCCAGCATCTTCGCAGCAACCAGCATCGCCACCGTCGGGCCATATCCGCACATCGAGATGTTCTCCCGCCGCACGACGTCGTAGAGTCCCCGTGGATCCATCGCCAGCACCTGATCGATCGCCTTTCGATCCTTGACGCGGGTAACGGCATCGGACTCGTAGTGATTCATGTCGCTGGAAGCAATGATGAGCGCCGTCTGATCGATCTTCCGGAGGACCTCTCCGATAGCGCGGCCCAGCTCTTCAAGCCGTTGCCAGTTTGCGGTGCCGACGGTGATCGGGGCAAACGTCGCGGTCGGTCCCGCCACGTGCTGCATGAACGGCAACTGCACTTCGAGCGCATGTTCGTATCGATGCGCCTCGACGTCATCCGTCAGATAAGGATCCGCTGCCATCAGGTTCTCGCACAGTTCCTGATCAATCTGCATGTCACCCAGCGGCGTTTGCCATGCGCCGGATCGCATGATGGAAAGCGGAGTCCCAAAGCCGGTGTGATTCGGGCAAAGGACTACATTGCGGGAAGGCACCTGGATACGCGAATAAACGGCGCCGGCGACGTGCCCGGAATACATATACCCGGCATGAGGAGCGACAACTCCGATGACCTGTGTGCGCTGCTCTGCCGGCTGAACATAGCTCTGGAGCTCTTTTAGCAGCTCATCGGGATTTGCTGGATAGAAACGTCCTGCAACCGCCGGCTGGCGAATCATATGAACTCGCGGGAATTAACTGTAGCGGCGGTCTATGACCGCCGGGGATCTCGAACTGAGACATTCCCGGCGGTCATAGACCGCCGCTACAGTTAGCTCTTCGGCGCGTAATACCCTTTCTTGTGCCGCACCTTCAGCTTATCCGGTTTTCCATCCTTGTTCACGTCGAGATCCGGAACTTCCACACGCAGCTTGTGCAGCTTGCCATCGGTCTTCCGAACCTTCGGAATGAATCCGAGGCTATATTGGTATCGGAGGTTCGCGCCCACCTGTTCGTAGATGCTTGGGTATTCGCCCACAAATCGGGGCAGGAACACCTTGCCGCCGGTGGCTTCGGCCATGGATCGCATCACGTTGTCGGCCTGCAGGAATGTGATCTGGTCTTCCGGACGCAACCTGCTTTCGAAATAGAGTCGTGCCAGCTGTCCCATTCCGACGGCGTAAATCACCGTATCGGAAGTCTCGGCCTTGCGAAGAGCTTCGCCGTACGTGTGCTTGCTGATGGTATCGAGACCCGTGGCCAGCAGGAAGATCGCCTTCTTTCCATCGACCTTCTCCAGGCGGGTAAGGGTGTCATAGACGGCATCGTACAGCGACGTTTCGCGATACGCCGGGATCTGCATCCGGCGCAATCCGTTGTACAGCTCGCTCTTGTTCTTCGTAAAGTCCGTGAGGATTTCAGGTCGAATATCGAAGGCGACCAGGGCCGCCCAGTCATCCGCTCTCAGGCTGTTGATAAATCCGGCGGCAGGTCCCACAACGTCGTCAAAGTAATAGCCGAACGTATCGCTGAATTCGGCGAGAATGACGACAGTCAGAGGCGCTTCAGACGGGCTGAAATTCGTAACGGTCTGTTCGACATTATCATCGAAGACCTTGAAGTGCTGCTTCTCCATTCCGCCGATGGGATTGCCGTCTTTATCCGTGACCACGACATCGAAGGTCACCAGATCGACGTCGATCGAAAGCGTCGTCGGCGGGCCCTGTTTGTCGTTACTGCCCCCCTTTAGCTGAGGCGCGTTCTTATCGTCAGCCCCGGCAGGCAGCGGCACCTTGTTGCCTATATCTTTCTTAGGTCCCTGTGCCATGGACAATCCGGCCACAAGCAACACTGCTAAGACCAGTACGAAAAGACGTTTGATTTTCATTTGCCTGATTTCTCCGTTCACAGCCTAACTGACCGTCCCCGGCGGCGCAAGATTTTGATCTCCCTTTTCCACGCCTGATTGATGCCCAGTTCCATTAATGGAACGTCATCCGGGAATACGGCAATCAACTGGCCCAGAGTCTTATGATACGCCAGCAGCGGGCAAACCAAAATGAGCATCGCAGGCTCGTCTTTCAGGGAGCAGCCAGGAAAATAGCCTTGTTTTTTAAAGTCGCCGGCCTTCCGATGCCGTTCCACTGCAATCCAGTAATCGAGGGCCTGAAACGGAAGGTCCGGATCTGCCGACGCTTTGATTTCGATGACCACCAGGCGGCCATCGTTTGTGATGGTGAGCAGGTCGATGATGTTTCTTTCCTCGCCGACAAAGCTCGGAACCTGCGGATAAATATGCCGGACGTCGATGGACGGGATCACATCGCGGATCTGGCCCACGAGGTTGGACTCCAGCCAGCGCTCCTCGTGAGCGTGAGCCAGTGGGTGCCTGCTTCCGTAGCGGCGCGCCTCGTCCAACTCGCGGACTACCCGCTCGACAGGCTCGCCGAGCGGGTATGTCGTTGCCTTTTCCGAAACTTGCGCGACATCGATGCCGCGCAATCGTATTGCTACCGCCCTCGCGGCAATGTTGGGAACAGCCTGCAGTAAATCGGGCGCTATCGAGCGGAGGCGTTCGACCTCCACTCCCACGTCGGGTGGAGCGAATTCCTGGACGTGCGTTTCCGGTTCGCTGCCGGTGTCGTTGAAAGGACTGATCGCATTTCCGTCCCACTGCAACCATTGGAATGCACGCCGAACCGCAGGCATGCAACGAAGGCGCGCGGCTATGGTGTGGTGCCGTCCATGCGGCACGACGGCAGCGAGGCGCCGGCCAATCAATGGTTTCCACAAAATCGCAGCGCGCATGACGCCGTTGATCACGTCCGACGATTCATCGGGATCGACCGCAATCACCGCCTGCTTCCCGACAACAAACCTCGGATACGCGCCGCCGATTCCATGTTGCCTGTCCGAATAAAGCGCCTGCCGTTCAATCTTCCGCACACCGAAATATGCGCAGAGGGCCGGGCCAATCTGCGTCTGGAAACCGCGCCGCCGCCGGCGAAGGTCCATCGTCGAGGGCAGCCGGTCACCCGGATAAAACGTGATCACATCTTCCTTCGAACGAAGCTTTGCGCGGGCGCGGACGCGCACGACGTTGGGCCGGACCCACTCGATGTCCAGGATTCTTCGATTGTGCCGGCCGAGCTGTATGCTGGAATCCTGAATCGATATCTCCGAGCTGGGAAGGGCCATGAACTCGAGCCCATTCAGGGAGATACTCCACGTCGGTTCCAGCGCCAGAAGAATTTTCAACTCGTCCGTTTGCATGCGTGGATTATAGTAGAAAGCCGGAGGGCTAATTCAGCCGCGGATTTCACGGATGACGCGGATGGCGCGCAATTAAAGCCTTTGACGCGCGCCATCCGCGTCATCCGTGAAATCCGCGGCTGATTTAGCCCCCGCTCAATACACCATGCGATCTGTATTTATCGCCTCTGCAGCGCGTACACCCATTGGAAAGTTTGGCGGTTCGCTCAGCTCCTTACAGCCGCTGACCTGGGCGTAGTTGCTGTAAAGGAGGCGCTTACCCGCGCAAACATCGAACCTGCCGCAGTCGAGGAAGTCATCATCGGCCACGCCCGGGGAGCGGGCAATGGACCCAATCCCGCACGCCAGATCGGCTATCGATCCGGCATTCCTCAAGAGACACCGGCTTACACGGTGAACAAGGCGTGTGGGTCCGGTCTCAAATCGATCATCCTGGGCTACCAGGAGATCGTGCTCGGTAATGCGAATACCATCGTCGCCGGCGGCACCGAGTCGATGAGCCGCGTGCCCTATCTGGTGGAACAGGCGCGGTGGGGCCTGCGTCTCGGCAATCACGAGTTTGTCGACGGGATGTATCGGGACGGGTTCTTTTGTCCGCTGTCGGAAATGGTCATGGGCGAAACCGCCGAGAATCTCGCGGCCATTCACCGGATTTCGCGAGACGAACAGGACGAGTTTGCGCTTCGGAGCCAGCATCGTGCTGCCAGAGCCACGCAGGAGAAGCGATTCAAAGAGGAGCTCGTCTCAATCGCAATCCCGGCAAAGAAAGGCGAAGCGCGGCAGCTCGATTTCGACGAACACGTTCGAATGGACGTTTCGCTTGCCGATATGAAGAAACTCACGCCGGTATTTTCGAAATCCGGCACGATCACGGCGGGAAACTCCTCCGGCATCACCGACGGCGCAGCCGCCACCGTTCTCGTTTCGGAAGAAGAAGCGGCGCGCCGCAAATTGACACCTCTGGCGCGAATCGTGGATTACGCAAGTGCGGGAGTGGATCCCAGGATCATGGGAATCGGCCCGGTTCCTGCCGTTCGGAAGCTGCTCACGAAAACCGGCATGAAACTTGACGTTTTTGAGCTCGTGGAGATCAACGAAGCGTTTGCCGCGCAGGTGATTGCCTGTTTGCGCGAACTACCGGTCGATCCTGATAGGCTGAATGTGAATGGTGGTGCGATCGCGCTTGGCCATCCGATCGGATCGAGCGGGACTCGAATCGTGACCACGCTGGTACATGAGATGCAGAAACGCAAAGTTCGCTATGGCCTCGCTACGTTGTGCATCAGCGGCGGCATGGGGCTTGCAATCGCATTGGAGAGATTGTGATGTTCATACTGAATGCACTTTTACTGCTTTGGCTTCAAGTTCCCGCACCGGCTGCCGCTCCCGTTGTCGTTGTCGGCCTTGGTGACGGACAGCAGCTCGTCCTCAACAGCGCCGATTTCAGCGGTTTCATCGATGGGCACAATCGCGACGCCGTACTGATGTATCGCCACGAAGACTTTCACGGTGAGATGCCGCTGAATACCATTTCAAAGATCGAGTTCGGCGTGTACCAGAGGGGCAAGCCCTTCCCGATAACGGTCACGTTGAGAAATGGACAAAAGCTGGAAATTCAAGCGGAACGCAGAAACTTTGTGATGGTCAGAGGGAAAACCGATTTCGGATCGGTGACCATCAAACACCCCGATCCGATCTCCGCGCCGGTAAGAATCCGGACAAAATCGCCGAACCGCAAAAACGACCTGACGATCCAGTATCTGGAATTCCCCGCGTCATAGTATCCTCGAAAGCGGAGGAATGGGTGAGCGGTTGAAACCGGCGGTCTTGAAAACCGCTGTACGGGGAACCGTACCGGGGGTTCGAATCCCTCTTCCTCCGTTAATTAAGTCATTTAATTTCAGTTGTTTATAGTGGAATCAGTCCTCGCTGTAGCGACATTGCTTCAAGATGGTCTCCTCGGAAGCCTAGCATCCAGGAAGAGGGCGATTGTTTCCGTGTGTCGTGCTCTTAAATGAGTGAATCCCGTGCTCGTACAGCCAACGTTGTAAAATAGAGATCATGATTGCGCCTGAAAAAACTCAGCATGTACCTTTGATCCTAACGGAGGATGGAACGATCCGTATTACCGGTTCCTCTGTACCGCTTGAATCCGTCGTGTTTCAGTACGAACACGGCACCAGCCCTGAACAGATTCAGGAGAGTTTTACGTCGTTGAGGTTGGCCGACATCTATGCGGTGATCAGTTATTATCTAAATCACCGCGAGCAGGTAAATGAGTATTTGCTCGGTCAGGAGATGAAGGCCGAGGCACTGCGCGACGATATCGAATCGGACCCTGCTTATATGTCAAAGCTCACCGAACTCCGCGACCGGATCAAATCACGCTACGATGCGCAGCGTCGCCACGAATAAATAGCTATCGGGTGCTGCGCCTACTTATCGACCACGATTTCAACGACAGGATTCTGCAGGGACTTCAGATCCGCGTCCCCGATCTGGATGCCGTAGCCGCAGGCATGCTCGGTTTCGAACGAACCC
>WNFO01004389.1_pt1 | contig 17278 bp, 10 predicted proteins | sample 5400251 | NCBI WGS metagenome assembly WNFO01 (sample SAMN13153354, study PRJNA577476) | soil metagenome | isolation source: 100 cm saprolite under Madrone tree | place: USA:California | collected 2016-06-14
ATGAAGGTTGTCCGATGCGAATGCCGAGTTCGAAGGCCAGCAGGTCGCTCTCACGGGCAGCCTTCCTGGAGATGCGAACATCCACAACAGTGCGGCCGGTCTCCTGATCGTTGAAAGCGTAGTGCTTGATGTCGCCCATGACTTGGTTGCCTTGAATACCGCGAATGACATGACCGACGGTCACGCCGGCCAGCAGCGGATCTTCGCCGGCGTATTCGAATAGCCGGCCATTTCGCGGGTCGCGCGCGAGATTCACGCCGCCGCCAATCGAGTGATTGTATCCTTGCGCACGGAGCTCACGTCCGAGGACGTCTCCGTATAAATGTGCCGCCTCTGGATCCCACGAGGAGGCGGCCGCCAACACCGACGGCAACAACGTCGCGTAACGGCTTTGTCGGGCCGCCATTCGAATGCCGACCGCCGAGTCCGCTTGCTGCACGGACGGTATGCCGAGACGCGGAATACCCACCACCTCTCCGGCACCGCCATTGTTGTCGGGCGGAATAGGGCTGCCCGGGATCAATGGTCCCCACCCGATGCCGTGCACCAGCTGAATTTTCTCATCGAGCGTCAGCTGCTCCACAACCATGTCGGCGCGCAGATCAGGCGGCAGCGATGCGTCCATCCACGGGCGGGAGGGTTGTGCCGCCGCCTGCTGGGATGAGCACGTTGCGTGAGCAATGAGGAAAATGGCAAGACCGGCGGCCAGGGAATGCGATTTCACCTTCACGCGCCTTTGTGCGTTCGATCGAACGCGGCGGCCAAATCTCTGTACCAAAATCCGCTGCGCTTCAAAATGCGGGCCTGGGTCTGATAGTCGACATAGTAGATCCCAAAGCGCTTGGTGTAGCCCGCGGCCCATTCAAAGTTGTCGAGCAAAGACCAGACAAAGTAGCCGCGCACATCGACACCTTGATCGATGGCGTCCGCGATGGCGCGAATGTGCGATTCGATATAGGCGCGCCGGTCTTCATCCTTGACGCCTCCGTCAATGACCAGATCCGGATAGGCCGCACCGTTTTCGGTGATGAACAGCGGGGGGAGGTCGTAGTCGCGATCCAGGCGCATCAGCAAGTCGGTCAGGTTCGCGGGCGCCACTTCCCAGCCCATGTCGGTGACGATGGCGCCTTCGCGGGCAGGAGAAAATGGCCGCCCCGCGATGGACACGATCGGGTTGTAGTAATTCACGCCGAGAAAGTCGAGCGGCTGAGCAATCAATTGCGCGTCCCCGTCTTGGATTTGGGGCGCATCCGCCGCGATATATTCCAGAATATCCGCCGGATACTCTCCGCGCAGCAGGGCGTCCATGTACCAGCGAACCAGCAAGCCATCCTCGCGCGCCGCGAGCATCGTATCGGCCGGCGAGTCGGTCGCTGAATAAACCGGTGAAAGATTGAGGACGATGCCGACGTCGAGATTGCTGCGTGAGCTGCGCATCGCCTTCGCGGCCAGTCCGTGGCTCAACAGACAGTGATGGGATACCTGCATCGCCGTGGCCCGGTTCTTGATCCCCGGTGCGAAATGGCCCAATTCGTGGCCGATCGTCGCCGTGACCCACGGTTCGTTATGGGTCGCGAACGAGCGCACGCGATCGCCGAGCCGCTCCGCGACGAGCGCGGCGTATTCCGCGAATCGGTAGGCCGTGTTGCGGTCCGCCCACCCGCCGTGTTCGCGCTGCAGCGCAGCCGGCAGGTCCCAGTGGTAGAGAGTCGCGAACGGTTCAATGTCGCGCTCGAGCAATCCGTCAACCAGACGGTTGTAGAAATCCATACCCGGTCCGACGGCCTCACCGGACCCTGTAGGCTGAATTCGCGGCCATGAGATCGAGAAGCGGTACGCTCCCACGCCGAGCCCCGCGATCAAGTCGAGGTCCGACTCCAGCCGGTTGTAATGATCGCACGCGGTCCTTCCGTCGGAGCCGTCCGCGATGACTCCGGGAAGACGGCAGAACTCATCCCAGATCGAAGCGCCCTTGCCGTCGGCGACTGTGGCGCCTTCGATCTGAAAGGCACTGCTGGCGACGCCCCAGACGAAACTCGATGGGAACCGATTGGCAAGCTCGTCGAGAGATTCACGGTCGTTCATTTGCGCAGCTATCTTTTTGCTTTTAAGGAGTATCAAGTGTTGCCCCTCGGTCGATTTCACTTCGGCCCCTTCGCCCGCTGCGATCCGTGGACTCACGGATCACGAGCTCGACGGGGGGAGCGTCGATGCGCGGTCGACGTCCGGCGGTGAGCTGAAGAATTGCCTGCGCGGATCGATCGCCGAGCTCGCCGATCGATTGTCGTACGCTGGTCAGCGGCGGAAGCCGGTATGTAGATGACGGCAGGTCGTCGAATCCGATCACCGACACATCGCCGGGCACGGAGAGTCCTTTGCGGTAGAGCGCGAGGCAGGCGCCATAGGCCGTTTGGTCGTTCACGCAAAAAAGGGCGCTGAATTTGACTTTCGAACCGAGCAGATCGAGCGTCGCGCGCAGGCCGCCTTCCTCGTGCCAGTCGCCGACCGCCACCAGCTTGGGATCGAAATCAATTCCGGCGTCTTCGAGCGTCTTTTTGTATCCCCTGAACCTTTCCACGGCGTCGGGATGATTTTCGGACCCGGCGATGAACGCGATCTTGCGATGCCCAATCTCGATCAGGTGCCGCACGGCAAGCATCGCGCCATGACGGTCGTCTATCTGCAGGCTGAACAGCCCCGGCGCCCGCAGACGGCGGCCCGTGACCACGATCGACACTTCCTTGGCGAAGCTCTTCAGCTTTGCATCGCTGAGGCGCCCGGCGAAGACGATGATCCCGTCGACGCCGCGCGCAATAAATTCCCTCATGCACCGTTCTTCGTCTTCTTCGCGCCAATTGCCGCTCATGAACAGCGGCGCGTATCCGCGCTGGCGTAGACAGGCCTCTATTCCGCGCAGACCTTCGCCATAGAACGGGCTGTCAATCGCTTGTGCGACCACGCCTATGGTCAGCGTTTTGCCGAGCGCGAGTCCGCGCGCAGCGGCGTTCGGCCGAAAGTTGAACTTCACGATGGCCGCCTCGACGGCATGCTTGAGGCCACCGCTCACATTGACCGTGCCGTTGATGATCCGCGATACCGTGCTTGCGGAGACGCCTGCTTCACGGGCAACCATCCTGAGGGTGGCCGACCGGCGCGGCCGGGGGCCGCTCTTGCCGGGAGTGGGCGTTGAAGGAAACTTTGATTTCATCTCACGATCCGCTGTCTGCGTGGTTGCGAAAGGTCGTATTCATCGATGTGCCTTCGCCCGCGGTCACGAGCCCATAACCTGCTTCGGCTGCGTGAGAATCCCTTCCAGTTCCTCGAGCGTCTTACCCTTGGTCTCGGGCGCCAGTATCACGATGAACAGGAGGCCGGCGGCGGCGAGCAATCCGTAGGCGAGAAACGTGCCGGAGGGGCCCCAGGTTGCGAGCTCCATGGGAAACAGCAGTGTGACGCTGGCGCTGACCAGGGAGTTCCAAAACCCGACGACTGAAATCGCCGCCGCCCGCTCCTCATTCGGAAAAATCTCGGAGAGCAGCACCCACATCACGGGCCCCAAGGAGATTGCGAAAGAGGCAACGTAGGCGATGATGGCGATCAACACCACGTTTTCATGGCTGACCGGCATGCTGCCCCCGAGCGATGCATGCGCCGGATGAAATGCCCAGCAGATCGTCAGCAGCGACACGGTCATGCCTGTGAGCCCGATACCCAAGAGCGGCTTGCGCCCCAGGCGATCGATCAACCAGATGGCCACAAACGTCATGCCGACGTTGACGAGGCCCACGAGCACCGACTGAGCGAAGGATGTCGAGAGCTCGCCGCCGGATTGAGAGAAGATGGTAGGCAGGTAATAGAAGATTGCATTGATGCCGGTGGCCTGTTGGAAGAACGCGATGCCAAGACCGAATATCATGACCCGTTTGAGCCGCCCGGTAAGGAGCTCGCGGGCGCCAAAATGCCGCGATTTTTTTACGAGGTGCGCCTGGATGATTTCAAGTTCACGATGCGAGGCGGCCGGGCCGTGAACCGCGGCAAGCGCGGCCCGCGCGCTTTCCTCGCGGCCTTTGCTCAAGAGCCATCTCGGGCTTTCGGGCACCAAGATCAACAGCAAAAAATATAAAGCGGCGGGTACGGTCTGGACGCCCAGCATCCATCGCCAGCTGTCCGCACCCAGCCTCAGCAGAAAATAATTGGAGAAGAATGAGATCGAGATGCCGATGACGATCATCAACTGATTGAGCGAGACCAGGCTTCCGCGGCTGCGGGCCGGCGCGATCTCCGCGATGTATACCGGGGCGGTGAGAATCGCCGCCCCGACAGCGAGACCGCCGCAGATTCGCGCCGCGACGAACACCGCAAAGCGAGTGGAGAACGCCGCGGTCAAGGAAGACGCCAGAAACAGCACGGCCGTCATGAGCAGCAGGCTTCTGCGCCCAAAGCGGTCGCTCAAGCTGCCGGCCGCGAGGTTTCCGGCCATTGCCCCCCAGCCGAGGCAACTCACCGCCCAGCCGAGCTTGAGGCTGCCGGCGGAGCCGCCCAGGCCGAAATACGCGCGAACGAAGGGCACGGCACCGGAAATGACGGCAGCGTCGAATCCGACCAGAAAGCCGCCCAGCGCCACCGTCGAGGCGATGCGGACAATTTTGAATTCGTCGCCCGTCATGTGCACGTGCGCGCGCGCGGCCGGTCACGCAAGACTCCGGAGATTGCGCCCCTCCCAACGGTCCCGCCACTCATGTGCCCCTCCCAACCCTAGACGAGTCTGACGCCGTGTTTTTGCAACCGGTTTCAGGAATGCTGCTCGGCCGCAGCCGCCGATGTCAAGGGTAGGGTACCCCGGCGTCCCCCAAAGGTCCATGATTTAAGGGCTTTGGCCCCCTTGCTTTTTGAAATTGACGGCGGCAGAATCGGGCCTGCAACCGGTTTCAGAAACCGCTTGCATAGAATCGACGCTCGACGTCGGCACAGAACAAACATGGACCCGTGAGACGGGAGGGGGAGTATCTTGAAGAAGTCCAGCCGTTCGTGCGCCTCGAAGAAGGCGCAACATCCGTTATCACCCGTTCCAATGAAGCCTCTGGCCGTACTGATTGCGATGTACTGCTCGGGAGCGATGGCAGACTCCGCCGTGGAGCCGGTTGACGGCCTCGGCGAGATCGTCGTCACGGGATTGCGTCAGTCGCTGGTGACCAACGAGACCATCAAGCGCGATTCGAGCGGAATCGTCGACGCCATTACCACCGAGGACATCGGCAAGTTCCCGGACACGAACCTCGCTGAATCCATCCAGCGCATTCCCGGCGTGACCATCGACCGCATAAACAATGAAGGTTCGCGCGTGACGGTCCGCGGCTTTGGCCCGGAGTTCAATCTGGTGACCTTGAATGGCCGCTCCATGCCGGGCAGCATCACGGCGAACATAACGGCGGCGGCGACGCGATCCTTCGATTTTGAAAATATCTCCGCCGACGGTATTTCCGGCATCACCGTCTACAAGACCGGACGCGCCGACGTGCCGAGCGGCGGCATCGGTTCGACGATCAACATCACCACGGCACGCCCCTTCGATTTTCATTCCATGCGGGCGACGTTTCAGGCCAAGGCGACCGATGACACCTCGAGCAAGGTCGGCAACAAAGTCACGCCGGAATTCTCGGGTCTGTTCAGCGACACGTTCTTCGACGAGACAGTCGGATTCCTCGTCAACGGTTCTTATTCCAAGCGCAATAGCCGGGAAGAGGATGCGAACATTGACGGCTGGCTGCAGGATCAGTTCGCAGCGGGCGACCCGCGCGTGACGAGTTCCAACACGAATCCCGGCGGCCACAATTGGGGGCCTCGCAACGAGGGGTGGGGAGTTGTCGATCACCAGCGCGAACGAGTGAACGGCCAGGCCGTGCTGCAATTCAAGCCGATGGATTCGCTGGTTGCGACGGCGGACTACACGTATACCTTCTACAAAGACTTGAACCAGAAGCACACCTTCGGCGCCTGGTTCGATTACGGTCCGAACCCTTCGAGCGCGACCATCAATTCCCACGGAACGGTGACCAACCTCGTCGATACCGGCAGCGACCTGTCATATTTCGCGACCAACGATGAGATCATGAACCAGAACGGCTCTGCCGGCCTCAACCTGAAATGGCAAGCCTCCGACAACGTCGCGGTGGAATTCGACGGCCATCATTCCACGGCCGATTCGAGCGGTGGAGCCTTGGGCAGCAACAACTTCGGTATCGTGGGTCAAAACCCGCAATTGTCCCTCAACAAGTACTTTACGATGGGCAACGGAACGATTCCGACCACGTCATGGACCTACGTGTCGCCCTACAACACGAGCAACCTTGGTACATCGACGATCGATCCGCTGTTCGGCCAGGCCAATGACACGATCTTCCGGACGGTGATCGACGAGCTGCGCCTGCATGCGACTTGGAAGAACTCTTCGGAGAGCGGACTGAAGAGCATCATGGCCGGTGTCGATCTCAAGAGAATGACCACGGAGGCCGAGGCCTTCAACAGCGGAAACTTCGCGTGGGGCTACTACAACCCCGTCGACGTCGGCCTGATTCCGGCCGGCGCGTTCACCAAGGTATCGAGCTGCAGCATTCTCAAATCGTTTTCCGGCGGCGGCTGCGGCAACCTCGTTCCGTATTTCTATAGCTTTGGTTTGCCGAGCGCCATCGCGGCGACGCAAGGCGGCGGAAGGCCGAACGCCAACGGAACGCCGGACGGTAACTTCCCCGCGTATGTCTTCGCCCAAGCGAAAACGCCGACTAACGATGATCACATCAAAGAGGAGACGCCGGCGCCGTTTGTGCAGATGGACTTCGACACCGAGTTTGACGGTATGAGGTTCCGGGCCCTGGCTGGATTGCGCTACGAGAAGAGCACGGTTACCGCCCAAAGCCTGCAAAAAGTTCCCGTGTCGATTCAGTGGAACAATCCGACCGAGTTCAGTACGAACTATGCGGCCAACGCCACGTACAGCGACGTCCGCAGAAGCTATGACGAGTTTCTGCCCAGTCTGGACACCAGTCTGCAGGTATTGCCGGATGTGTTGCTGCGCGCCTCCTACAGCAAGACCATCAGCCGTTCCGATCTCCTCTCGATGGTCGGCACGACGTCGGTTACCAACTCGCCGAAGCCGGGGTCACGAACCGCCACCGCAGGCAACCCGGGCCTGCTGCCCTATGAATCGAACAACTTCGACCTCTCGGCGGAATGGTATTACTCGAAGGGGAGCTACGTCTCGGCCAACTGGTTCACGAAGCATGTCACGAACTTCCTGACCCAGACGACGACCAAGGCGCCGCTGTTCGGCATCACGGACCCGAATGCAGGAGCGCTTGCCAACAAGGCCATTGCCGAGCTGCAAGCGGCCGGTAAGGGCGTATCGGCGCAGAGCATATATGCGCAGATCCAAACGGACACTGGATCAAAAGGTCCATTCCTGGGGCAACCGGGAGATCCTCTGGTGATCTGGGACATCACCGCACCGTCGAACGCCAACAAGACTCAAATTCACGGGTTTGAATTCTCGGTGCAGCATTTGTTCTGGGACACCGGCTTCGGTGTGCAGGCCAACTGGTCGATCCCCAGCGGCGGCGCCCCCTGGAGCTCGCTGACAATCGGTAATAGTTTCGCACTGGCGGGCCTGAGCCGCTCGTACAACGTAGTTGGATTCTTTGAGAAGTGGGGGTTCCAGACCCGCGTGGCCTACGCGCACCGCGGCGCTTTCCTGGCTGCGCTGAACCAGCCGGACCAGTCGAACGAGCCGATCTACACCGCAGCCTACGGCCAGTTGGATATGAGCGCGAGCTACGACATCAGCAAGCACCTCTCGGTGTTCTTCGACGCGATCAACCTGACATCGGCGTCGACGCGTCAATACGGCCGCTATACCGAGCAGTTCATCTCCGCGTCCGAAGGGTTCGCGCGCTACCAGGTCGGCGTACGCGTTGCGCTCTAGGATTTGCGAGACAGGCTCTTGAGGAGGATCGCACGGATGCGATCCGCCTTTGCCTGTGTGAGCTCGCCAAACAGCCCTTGAGTACCCGAGGGAAGATGATCGAGGGCCGCGCCTTCGGATTGAAAAATCAGGTAGTCGAATATCGCTTTCCAAGCGCCCCGCTGCGCGGGCGGCAAGCTTTTCACCGTCAGCAGGCAATGCAGAAGACTGCTCGACGGCGATTCGAAATAATCCGGAACATCCCGCCACCAATAATTGACGAGTACGTTGAAATCCTCGAGCGCCTCGACGTGGTGCCACCACGTGGCGGGAACGTAAACCGCATCACCCGGCGAAAGCTCGGCAACCACGGCGACTTCGGCTGCCTCGGCAAATCGCGGAAAACGTGCGAGGTCCGGGTTGCGGATATCAACCAGGCTGATCGGCTGACCCGCCGGGGTCAAGTCGAGCGGACCGACGTAAAGGTTGCTGATCTGATCGGGCGGAAACATCGTGAAGCGGCGTTTTCCGCCCACGACGCAGGCCAGGTTTTCGGTATTGTCGAAATGCGGTGCGATGCACGTCCGGTTCCCTATCCAGATCGATTCGAGCACCGACTCGGCGGTGATCAGGCCGCTGACATGGTTTGCACTTGAAAAACCCGGAAGATAAATCGGAAGCGATACGGAACCCGAATATAAGGCAGGCGAGGACTGAATCCCCAAGCCATGACAAAGCCGGTCCAGCACATCGCTGAGCAACGCGCGCTTGGACTCAAAATTGAAGCCGTCCAACGTATCGTTGTAGAAAAATCGTCCGCCGATGGATGCGGGCGCTTCGAACAATGGCGCCGGATGGCCGCTATAGAACGTCTTGAGATAGGCGGCGAGCGACTGCGGCGATTCGCGGCCCGATCGAGTAGCGGGCCAATCGCGCACGAGACCCCGGAGAATCGCGGGACGGCCACGAGCCTTTATCGTCTTCGCAAACAGCTCGGCATCGACTTCTTGCCACTCCTCCGCCTGTTGGGGTTTGCGCATCGTCGCAGCACTCGCGGTGAAATAATGGCCTGTATTGTAGCGCTACTTGACGCGTCTCGGCGCGGCGCCATCGGCGTAGGCACGCCGTAGGCGCTATAATTCCCGGCAGGAGGAGATCGTGGTCAACCTGGTAGCTCTCAACAATCAAACTCACCGCAAGCTACGCATTGCGACGATGGGCTCGTCCCTTGGGTACGCGGCAGTCAATGCCGTGAGCGTGATCCCGCGGGAGTTTCCGCGGCTCCTCGCGCATTACCCGATCTTCTTTACAAAAAGCACGGAGACGGGCCAGTTCGAGCCGGCCGCACTGCTGGGCTTTGAGCGCCATGAAAACTTGTTCTTGATGGATGGCCGGTGGGACGCGGCGTACGTGCCCCTGCAGATCCAACGGCAGCCCTTCTCGCTGATTCCCCGGACCAGCGGCGGCGCGGAAGGCAAGCAGGCTGGGCTGGATGTGGCGCTTGACCTCAGCAGCCCGCGCATTCAGACGCAGGAAGGCGAACGCTTATTCCTCGACGATGGCCAGCCCTCAAAATTCTTGCAAACCATCACCTCGATGCTCTCGGCGCTGGTGAGCGGATCGACGGAAGCCTATGCGTTCACCGGACGGCTGGCTGAACTCGACCTGATCGAACCCGTGGGTGTCGACATCGAGTTCGTCGATGGCAGCGAGACGAAGCTGCAGGGTCTTTACTGGATTGCCGCCGCCGCCCTGAAGTCACTGCCTGCAGCGCACTTGGCAGAATTGCGCGATCGCGAGTTTCTGGAGTGGATGTACTTTCAGATGGCATCACTCGCGCATCTGTCCGCCCTTGTCGCCCGCAAGAACCGCATGATCTCGGGCGTGACGGCGGCGCGCCCCTGAAGGACCGGAAGTGGCGCCCCAGACTGAACCGCAACCCGTGCGGAAAATACTGGTAGTCGGCGGAGGCACCGCCGGTTGGATCGCCGCCGGCGTGCTCGCGTCGCGTTATCCGCGACGAGGAGAGGATGGCATTTCGGTCACCGTCATCGAATCCAGCCAGCAGCCGCCGATCGGCGTCGGCGAAGGCACGTGGCCGACGATCCGTGCCACGTTGAAACAGATCGGAGTCACCGAAACTGACTTCCTCCGTGAGTGCGATGCGTCTTTCAAGCAAGGATCGCAATTCGTGAAGTGGGTGGACGGCAGCGATGGGGACGCTTACTACCATCCATTCACGCTGCCGGCCGGCTACGAAGAACGCAACCTGGCTCCCTACTGGCTGGAGGATCCGCGGGGCCAAAGTTTCGCGGCCAGCATGTGCTTTCAGACGGAGGTCTGCAGCCGTGCCTTGGCGCCGAAGCAAATCACCACGCCTGAGTTCACGGGCTTGGCGAATTACGCCTATCACCTGGACGCCGGCAAATTCGGGCCTTTTCTACGCAAGCACTGTATCGACAAGCTGGGTGTCAGGCACCTGTATGACGAGATCGTCCGGGTCGAGTCAAAGGATTCCGGCGACATTTCGCAGGTCGTGACAAAGGGCGGCGAGGTGCTCGCCGCGGACATCTACATCGATTGCAGCGGGTTTTCCTCGCTTTTGATCGGCAAGCACTTTGGCGTCCCGTTCCTATCCAAGAAGGACGCGCTCTTCATCGACAAGGCGTGGGCGGTCCAGATTCCGTACCCGACCGATGACGCCGCGATCGCCTCGGCGACCGTAGCCACCGCACAGTCTTCGGGCTGGGTGTGGGACATCGGACTCACGACCCGCCGCGGCGTAGGGTATGTATTTTCCAGCAGCTACATGTCGGACGAGGGCGCGCTCGAGGAACTGAAGAGCTACCTCGGCGCGCGAGGCGATCTATCGCGCGATTTGAGCTTTCGAAAAATCGACATCAATTCCGGATATCGCCAAGAGTTCTGGATTCGAAACTGCGTGGCAGTCGGACTTTCCGCCGGTTTCCTCGAACCTCTCGAGGCGTCGGCCATCGTCATGATCGAACTGTCGGCAAAGTCGATTGCGAACCTGCTGCCGAGTTGCCACGACGGCATGCGGCAGGCCGCACGGCTGTTCAACGACACTTTCCGCTATCGCTGGGAACGCATCGTCGATTTCCTCAAGTTGCACTACGTGCTGAGTCGACGCACCGACTCTCGATTCTGGATCGACAATCGGGCTCGCGAATCGATTCCGGACAGCCTGCGCGAATGGCTGGAATACTGGCGGGACCACTGTCCGTGGCATGAAGATTTCCCGCACCGTGAAGAAGTGTTCTCGGCGGCGAGCTACCAATATATTCTCTACGGGATGGGATTTCAGACTTACCCCGCGCCGTGGCTGCTGAACGACCGCGACCGAAACCTGGCACGAGAAAAGATGAACGAGGCGGCCCAATACGCCAAGACTCTCGCGGCGGGGCTGCCCGGCAACCGCGATTTACTGTCGAAAGTGCGGAGATATGGTCTCCAGAAGATCTGATGATCCCGATCCTATGCCCGCCTCTCCAGCATCGCGACCACGGCGGCGCGCGCGCTCGACGAGTGTACCGGTAGCGCGAGCACGTCGCCGGGACGCGCCCAATCGAGCGCGCAGCGCGCAGCCTCCACTTCGCTGTTCGCAACGGGCAATGCGGAGTCTGGGAACCCCAGACGCTTGAGTTCGGCGCGGATAATCCGGGGTATTTCCCCCGGGGCGCGGCCGCGCAGATATTCTTCCTCCTCCTTCACGACGACGAGGTCCGGTTGAAACTCGGCGGCCACTTGCGCCAATTCCTCGATATCGGCGTCCTTGCGGTTGCCGGCGTGGCCGAGAAGCAATCCGAGCCGGCCGGTGCCGCTGCGCAAGTGATCGGCGACGCTCAAGAAACCGCGCAGGCCGTCAGGATTGTGCGCGTAGTCAACCAGTACCTTCACTCCGCCCACCACGAACCGCATCAACCGGCCGGGATTGTCGGTGATCGTGGAACCGAACCGCGCGAAGACCGCCGCGATCGTCGTCGGTGCGATGCCGAGCGCAAAGGCCGCCAGCGCCGCGCCGGCCATATTGGCCACGTTGTAGGCCGCAATTCCACCCATCGACAAGGGCATGGCAGAGATCGATCCGAGATCGTGTTCGGCGCCGCCGTGGTCTAGAAGCAGCCGTCCCCCGCGCACGCCGCAGGTCGAGGCGCCGCGCAAGCGATACGTGCGCAGCGTCTCCTGGTCCGGATCCGTATTCGCCGAAATGATCGGAGCTCACATTGGTAATGACGGCGGTGCTGGCTTGCGATACCGCAATGCCACGTCTGAGGATACCGCCGCGCGCCGTTTCGAGAACGGCCGCCTGCGTACGCCGGTCGCGCATCACCATCCGCGCGCCCGCAGGCCCGGAATAGTCTCCCGTCGCCAGAACTTCATCGTCGAGAAACACCCCGTCCGTGCAGTTATATCCCGCGTGCCAGCCATGGGCCCGTGCGCAAGCGGCCAGAAGACGTACCGTCGTGGTTTTCCCATTGGAACCTGTGACGATCGCCGTCGGGATGTCCCGCAATTCCTGCCATCTGACATCGGCGGTATCCGGCAGGGCGGTCAGCGAATAACTGCGTCCACCGGCACCGGCCCCGAGGGTTAGATCCGACTCGTCGACGACGTGCGGCAGACCGCGTGCCGCGGCCGCGTCGAGCAACGCGCGGAGCTTCGGATGCGACTCCAGGGAGGAGAGGCGTTCAAAGCGGGCGAGCGCCGCACATTCCTCGATGACGGGCGGCATATCCGCCTCCGGATTCGGGGAGTTCTCGGCGGCCTGCTGCGCTTGCGCAACCAGTGCCGCCTCGAGGCCACACCACCCTACCGGATCGCGCTCGACCAACGCTGCGCACAGCGCCCACTCGTTGACTTCGGTCGCCAGGAACAATTGATCGGAGGGTGCCGAGATCGAGAGCGATGCGCCGCTCGCATGCCTGCGCGCGATGGCCCGGCACCCGGACCATCCCAGACGCTTGGCTGCGCGGTCAATCCGCATGCGCCAGGCGGCGATCAGGGCATCATCAACGGATACGGCGACAGCCTCGAGCACCGCCCCCGCGGACGCAAAGAACAAATTGCCGCCCAGGAGACGCCGCGAATCCTCGAACGGCAGGGCGTGCGGAACGTTCAGTCGTCGCTCTCCGGTGCCATGCGGATGCCGCGCTCATCTCGAATGAATCCTTCGAGGTTGAACTCAGGAACAGCCTCAGGGGCGGTCGGAGCGCCGAGATCGCCGTACGCCCCCGCGCTCGCCCGGGCCGCCGGCGATGAAGGAGGCGAGGGCGCGGGGGCCGCCACAGGCCGCGAGGCGGAATTGGCCGCCGGCGCGCCGCTCGTTTTGAATTTGGTAATCTGTTTCCAGGAGCGCACCAACGCGTCAGCAAAGATCAGCAGCAGGTCTCCCGGCTCGCCCATGCGCAATGCCGCCTCGATGGCTTCCTGCTCGTCGGGAATTATCGATATCGCGCCGTCGGGCACGCCCGCGGCCCGCAGGGCCTGCGACTGAATGCGAGGTACCTCGTCCGGTGCGCGATCGCGCAAGCCGTCATCGCGGCGGCAGATGTAGTGATCGAAGCGGCCCGCTACGGCCTTTGCGATGGCCACCAAGTCCTCGTCGCGCCGGTCGCCCGGACCTGCGAGCACGACGATGCGCCGGCCGGTGACATCGAGGCGGCGCGCGAGATCGGCCATCATTCCGACGGCGTGGGCATTGTGTCCGTAATCGAACAGCACCTTGAAAGGGTGCTCATTGAACACGTTCATGCGTCCGGGCGCCTGGAAGAACGTTGAATCGAACGTACGCAGCCCCTGACGAATCGCGTCGAGTTTCAGCCCGAGCGAAAATGCCATCGCCGCGGCGAACATCGCGTTCTGCACGTTGTGGGTTGCCCGGCCCTCGAGCGTCGCCGGGATCAGGTGCGTCCAGAGCAGCGGAATGTGGCCGCCCCGGTCATACAGGGTAATCATTTGACCGTTGACGCCGGCCTCCAGTGCACAAGCCCGTCCGCCCGAGCGAATGTGCTCGCGCACGAGAGCATGCTGCGGATTCATCGTCACATAACAGATATTCTTCGCTTCGGTGTAGCCCGACATTTTGAGCACGAGAGGATCGTCGGCGTTCAGCACTGCGCAGTCGGTCGCGACCTCCACCACGATGCGTTTCAATTCGGCGAGCTGTTCGAGGGTGTCGATGCCCTTGAGACCCAGGTGGTCGGACTGCACGTTCAATACGCCGCCTACATTGACTTCTCGAACGCCCATGCCGGCGCGCAGCAAGCCGCCGCGTGCGGTCTCGAGTATCGCGATATCGATCTGCGGATCCGCCAGCACCATGCGCGCCGACATCGGACCCGTCATATCGCCCGGTACGGTGCGCTGGCCGTCGATGTAAACGCCATCCGTGCTGGTCAAGCCCGGTGTATAGCCGGCCATTTTAGTGAGGTGGGCGAGCATGCGAGCCGTCGTGGTCTTGCCATTGGTGCCGGTGATCGCTGCAATCGGCACGCGCGCCGAGGCACCGGGCGGGAACAGCATATTGACGACCGGTGCGGCCACGTCGCGGCCCTTGCCTTCGCTCGGCGCCACGTGCATTCGAAATCCGGGCGCTGCGTTCACTTCACAGATTCCGCCGCCGATCGTGCGGTAGCTTTCCGTAATATCTTTCGAGAGAAAGTCCACGCCCCCCACGTCCAGGCCGATGGCTCGCACCGCGCGCTCCGCCATCTCGCGGTTATCGGGGTGGATGACGTCGGTGACGTCGGTCGCCGTACCGCCCGTGGAAAGATTCGCCGTGGAACGCAGATAGACGACCTGGCCCGAACCGGGAATGGAATCGGCCCCCAGACCCGCGTGATCGAGCATTTTCTGCGCCTGTGCGTCGAGCTCCAAGCGCGTCAACACCTTTTCGTGGCCGACGCCGCGGCGGGGATCCTGATTCACGATTTCGATCAACTGCGCGATCGTATGCCGGCCATCGCCGACGACATGACCGGGCGTACGCCGGGTTGCGGCGACCAGTTCGCCGTTGACCACCAGCAGGCGATGATCGTCTCCCTCCAGGAACGTCTCGACGATCACCGACCGCGAATGCTCGCGCGCAACGGTAAAGCCTTGCGATACTTCTTCGTCCGTCGTGAGCCGAATGGAGATGCCGCGGCCGTGGTTGCCGTTGTACGGCTTGGTCACGACGGGAAACCCAATGCGCTGCGCGGCACGCACCGCCTGCCTTTCGTTATGCACCAGTTCTTGTTTCGGCACCGGTAGTCCGAGTGTCGCCAATATCTTGTTGGTCTCTTCTTTGTCGCTGGCGAGTTCGACCGCGATGTGTGACGTGCGGCTGGTGACCGTCGCCTGGATGCGCTGTTGGTATTTGCCGTGGCCGAGCTGCACCAGCGATTGGTCATTGAGGCGCAGCCAGGGGATGCCGTTCCGTTCTGCCGCACGCACCAACGCAGAAGTCGACGGTCCCAGCGCGCGGCGCTGCGCGAATCGGATGAACTCATCGCGCGCCTCCTGCCAGCTCCAATCCAGGGGTACGGACTCGGGCGGCCGGATGTCCTTGGGCAGCAGCGAACAGAGCAGCCGCAGCCCAAGCTCCCCCGCAGCGATGCCCTCATCGCGCTGCGCATATTCATAGACGACGGTATAGATCCCGGGCGCTCCGGCAGTGCGTGTCTTGCCGAAGGTCACTTCCTCGCCCGCCATATTCTGAAGTTCGATGGCAACGTGCTCGAGCACATGTCCGAGCCAGGTACCGTCGTCTTCACGCATACGCCGAAAAAACCCCCCGGGCTGCCGATAGGAGCAGCCGTGCTCCGACAGTCCGGGAAGCGCGGCCGCCAGTTCATCGACGAACGCCTGCCCCAGGCGGCCGGTGGGCCACGCTTCGAGACGGCCCAGATCCAATTCGAGGCGAATGACGGGAAAACGCGCGTAGAGGGACGGGCCAACATAGACGGAACGATCGACAATGCGCATGGGCCTTGCTCCGCCGCGCTGACGCGGCCCGGTTATTCTTTTGCGAGGACCAGCCCGCCGGCGGCCGCCAGTCGCGTATGCAGGTTGAATGTCGCACCGGCGACCAGAATGTGCAACCGAAGCCCCAGCACGCAGACCGGCTGGCCTTCACCCGCTTCGCCGATGGACGAGAAGCTCACGTCGGATGCGTCCACGATCGTCACGCCGCCGCTGCCCTCGACTTCGATGGTCTCGTCCGGGCCGATGAAGGCGGCCGTGTCTTCATCGAGACCGATGCCTACGGCGAACGGGTTGTAGGCCAGCGCCGTGATCAGACGGCCCAGGCGGTCACGCTGGCGGAAGTGCTGGTCAATGATGAAACGATTGGTGAGTCCCAGCCCCGGCGCGAGCCGCACGCTGCCCGAGATCACCGAGGAACCTTCGTCGCCGAACGCGATCATGTGTTCGCTCAATATGCTCGCGCCCGCGCTGGTCCCGCCGACGGTGACGCCGTGGGCATTGCGCGCGCGGACGAGTTTCGCCACCGGCGTGCCGCCGAGCAGAGTCGTGAGCCGCAATTGGTTGCCGCCCGTGAAGAATATGCCGGTCGCTTCCTCGATCCGCCGCAGCCGCCCGGCCTCCTGGCAGTCTCGGCGAGTGTCAAAATCCATGACGGTTACTTGGGCGGCGCCCAGGTCTTTGAAGATCTCTTCGTAGCGCGGCCCAGTCTCGTGCATGCGGCTTGCGGTGGGAATCACGACGATATTGGCGTTTGCGCCGCCGGAGACTCGTATGAAGCGCTCCAGAATGTGGCGATCATTTTCCTTATTCTCTGCGCCGCCGATGGGCACGATCCAACCGCGCGTCTGACCCTGGGGAATTCTACTTGGCATTGAGCGGGGCGCCTCCTCGAGCGCTGGGGTTGCAAAAGTACCGCGACGGAGGGCCCGCGCCATCCCGAACGTGCACTACAGCCCGAATAATGACGGTTTGCGCCCCGCCTGTCGCGTCCGCAAGTCACGAGCGCTAGATTTGCAACATCGCGCTATTATCCAAGCCGCACCCGAGGGCGCGGTGGCCGCAAGCGCCCCCGCTGGCCAAAGCCGGCGGATCGGACTGCCGCATCTATACATGCAATTGAGCCGCGATCAGTGTGCGCTGCAACAGGTTGCCGCGCGGGTGAGCTTGTTGCCCACGGCGCCTAGGCTCGCGGATCGGCCAGCACTTGAACCCAGTAAAGACCGCGTTTCGACGCTCGACCCGCCGCATAAGCGATTCCCATCTCGGCGAACCTAGGGTCCATGATGTTTTCGCAGTGCCCGGGACTGTCGAGCCAACCCTGCACTGCTTCTTCGGCCG
>WNFO01001798.1_pt1 | contig 17264 bp, 11 predicted proteins | sample 5400251 | NCBI WGS metagenome assembly WNFO01 (sample SAMN13153354, study PRJNA577476) | soil metagenome | isolation source: 100 cm saprolite under Madrone tree | place: USA:California | collected 2016-06-14
CATCTTGGCGCCGAACTCTCAACGATTGACTTGCGTGGCCCGGAACCAACAAGAGAAATACTGGAAGGCGCCGAGCGTGCTGCCAATCAAATTATTTTCGAGGATCGTCCCGTCAACGTGCGCTACGGAACTGCGGACGAATTTGCGCAACTGGGGGTGCGAAAAGAAGTTGAGCGCGAAGGCATACTACGCGCCATTGAAATCGAGGGAGCCGATTTGCAACCGTGCGGCGGGACGCACGTCAAGAGTACCGGCCAGATTGGCGTCGTGCTGGTACGACGCTGCACTAAAGTTCGCCAGGATTGGCGAGTCGAATTTGTTTGTGGTGGGCGGGCGGAGCGTACGGCGCGCCATGACTTTCAGCTAGTGCGAGAGGCCGCGGAGAAATTGGGCTGCGCTCCCGAAGATATTGTCGCTGCTTCGATGCGAGTGCTCGCGGAACGCGATGCCAACTTTAAGACGCTTCGCGGCTTGCAAGAACGTCTTGCAGAAACTGAGGCCGCACTGGCATTGCATGCGACGCCGTCCGGCGCCGGCGGTTTGCGCATCGTCTCGCGAGTCGTTGAGGGAGTCCCAGCCGATTACTTGGGCTTCTTTGCCACCGCATTCGTAAAATCCGAGAAGTCGATTGCGCTATTGGCCGCGGAGGAAGACGGCCACTTGCTTTTTGCGCAGCATTCTTCTGCTGGAAAAGACATGAATGCGCTTCTTAAGCAGGTCCTGGAAAAAACGGGAGGGAAGGGCGGCGGAACGCGCGATTTCGCCCGCGGCCGGCTGAGTGACGCCGCACAGGCAGAAGGCGCGCTCTCACTCGCAAAAGAAATGCTGGCGGGTGGCTAGATCCTGGGCTATAAGTTTGCCCAGGCCGATGACTGAAAAAATCACGCGTCGCAAGGCGCTCAAGATCGGCACTGCCGCTGCGGTTGGCGCGGCGATTGCGCCGCACGCTGCATCCTCGGCGCAGCCTAATTCTACGGAACCGGATGGTGCCATCATGTCCGTTCCAGCGCAAGCTGCTCCTTCCGCGACGCCGGAATCGGAAATCTGCTTCATGTCCGCGCGACAGATGGCGAATTTAATTCGGCTGAAAAAGCTTTCGGCACGCGAAGTGATGCAAGCACACTTGAAGCAAATCCAGCTTGTGAATGCCAAAGTAAACGCGATCGTGACGCTCGTTCCGGAAGATCAGTTGATGGCGCAGGCTCTTGCCGCCGACGAAGCTACTGCGAAGGGCAACAGCAAAGGGCCGTTGCATGGACTTCCTGTCGGCGTAAAGGATTTGCACGCGACGAAAGGTATTCGCACTACTTTTGGATCGCCACTTTACGCAGAGAACATTCCGAATTTCGATTGCCTGGTAGCCGAGCGTGAAAAGAATGCTGGAGCCATCGTCATCGGCAAAACCAACGTGCCGGAATGGGGCCTCGGTTCACAGACTTTCAATCCGGTGTTCGGAGCAACGCGTAATCCATACGATTTGACGAAGACTTGCGGAGGAAGTACCGGAGGAGGGGCGGTGGCTCTTGCCTGCGGCATGGTGCCGCTGGCGGATGGCAGCGACATGGGCGGCTCATTGCGGAATCCGCCTAATTTTTGCAACGTGGTGGGCCTGCGAACTTCTCCCGGACGCGTTCCCAATCCTTCAAGCGCGCACGGATGGCTCACTCTAAGCGTTGCCGGGCCTGTCGCACGAAGCGTAGCCGATTGCGCGTTCTTCTTGAGTGTCCTTGCCGGCTTCGATCGGCGCTCTCCCATTTCCATCGATCAATCGGGCGGCCAGTTTTCCCGATCCTTGGCTGACCGGAATTTCAAAGGCGTGCGCGTCGCGATATTCAACGATATGGGCTTGCCCTGGGAAGCGGAAGTGAAGGACGCGGTCCAGGCGCAGCGGAAAGCTTTTGAGAGCCTGGGTTGCAGGGTTGAGGACGCGGAACCGGATTTTTCCGATGCTAACGAGTGTTTTGTCGGCTGGCGCCACTGGTCCATTGAGGCTCAGTTCGGGGATATGCTGGAAGCCAATTCCGCCAAGCTAAATGAATATGTCCACTGGCACGTGGAGGAAGGGCGCAAGCTAACGGGTCCCTATCTGGCGCGACTGGACGCCAAACGCACGGCGCTTTACGAGCGCATGCGGGCGTTCATGGAAAAGTATGAATTTTTCATTCTGCCGGTGAACCAGGTCCTGCCTTTTGACGTGAAGATGCATTACCCGACGGAAATTGCCGGCGTGAAGATGGAGAACTATATCGCTTGGATGAAGTCGGCTTATTACGTCTCGACGGTGGGCAATCCGGCCATCTCCGTGCCCTGCGCGTTCTCCAGCAGCGGACTTCCGATTGGAATCCAGATTGTTGGCCACCACAACGACGATTGGGGTGTCTTGCAGATGGCCTATGCCTTTGAGCAAGCGACAAGTGTCGGAAAACGCCGTCCCAGTGTCCTCTAACCAGCTTCTGAAATTGCACACTTCGGCAGTCCGATAGCCGCGTTGCCTGTTCACAATTTCCAGCATAAATCGTCTCGTCCGGAAAGAAATTGGTGGACGAGAAGGGATTCGACCCCCGGCCTCCCCGTTGCGAACGATGCTTATTCTGAGCTAAGACGCGATGCGGCAATCACTTAGCTTTCGCAGCAAGGTCGTCAGATGGCCTACTTGGACTACCGCGCAAATGCGGTGCGCGACTGCTCAGATCCCCGGCCCACGTCATTGCTGTGACAGCGCACTGTCTCTTGGTTACTGCTTGAAACTGCGCGGCACGGATGGGCGCATTTATCAGTTTACGAAGGATTGGTGTATCCTCCTCGTCGGGCGGAGCATCAAGTTACTTCAATTCCGCGCAAGGAAACAGGAAAACTCGGTTCCAAAGGCCTCACGGTGGGAGGGGACCATGAACACATTTTCGAAATATAAATTCTGGATAGGCGGAGCATTTTGCTTGCTGGTCGTCGGCCTGATTGTTGGTGCGCTACGCCCAAAACGTGTATCGGGGGCGCCCGGCGGCGGGCCGGACGTTGAGGTTGTGCAGGTTGAGCAGAAGGATGTTCCGATTTATGGCGAGTGGATCGGCACGCTCGACGGACTGACAAACGCCGACGTCCGGGCGCAAGTCACCGGCTACATAATGCGGCAGGGCTACCAGGAAGGCGCATTCGTCAAGAAGGGTCAGTTGCTCTTCGAGATTGACCGGCGGCCCTTTCAGGCATCTTTAGACCAAGCGGAAGGCCAGTTGGCGCAGGCCAAGGCCTTGCTTGCCAACGCCAGGGCTGTGCAAGGCAGAACTCAACTTGATGTAGAGCGTTACGTACCGCTGGCTAAAGAACAGGCAGCGAGCCAGCAGGATCTCGATAATGCCGTCCAGAATAACTTGGCCGCCAAGGCTACAGTAGCAACAGCCGAAGCGCAAATCAGAACCGACGAGGCGGCCGTCGAAACCGCCAAGATCAACCTGGATTTCACCCGGCTCGTCGCGCCCATTGACGGCATCGCGGGGCAGGCGCAACTTCAAGTAGGCGCCTTGGTCAATCTAAGCAGCGGGCCAGTGACCTCCGTCTCCACCGTCGATCCCATCAAGGTTTATTTCACCGTGGGCGAGCCACAGTATCTCGCATGGCGAAAACGGTTCCCGACAGAGTCCAGCCGTGTGGCGGCAGACAAGAATTTGCGCCTCCAACTGATCTTGGCAGACGGCTCAACGTATCCTTACGAGGGATCGTTCTACTTCGCTGACCGCCAAGTCAACGAGGGCACCGGCGCAATTCGGATCGCCGGTTTGTTTCGCAATCCTAACAATATTCTGCGACCGGGCGGTTATGGCAAAGTTCGCGCCGTGATTCGGCTGCAACAAGGCGCGCTGCTTGTTCCTCAACGCGCGGTGTCAGAGCTACAGGGCGGCTATCAGGTTGCCGTTGTCGGTGGCGACGACAAAGTGAGCATTCGAACGGTCACCGTCGGCGACCGTGTCGGTACGGAGTGGATTGTTGCGGAAGGGCTCAAGCAAGGCGAACGTGTGGTTGCCGAGGGCGTGCAGAAGGCGCGTCCGGGCACGCAAGTGAACCCCAAGCCGTTTACCTTGGAGAGTAAGGGAAGGTAACGCGATGTCAAAGTTCTTTATCAACCGTCCCATCGTCGCCATGGTGATTTCCATCGTCATGGTGATTGTAGGCACCATCACGATCCTGAGTTTGCCGGTCGCGCAGTTCCCCAACATCGCTCCGCCGGAGGTTCAGGTCCTGGCCACTTACGTCGGCGCGGACGCGCAAACCCTCGAACAGGCGGTTGCCACGCCCATCGAACAGCAGATGAGCGGTGTAGACAACATGAATTATATGTATTCGCTGAATGCCACGGGCAACTCGAACACGACGCTGATCGTGGACTTCGACATAAAAACCGATCCGAATACGGATTTTATCCTCACTCAGTCGCGCGAAACGCAGGCCGCTTCTCAGCTTCCGGTGGACGTCAACAACTACGGAATTACCGTCCGAAAGTCGGTAACTGCTCCTCTCATGTTAGTTGCCTTGTACTCGCCGCATGGAACGTATGACGCCAAGTTTCTGGCGAACTACGCGTACATCAATATCAACGATCCGTTCACGCGCTCGCCGGGCATCGGCAACGTTCAGATATTCGGTGCGGGCCAATACGCAATGCGGCTGTGGGTCAAGCCTGACCAATTGGCAAAGCTGGGCATCACCGTTCCCGAAATCGTCAGCGCTATTCAGGCACAGAACACAGTGAACCCGGCTGGGAAGGCCGGCGGCGAACCGGCGCCGAAGGGCCAGGAATTTACCTACTCGGTTCTCGCACAGGGCCGCCTGGTGTCCCCGGAAGAATTCGGACAGATCGTAGTACGTGAAACCCCCGACGGCGGGACCGTGCGCGTCCGCGACGTCGCCCGGATCGAGCTGGGCTCCCAGGACTACAGCGTCGCAGGCCGCCTGAATGGGAAACCGAGCGCCATCATTGCTGCCTACCAACTGCCGGGTTCGAACGCGGTTGACGCTGCCGCAGGGATCAAGAAGCTGATGGCCGAGATGAAGCAGCGCTTTCCGGAAGACATGGATTACGTCATCGCACTGGACACGACGCGCGCGGTCACGGAAGGCATCAAGGAAATCGTCGTGACTCTTTTGATCGCCATCTCACTGGTGATCCTGGTCGTCTACCTTTTCTTGCAGGGCTGGCGCGCTACGCTGATCCCGCTGTTGGCCGTACCGGTCTCGCTGATCGGCACGTTCGTGTTATTCCCCTTGTTCGGTTTCTCCATCAATACGCTTTCTCTCTTTGGTCTGGTGCTGGCGATCGGCCTCGTGGTGGACGACGCCATCGTCGTGGTCGAAGGTGTGGAACGGCACATCGAGGAAGGCATGACGCCGAAAAACGCGGCCTTGAAAGCAATGGAAGAGCTCTCCGGCCCCGTTGTTGGCATCGCTCTGGTCCTCTCCGCCGTATTTGTGCCGACAGCCTTTATTCCCGGCATCACCGGCCGGCTTTATCAGCAATTCGCGGTCACCATCGCGATTTCGGTGCTCCTGTCTGCTTTCAACGCGCTCACGCTCAGCCCCGCGCTTGCCGCACTGTTGCTCCGGCCACGGGCACAGAGCCGCGGATTGCTCAGACGATTTTTCGATTGGTTTAACCGCTCGTTCGAGCGTGCAACCGAGGGCTACGTCCGTTGGAGCGCGGCACTCCTCCGAAAGACCGTCGTGGTGGTCGTGTTGCTCGTGGCCTTTAGTTTGGCGGGAGGCTTTTTTGCCAACCGAGTCCCCTCGAGCTTCCTTCCGGACGAAGACCAAGGCTATGCCTACATCAATCTCCAGCTCCCCAACGGAGCTTCGTTGGAACGCACGACGGCCGTCGCGGCTGACGTTGAAAAAATCCTGGCAAATACACCGGGAGTTCGATACTCGACCAGCGTCGTCGGTTTTAGTTTGCTCAGCTTTGTACGCACCAGTTACAACGCGTTCTTTTTTGTCACGCTCAAGCCTTGGGATGAGCGCACGACCCGCGCCGAACAATTTCAAGCCATTAAGGCGCACCTCAATCGGGAATTAAGCCGGTTGCCCGCGGCCATTGCCTTCAGTTTTTCCCCGCCCGCCATTCCCGGCGTCGGCACCTCAGGGGGATTCACTTTCGTCCTTGAGGATCGCGCCGGGAATGATGTGCAGTTCCTGGCCAAGAATCTGGCCACCTTCTTTGAAGCGGCCCGCAAGCGCCCCGAACTCGCTGGCTTGAGCACGACCTTCCTGCCCAGCGTGCCACAGATGTTCGTCGAGGTGGACCGCGACAAGGTCCTAAAGCAGGGTGTGCCCCTCAACGATGTCTACCGCACCATCCAGGCCTTCATGGGCGGGTACTTCATTAACTATTTCAACCGTTTCGGCCGTCAATGGCAGGTCTACATCGAGGCGGAAGGCGAAGACCGCGCCAACGCGGAAAACCTCGGGCAGTTCTACGTTCGCAACAGCAAAGGCGAGAACGTCCCGCTTTCCACGCTAACTAGCGTAAAACCGCGGCTCGGACCGGAGTTTACCATGCGTTTCAACGAGTACCGTTCGGCGCAAATCAATGGCAGCGCGGCGCCAGGCTACAGCGCGGACCAGGCCACGGCGGCGCTTGAAGACGTTTTCAAGCAGACGATGCCGCGCGAGATGGGCTTCGACTACTTGGGCATGTCCTTTCAGGAACAGAAAGCGCGGGAGGGTGTGCCCGCTTCCGTGATTTTTGGGCTTTCGCTATTGTTCGTCTTCTTGATTCTGGCGGCGCTGTATGAGAGCTGGTCACTGCCGTTCAGCGTGCTGTTGAGCACGCCCGTGGCTATCTTTGGAGCCTTTGGAATCCTGTGGCTGCGCCGCGTGCTGCTGGCCGTTTTCCTGCCGCCTTTCATGGTCCAGATCGAGAACGATGTCTACTCGCAAATCGGGCTGGTCATGCTCATCGGCCTGGCGGCCAAGAACGCAATTTTGATCGTCGAGTTTGCCAAGGAGCAGTTCGAGAAGGGAAAGCCTCTAGCAGATGCCGCGCTCGAAGGCGCCAGGCTGCGTCTCCGGCCCATTTTGATGACGTCCTTCGCGTTCATCTTGGGTTGCGTGCCGCTGTGGACGGCGAGCGGCGCCGGCTCCGTTGCCCGCCAAATCATGGGAACCACGGTTATCGGCGGAATGCTGGCAGCAAGCACGATCGGAATCTTCTTCGTGCCTGCGATTTTCTACCTCGTCGAGAAATGGTCAGGCGCCGGCAAGGAACGCGCTTCCGGAGCGTTGCCGGCGGCGCCCACTCCAGCGGAGGCGGACTGAAATGGAATCCCGCGAAATCGGCGCGAACGAAGGATAGCGGAGCAACTTATGAAGAAACTAGCGCCATGCTTAGTCGTCATAATGACCTCAGGCTTAGTCACCGGATGCAAGGTCGGCCCGAACTATCATCGGCCCGTCGTTCAAACTCCGACAGCCTTTCGTGATCTGAGCGAAAATCCCCAGGCCCAAGCTCAAGCAGCGTCCTATGCGGATCTTCCCTGGTGGCAGGTCTTCCAGGACCCGCAATTACAAGAGCTCGTCCGCACAGCGCTCAAGCAAAACTACGATTTGCAGCTCGCCGCGGAGCGCATCAATGCAGCGCGAGCGCAAGTTGCCGTGACGCGTTCCGCTCTATTCCCTCAGGTCCAAGGGAACGGTGATTTCAGCGGTGGGAAAGAACACAACTTCCAAACTAAAACAAATTTTCTCACGCTAACTGCCGACGCAGCGTTCCAGTTGGATTTTTTCGGACGGCTGCGTCGCGCGACCGAGGCCTCGCGCGCCGAGCTCCTCGCCACAGAAGACGCGCGGCAGACAGTCATATTGACGCTCGTGAGCGACGTGGCCAGCGACTATTTCGCGCTCCTGCAACTTGATCTGCAACTTCAAATCACGCGCGAGACCGTCAAGACGCAGGAAGACTCCGTGAAGCTGACCAATCTTCGCGTCGAGCACGGGGTGGCCACCAAGCTTGACGTCCTGCAGGCTCAGCAAGTTCTCGATTCGGCGAACGCTCAAATCCCTGATTTGGAGCGGCGAATCGCTCAGGAAGAAAATGCCATCAGCATTCTCCTCGGCAATTATCCGCAGGCCGTGCCACGCGGACGACCGCTGGTCGAGCAGCCTCTTCCTCCCGAAGTGCCGCCCGGCTTGCCTTCAACGCTAATCGAGCGCCGACCTGATATTCGCGAAGCCGAGCAAGTCTTGGTCGGCGCGAACGCCGAAATTGGAGTCGCCAAGGCTCAATTCTTTCCGCAGATCACCCTGACGGGCTCCGGCGGCGGGTCGTTTGGACGAAGCAGTGCTTTCTCCAGCCTGATGAGCTCGCAAGTCGGAATCTGGTCTTACGGCGCTCAAGTGAGCCAGCCCGTTTTCACTGGGGGAGCTCTTCGCGGAAATCTGCGGTTTGCTAAGTCACAGCAACAGCAGGCTTTGATTTCGTACCGGCAAACCATTCAACGCGCGTTCGGCGATGTGTCCGATGCGCTGATCGGTTACGAGAAATTCCATCAGGTGCGGGTTCGCCAGGAGGACACCGTCAAGGACTTGCAGGAATCCGTGCGCCTTTCCAACTTGCGCTACAAGGGAGGGACGACAACGTATCTCGAAGTGCTGGACGGGCAGAGGTCGCTCTTTTCGGCTGAACTCACGCTTGCAGAGGCGCGCGGCACCGAGTACCAGAGTCTCGTGCAACTTTACAGGACCCTCGGCGGAGGCTGGCAGCAATAGTCGGCGAGTAGGGCCATTCGCAGGCGAACTCCCCTGTTGCCCCGCCGGCGAAAGGAAAAACAAGATGACCGACATTCGCAAAGAAACCGATAGCCTCGGCGAAGTAAATGTTCCTGCTGACAAGCTTTGGGGAGCCCAAACCCAGCGCTCGCTTGAGCACTTCAGTATTGGTAAAGACCTAATCCCGCGGGAGATGATTGCGGCGTACGCCATCCTCAAGAAAGCGGCCGCCAATGCCAATCATGCCGACAAGCGGCTCGACGATCAGCGCCACAAACTGATCGTCCAAGTCTGCGACGAGATCCTCGCGGATGAGCATCACGACATGTTCCCCCTGCATGTGTGGATGACAGGCAGCGGCACGCAATTCAACATGAATGTGAACGAGGTCATCTCCAACCGTTGTTGCCAGCTCGCCGGCACGCCACTCGGAAGCAAAACACCGGTTCACCCCAACGACCATATCAATATGTCGCAGTCGTCCAACGATTCTTTCCCGTCCGCAATGAACATCGCGGCAGCGGTCAATGTGAAGCAACGGCTTATCCCGGCGGTGAAAGAACTGCACGACGCGATTGCTGCGAGGGCCGAACAGTGGAAGGACATCGTGAAGATCGGCCGCACGCACATGCAGGATGCCACGCCTCTGACACTCGGGCAAGAATGGTCGGGCTATGCCGGCATGCTCGCGGACGATCTCGATCGGGTCGAAGATGCGTTGAAGGGTGTCTACCGCCTTGCGCTCGGTGGCACGGCGGTGGGTACCGGCATCAACTCCGCGCCCGGCTTCGGCGAAGCGGCTGCGGCTGAGATCGCCAAACTCACTGGCCTGCCCTTTGTGAGCGCCCCGAACAAATTCACGGTGCAGGGCGCCCATGACGCGCTGGTGCAGCTTTCCGCCACCCTACGCACACTAGCCGTGTCACTCTACAAGATCGCCAACGACATCCGACTAATGTCCTGCGGGCCGCGAGCGGGCTTCGCCGAGTTGGTGATCCCGGAGAACGAGCCAGGCTCTTCGATCATGCCAGGCAAGGTCAACCCGACCCAGGCCGAGGCGCTAACGATGATCGCCGTGCAGGTGATGGCGAACGACGTCGCAGTGGGCTTCGGAGGTGCCGGCGGTTATTTGGAGATGAACGTCTACAAGCCCCTGATCATCTTCAACGTAACCCACTCCATTACGATCATGGCCGACGGGTGCACCAACTTTCGCAAGTTCCTGGTCGAAGGGACGAAGCCCAATTTGAAGAAGATCAACGAATACGTCGAGCGTTCGCTGATGCTCGTGACCGCGCTCGCGCCGGTGATTGGCTACGACAAGGCGTCGAAGATTGCGCACTACGCCATGGACAACGACCTCACGCTGAAGGCCGCCGCGCTGAAGCTCAGCTTCGTTACTGAGGACGAATTCGACCGGATCGTCGATCCCAAGAAGATGATCAAGTCGTACGTCGCGACTGCTTAGCAGCGGAATACCCCAGGCTCTGGTCCCAGGTTCTGACTCAGAAAAAGCGAAAGAAAGGTAATCAACATGATTAGCACGATAAAGCGTGGAATCGAAACACTTCACGATCCATCCCTCAATAAATCTACCGCGTTCAGCGAGGCCGAAAAACAGGCGCTCGGCCTTGTTGGGCTCGTACCCGACGTAACCGAGACGGAGGAACTGCAGTTGCAACGCGTGATGATGCAGCTCGGTCAGAAGAACACGGACCTCGATCGCTATATTTATCTCATCAATCTTCTGGACCACAACGAAACACTTTTCTACCGAGCTGTCATGTCGGACCCGGCGCGATTTCTGCCGATTGTGTATGACCCGACCATCGGCGAGGCATGCTTGAAGTTCGGCCATATCTACCGCCAAACGCGCGGCATGTATCTCTCGATCACGCGACGCGGTAAGGTCAAAGACATTCTAAAAAACTGGCCGCAGAAAGACGTCCGGTTCATCTGCGTGACGGATGGCGGCCGGATTCTTGGCCTTGGCGACCTCGGCGCCAACGGCGCGGGCATTCCCATCGGCAAGCTGCAGCTCTACACTGCCTGCGCAGGTGTGCCGCCGCAATACCTGCTTCCGATGTACCTCGACGCGGGTACCAATAACGAGCAGTACTTAAACGATCCGTTGTATTTGGGCTTGCGCAAAACGCGTCCGCCCACCGCGGATCTCTATTCGTTTGTTGACGAGTTCGTCGAAGCAGTGCAGGAAGTGTTTCCGAAGTGCTGCATCCACTTCGAGGATTGGACGGGTGCGGATGCCGTGCACTTGCTCCAGCGCTATCGTGACAACTATTGCGTCTACAACGATGACGTGCAGGGTACCGCGGGGATCACTCTTACGGGGATGATCAACGCGGCCAAAATCAAAGGCACAAAACTGAAAGACGAAAAGTACCTGTTCCTCGGCGCGGGCTCGGCCGGTATTGGCCTTGCGAACTTACTGTGTTCCGCGCTCGTTGCACAGGGCATGAGCCTCAAAGAGGCGCAGTCCCGCGTTTACATGTTCGACATCAACGGTCTGCTCGACGCATCCCGCACTGACTTGCTCGACTTCCAGAAGCCTTACGCTCACCTGCACGCGCCAACCCGGGATTTCGTCGCTGCCATCGAGAGCATCAAGCCGACCACGATCATTGGTGTCAGCACGATTGGCGGGGCCTTCAATCAAAAAGTTATCGAGACGATGGCGAGAATCAACGAGCGCCCTGTGATCCTTGCGCTATCGAACCCGACCGAGCATGCCGAATGCACGCCCGAGCAAGCCTACACCTGGTCGAAGGGCAAAGCGATCTACGCCGCCGGTGTGCAGTTCGCGCCGGTCCATTACAACGGCCAGACATTTCTGCCCGGGCAAGCAAACAACTTCTACATATTCCCGGCGGTCGGTATGGCGATTTTCGCCACCCAAGCGAAGCGTGTCATAGACGAGATGTTCATTGAGGCCGGGCAGGCCGTGGCGGATCAGGTGCCGTCCGAGTTGCTCAAGCAGGGCCTCCTATACCCCTTGCAGTCGAATGTTCTTGAGACCGAGATCCAGACAGCCGCGCGAGTGGCCAAGCTCGTATTCGACGCAGGGCTGGCTAGGGTAGCTCGCCCGAATGACATGGTGGCGTTCATTCGCGAGCATGTCTACACTCCGGAGTACGGCAAAGAAGCGGTCGGGATAGGCAGGGGTGCTTAGGCTAGATCGTTCCGCGAAAGGTACAGTGTTGCCGAGCACACAACAAAACGAGATGACGCGTGATTCGATTCGGGCGGGTCATGCAGTCCTTCATGGTGTCATGCTGTCTATCTTGTGCGTGACAAGCTACTGGCTGGTCACGCAGATGCTTGCTCAAGTGTTCTCGGTCTCTCGAGACGACGACCTACTCGGGGGCATGTGGGCCGTGGTCGCCACCGTGTTTGTGTATCGCTACGGCTACCGGCAAAGTGCCGGTGCCGCCTTATCGCGCACGGCAGCAACCTCTCTGAGCTTCGCGCTTTGTTTTGTATACCTTCTCTTCTTTCCGTTCCATTTCTGGGGAATGGCCGCGCTGATTGGACTAGGGGCCGTCACGATGTCCTTTCTCGGTAGGCCGGACGACATAATTACCACGGGAATTACAACTGCGGTGGTGATGGTGGTAGCCGCCATAAGCCCGGATCACGCGTGGAAACAGCCCATCCTACGCGTGGTGGATACGATTGCTGGAGTCGCCGTCGGCGTTTTTGGCTCGTGGGTCGGTCTCAGGTCGGCTTTCGGACTCGCGTACTTGAGAGAGAGTTTATACGAGCGGCATTCATAGTGCACGCTCTGCGCCGCCGAAGTCATCGTGAGCCACTCGCTCAAGCTGTCGGAGGCAATTCCGTCGGTCCCGACTTGAGCGGAAGCAGCTCAGGAATGCCAGCAAGAGTCTCGTCGGCAGACGAATCAGGATGCTGGAAACGGAAGGCGGAAGAATGGACCTATCCGCAGCAAAAGGACAGAGGGCTGCCCTCAGTGACTATCTAGCCGCGGAGCGGACTCTGCTCGCATGGATTCGCACGGGGCTGGCTCTCATGGGATTCGGTTTCGTTGTGGCGCGGTTCGGGCTTTTCCTGCAGCAACTCCGGCTAATCGACCACGCTCCCTCAGCCCCGTCTTACGGAGTTTCGCTGTGGTTCGGTACGGCGCTCATTGCAGTGGGAGTGGCGGTGAATCTCTCTTCGGCTTGGCGACATGTTCGATTGGTTCGCGAACTGGATCAGGGCGAGGCCGGATGTTCGCGTTCATTGACCCCAACCGTGGCGACGGCCCTATTCCTGGCGTTGGTTGGAATCGCGATGGCGATTTACCTGGTTTCCGTACGCAGTTCCGCTAATATTCAATCCCAAGACATCGAGGAGAAAACTATGTCACCGGCAACAAGCAAGACGGCTCCCGAAACAAGCAACGGAATCATCAGCAAACCGAGCAGTCACTCAGTAGACCAGACCGTGGAAAAGCTCAAGACTGTTCTTCAGTCCAAGGGCGTTACCCTGTTTGCGCTGGTCGACCACAGTGGAGAAGCGGAAAAGGTGGGAATGAAAATGCCTCCCACCAAGCTGCTGATTTTCGGCAGTCCCAAAGCCGGCACGCCTCTGATGCTGGCTGCTCCCAGCATTGCTATCGACCTGCCACTGAAAATCTTGGTTTGGGAAGACGCTCAGGGAAAAGTCTGGGTTTCGTACAACAGTCCCGATTACCTGAAAGAACGGCACGGTCTGCCTCAGGAGCTGCTGCAAAATATCGCCGTCGTGGAAACATTGGCGGCCAAGGCCGGTGAGTAACTCTGGCAACGCAGGATTAACAGGAGAACACGTGAAAGATAGCTTTGGTTTTACGCGGCTCGTTTGTTTGCTTTGCTTGCTGCTAGTTACCTTTTCGCTTTTTGGGATGGCAAGCGCGGAAGGCGCAGACAAGGTGTTCGTCTCGCGCGTGGCGGAGGTTGAGGGCGTCAAACTTTATTACACGACGGGAGGCCATGGCACGCCGCTGATCCTATTGCATGGTTATGCGGAGACGTCTCGGATGTGGACTCCGATATTGCCTGTGCTGGGCGAGAAATTTACCGTTATTGCGCCGGATCTCCCAGGGATAGGAGAGTCTTCCATTCCGGCCGCTGGTTTGGACATGAAGACGGCAGCCATACGCATTCATGCGCTGGCTCGTTCGCTAGGCGTCTTCAAGGCGAGGGTGGTTGGGCACGACATTGGGCTGATGGTCGCCTATGCGTATGCCGCGCAATTCCCGTCGGAGGTGGAAAAACTGGTGGTGATGGACGCCTTCCTGCCGGGTGTCCCAGGATGGGAAGCCATCTACAACAACCCGGCAATCTGGCATTTCCGCTTCAACGGGCCGACGCCCGAAGCATTGGTACAAGGACGCGAGCGCACTTACTTCGAGTACTTCTGGAATGACCTCGCCGCGGACAAAACGCTCTCGATTCCGGAAGCCGACCGAAAGGCCTATGCCGCGGCCTACTCGCGCCCAGGCCGCATGAGAGCTGGCTGGGCTTACTTCGTTTCGTTCCAACAAGCAGCGAAAGATTTCGCGCAACTGTCTCAGTCCAAGCTGACGATGCCGGTTCTTGCGATCGGCGGCGAGAAGTCCTTGGGAGATCCACTGGGGCAGCAGATGAAGCTGGTCGCAACGGATGTGACAGTGGTAGTGCTGAAGGACGCGGGCCATTGGGTGCTCGAAGAAAAGCAAAAAGAGACGACCGAGGCGCTGGTAAGGTTTCTCTGACAATTGGTCAATGTGCACACTGCTCAAGCGCACGTCTCTAGCGCGAACAGAAATCCTTAAGGTATCGCGACGGCGCAGGAAATCTATAGGGTCCCTATGACTCACGCCGCTGCCGATCAGCCGGAATGCTGGCCCACCCTGCCCCTGAGTTCATGGAAAGAAACGTACGCAACACTCCACATGTGGACGCAAATTGTCGGTAAAGTCCGGCTGCGTCTGACGCCAGTGGTGAATCATTGGTGGAATGTCCCGTTGTACGTAACCGCTCGCGGGCTGACGACATCTCGCATCGCCTACGACGAAAGGGCTTTCGAATTGTGGTTTGATTTCATACGGCATCAGCTTGTGCTGGAGACGAGTGATGGACTCGTGAAGGCGCTTCCGCTGGAGCCGCGCTCGGTGGCCGAGTTCTACCGGCAATTCATGGAATTGCTTCGCTCAGCGAAAATTGAAGTCAAAATCTGGAGAATGCCGGTGGAAATCCCCGATCCGATTGCCTTTGACGAGGATCGAGTCCACGCTTCCTACGATCGCGCATCCGTCGAGAAATTCTGGCGCATCCTGCTGTCCGTGGACACCGTCTTCAACCAGTTCAGGACAAGATTCATCGGGAAGTCCAGCCCGGTGCACTTCTTTTGGGGAAGCTTCGATCTGGCGGTCACCCGGTTTTCGGGCCGCCGGGCACCGGAGAGACCCGGCGTCGATGCGATCACTCGAGAGGCTTATTCGCATGAAGTGAGCAGCGTCGGCTTTTGGCCCGGGAGCGGCAACGTTCCGAATGCGGCGTTCTATTCGTACGCTGCTCCGGAGCCGCAGGGATTCAAAGACCAGCGTGTCCGTCCGGATGCCGCCTTTTACGACCGGCAGGTCAACGAATCCCTCTTAATGTACGACGATGTACGCACGGCGGAATCGCCCACGGCTTCATTACTCGAGTTTTGCCAAAGCACCTACGAAGCCGCGGCAACGCTCGGCAACTGGGACCGCAGTGCGCTTGAAAGGTAGCTCCACGCGAGGCGTCGATAGCTGCCATGAGACCACCTTGCGATGAAGGCGTACTCCTCTCGGCAAGCGCCAGAACTCCCTGTGCAGAACAAGCCAGACCGTGGATACTCGCCGCGACGATTCTCGGTTCCAGCATGGCTTTCATCGACAGCACCGTCGTCAATGTCGCTCTGCCCGCCCTCCAAGCAAGCTTTCGTGCAACGGTAGTCGATGTGCAATGGGTGGTCGAGTCTTACGGTCTATTCCTAGGCGCGTTGATTCTCGTCGGTGGTTCGCTCGGTGACCTGTTTGGCCGTCGTCTGGTATTCCTGGTGGGCGTCACAATTTTCGCTCTGGCATCCGTCTATTGCGGAGCTGCCTCGAACATAAATCAATTGATCATTACGAGGAGCGTTCAAGGTGTCGGAGCTGCGCTTCTCGTGCCCGGCAGCCTTGCGATCATCAGCGCATCCTTCGACGAGAAGAACCGGGGACAGGCCATCGGGACGTGGTCTGGGTTCACGGCCATTACCGCCGCTGTTGGGCCCGTTCTTGGCGGCTGGCTTGTTGAGCATGCCTCCTGGCGCTGGGCATTCTTAATCAATGTCCCGCTCGCAGTGGCCGTGATATCCATTTCGCTTTGGAAAATTCCGGAAAGCAAGAGTCCCGCCGCAGCACGTGTGGATTGGTTAGGAGCTTTGGTCGTCACACTCGGGTTGGGCGGGTTGGTTTACGGGTTCATTGAATCTGTCAACTTGGGTTGGAGGTATCCTCTGGTTTTCGGGAGCCTGGTTGTTGGCTCCGGCTGTCTTATCGGCTTCGTATTTGTCGAAGCCCGCGGAGCCTCGCCGATGGTTCCTCTTTCCCTGTTTGCCTCCCGCAGCTTCGCTGGCGCAAACCTGCTCACCCTCTTCCTCTATGCCGCGATCGGAATCTTCTTTTTCTTGTTCCCCTTGAACCTGATCCAGGTCCAGGAATACTCGGCAACCGCGGCAGGTGCGGCCGCCCTTCCTTTGATTCTGCTGATTTTCCTTCTTTCCCGCTGGTCGGGCGGACTCGTCGCGCGCTATGGCCCGAGAATTCCGCTCATCATCGGTCCGCTCGTTGCGGCATTGGGGTTCGTTCTGTTTGCTATGCCCTCCGTTGGAGATAGCTATTGGAAGGCGTTTTTCGTTCCAATCATTGTTCTTGGGTTTGGAATGGCCATCACCGTAGCACCTCTAACAACGGTGGTGATGAATTCTGCAGGCCAGGACCGCGTCGGCGCGGCTTCTGGAATCAACAATGCGGTTGCCCGGGTCGCGGGCGTGCTTGCGATTGCCGTGCTGGGGATCGTGATGGTGAGCGTCTTTAGTGCCCACCTGGATTCCAAGTTGGCAAACTTCTCACTCCCTCCCGGCACGCTCCACGACATTCAGGCGGGCGAGATCAAACTCGCCGGCCTGCAGTTGCCGGCTAGTCTGAACGAGACTACCGGAGCCGCAATCAAAGAATCCGTTCGAGAAGCATTTGTATTTGGATTCCGGCTCGTTATGCTGATTTGCGCAGGTTTGTCTGTGGCCAGCGCCGCAGCGGCATGGCTCCTGATTCCTGACAACAGAGGAACGCTTCAGTCTCTCCCCCGGTAATTCCTATACTTGTGCGAAACCGCCATCCACAAATAACTCGACCCCGGTAATAAAGCTGCTGTCTTCCGACGCCAGAAACACCGCGGCCTTCGCAATTTCCTCAGGTTTGCCGAGCCGCCCGAGCGGTACCGTGCTGCTGATGCTCTTCAAGC
>WNFO01002246.1_pt1 | contig 17260 bp, 15 predicted proteins | sample 5400251 | NCBI WGS metagenome assembly WNFO01 (sample SAMN13153354, study PRJNA577476) | soil metagenome | isolation source: 100 cm saprolite under Madrone tree | place: USA:California | collected 2016-06-14
CGGTTGCCATTGCGAATGCAAGTGTACATGCTAACTTTTTCATTTTCATAGCCTGGCTTCCTCCGTCTTTTTTGTTCGAACCTCTAGTCATGAAAACCTGAGTTCCTCATTCGAGTACGACCTGCTGCTGAATTGCGCCGTGAAGATGTAAGGTCGCAGGGCTAGGATGTGCCAAGAGTGCGCCGCTCGTGAGTCGCGGTCTACTGGTCGGAAGACCAGTCTTAGGTCAGCGGCTGCGTGGACATGGCCAAGGCGGGAGCGAAATTTGCTCCTTCTTTTTTTTCGTTGGCGTCGGGTGAGAAACATGTGAGAACTGCCAGCTCTGCATCGACTAATCCGTTGAATTTTTCTAACACTCTGTCGCGGAATTTGAGCATCGCTTCGACGTTCGCACTCGCCAACAAGCCTTGATCGGCCAAAAATTGCAGACACCGACGTTGGGCTTCGGTGTAGCCAATCGTTTCGCGCATCTCTTGGAAGTTGGCGCCCACATGTTTTGCGGAATGGAATAAACTCCAGGCTTCTTCGTCTGCATCGTCAGCGTCAAAGTGCGCCACGCGCCTGTGATCCACGAAGCTTTGGCTCTCATCGGCTACAAAGCGACGGTTACAATCGGCGCATCTCGGTTCTTGTAGTCCATGCTACAAGGATTTCTCTGAGTTGCGAAAAATCCGCGAAGTTCAACGAAACCGGACTCTGCTTGCTATAGCCGCTAGCATCCTGGTTGCAGTAGGTATTGCCAGTTGGGTCTTAATTCGAAGGCACAATGAATCTCTGGTCGCTCAAACTGCCGTTGCGGACTTGAGGAATCATTCTGTGTCACGCAGCCCGGAGCCGAATCCGAAAGAGAAACCTTTGGAACTTCGTCGCAGTTTTTCGCAGTTGAATATCTATCTGCCGCTGGGGAGTCCTGAAGGCGCCTATGAAGTCCGCATTGTGACTGCCTCCGGGGATTCACTATTGAACACGGGTGGCCTGGCACGGTTGAACGAGGGAGTTACCTCACTGCAGGTGAGAGGAGACGTAATCTTTGCGCGACCAGGCCCATACAGTCTGCAAATTCGGAAACCACCTTCCGAGTGGAGCTCTTACCCGCTAGTCTTGCGTTGAGCGACTCGAGACGCTGCCTTCCCTGTCTGCTCGTAGGAGAGCTGGATAGTGCATCTGCCTTCTAAGCGCGGCATCGAATATTTCCAACTATCAATGTTCCCAACAAATCGGGGCATCTGCTTTTCGTTCAAGCTAACCCGAATGAATAGGTTAAGGGTAGGATTCTGGCGCAGTTACAGCATAGCGATCCTAGAACTAGCCGGGAACGTCTCCCGATAGCTTGGCTACGTTCGCTTGCACGATATTCGAGGCATCGGTTTTGAGGCTAAAAACGCTTTTCATGAACGAGGTCGCGGGTTCGAGTCCCGTCGCGGAGGCTTAGCCGGCCTTTTGGCGACGTGTGAAAACTAATTACGTATTAAGAGAAATTAATGCTGATTTCAGGTATCAAGCTTACTCGTAGCATAACCTCAGTTCTTACACTTTCGATGTTGCGCCGATCGCCGTGGATGCAGCCAAGCTCTTGCGCAAGAAAATAGGAGCGCGTCGGAGGAAAATGTCCACGAAATTTGAGACTCCAAGATGGTGATGCGGCGCTGCTTGATCAAGCTCCGCGGCATGTCCACTGTCCTCGCGGCGCTTTCGCTCAGTTTCACAAAGGCGCTCATCAGCAAATTGCTCGCTCTGGAGACTCTTGCGATGTCCGCGAGCTCCGGCCCGTGCCTCAAAGGAGCTGGCCCAAGCGATGCTGGTCCCGGCCTCCAACCCACCTGAAACAACTCCAACTCCGCGCGAAAAGCCTTTTTACATGGGCCTCTCGTTCCAAGTGCTGGTCGGCGTCGCCATTGCCATAATCCTCGGCTACGTGAGCCCCACTCGAGCGGTCGCCATGAAGCCGCTTGGTGACGTATTTATCCGTCTGATCACCATGATCATCACGTTGGTCATCTTCTGTACCTTGGTCACCGGAATCGCCGGCATGGAGGACATGAAGAAAGTAGGCCGTGTCGGCGGCAAGGCCCTGCTGTATTTTGAAGTCGTATCTACACTCGCGCTGCTTATCGGACTCGTCGTGGGTAACGTGGTGCATCCCGGCAGCGGTCTGAATGTCGATCCCGCCACGCTGGATCCCAAAGCCGTCGCCGAATATGCCGGCCAGGGTAAAGCCCAAAGCGTTACGGAGTTTCTTGTCCACATCATTCCGAATACGATCGTGGATGCGTTCACGCGGGGAGACATCTTGCAAGTGTTGTTTGTCAGTCTTCTGTTCGGCTTCGCTTTGTCGCTCGCCGGCCCGCGCGGCAAACCGCTCCTCGAGGTCTTGGAGGCTCTGAGCCGCGTCGTTTTCGGCGTGGTCGCCATCTTGATGCGCTTTGCCCCCATCGGAGCGTTTGGCGCCATGGCCTTCACCATTGGCAAATACGGTCTGGCTTCCTTGGGCCCTCTCGTCAAATTGATGGCCACGCTCTACATTACATCGATACTCTTCGTCATCCTGGTGCTGGGGCTCATCGCTCGCCTAGCAGGCTTCGGAATCCTGCGTTTCCTCTGGTTTCTTCGCGAAGAGATTCTCCTGGTGCTGGCCACGAGTTCCTCGGAACCCGCGTTGCCATCACTCATGGCCAAACTCGAAAAGCTCGGCTGCTCCAAAGCTCTCGTTGGCCTGGTTGTACCCACGGGTTACACCTTCAATGCCGACGGCACAAGTCTCTACATGACGCTTGCCGCCTTATTCGTGGCTCAGGCAACCCACACGCATCTAACGCTGACCCAGCAGTTCACGATCCTAGGCGTCGCGCTACTCACGTCCAAAGGCGCAAGCGGCGTGCAAGGAGCTGCCTTTATCGCGCTCGTCGCCACCATGATGGTGATCCCAACGATTCCCGTTGCCGGAATGGCGTTGATTCTCGGCATCGATCGTTTTCTCAGCATGTGCCGTGCTGCGGTCAACATGACCGGCAACGCAGTTGCCACTCTCGTCGTGGCCCGGTGGGAAAACGAGCTAGACAGAGACACTATGCTAAAGAGACTGGCAGGGGCAGAAAGTGGAGGGCGCTAAACACTAGGCGGTGAAAAAAATGGAGACTTACCCCTTCCATGGAAAATCTTCGTGAAAGCGAAAACGGAGTTATTACTCGCAATGTGTTGTTTTCCCCTGGTGATCTTCGCGCAGATGGCCACCGTTATTCCGCTGGCTTCCGAGCCTCATCATCATCTTGCATTGCACAACGATTACGTAAACGTGTACGAAGTCGAAGTCGCACCGCACGATTCCGTACAGTTGCACCGGCATGAATTTGACTCCATTAGCATCATGATGAGCAATTCGGAAGTCGTTGTCCGCGCTCCCGGAAAACCGGACGCACGACAGAAACTCTCCGAGGGTCAAGTGCGGCTTCAGTCCAGCGGCTATGTGCATTCCACATCGGTCGAGGGCGAAGCGATCTACCGGAACGTCACCGTAGAGCTTCTTTTCCCTCAGAAGGGAGGACACAATCTCTGCGCTAAGGTGAACGCCACCGAGGGGCTGAACTGTGCCCGTGAACAGGCATTACCGTCGAACTCGACGCACGTGGAAGAACCCCAATATGAAACCGACCAGACTTTTGTGGCTCTTGTTCGGGTGCTGCCTCATCAAAACGTCAGTTTAGGCAACACTGGCCGTTCGGAATTGATCGTGTCGCTCGACGATGCATTAGTTGAGACTGTAGGCGAAACAGGCCCGGGCAAACCACTGCGGCGCGGCGATTTCGAGTGGATTGCGATTGGCCAGGCGGCATCCGTATTCAAGAACATCAGCGACAAGGAAGCACGGTTGATTTCGTTTCGATTGAAACCTCAAGGGCCTGCGGAAATAACGCCAGCACCGACAAAGTGACTGCTCCTAATTGCTCACTTGCAGCGCGATAGCCGCCCCGAGATCCTTGGTCGTCGAGGTACCGCCTATATCCGGAGTACGCACTTTAGATTGCGCTAGAATCTGCGCGATCGCGTCTTCCACGGCATTCGCAGCGTCTGGAACACCCAGATGTCTTAGCATCATCGCGCCAGACCAAATCTGCCCGATTGGATTCGCGATTCCCTTTCCGGCAATATCAGGTGCCGAGCCATGAACAGGCTCAAACATGGACGGAAATTGTTTTTCGGGGTTGAGATTCGCGGAAGGCGCGATGCCGATGGACCCCACGACAGCGGGGCCTAGATCGGAAAGAATGTCGCCAAAAAGATTGGAGCCGACGACAACATCAAACCAATCCGGGTGCCGCACAAAATGTGCGGTCAGGATATCGATGTGAAACTGGTCCACGCGGATTTCCGGGAATTTGGCCGCCATCGCATGAAAGCACTCGTCCCAGAAGGGCATGGTGTGAATGATGCCGTTTGATTTTGTGGCGGAGGTGAGATGCTTGTTTCTCTTGCTAGCCAATTCGAACGCGAATTGCAGCACGCGGTTCACTCCCCGTCGTGTGAAAACCGTTTGCTGAACAGCCATCTCCTCCTCAGTTCCTTCATAGAGGCGACCGCCAATGTTTGAATATTCCCCCTCGTTGTTCTCACGGACGATGCAGAAATCAATTTGGCCGGGTTTCCAGTTCTTCAGCGGAGTCTCAATCCCTTCAAAAAGCCGGACGGGGCGCAAATTTACGTATTGACGGAATCCGCGGCGGATAGGAATCAACAGGCCCCAGAGCGAAACGTGATCCGGGACACTGGGATGTCCAACTGCGCCAAGGAAGACCGCGTCAAAAGGCCGGAGTTGCTGCAGGCCATTTGCCGGCATCATCTTTCCGGTCTCCATGTAGGTTTCACAACTCCAGTCGAATGCGTGCCAGTTCCATCGAAAACCAAAGCGCTGTCCCGCAGCTTCCAGCACGCGGATGCCTTCGGGCACCACCTCTTTCCCGATGCCGTCTCCTGCAATGACTGCAATATTGAAAGTTTTCATGTACGGAGCTCTTTATTCCCTCTCCGCTGACAACAACGGTGACAACGCACGTACATCCGGGGCCGAATCCAAGGCCCTTACAAAAGCGATTATTCTCTCTGTCTTGACCTTCGGCCAGTCCGCGTACCCGGCACATCCTCTGAATTTTGCCACTGCTTCTTCAAAAGTCATGGGGTTCGCCGGGCTGCCCTTGCCAAAATCAGCCCGGCCGGCGATGGAGCTTCCGTTCTTCAAATGAATTTTCAGTAGGGAGGTCATTTTGTCGTAACCGGCGCTCTCGGCCTCCGGATCTACATAAAAGTTTACCCGGCGGATCATCTCCTGAACGTCGGCCCGCTGAACCACTTTGTCTGAGAATTCTTTCAACCCCGCTTCGTGTTCCAAGAGCAAGATCGCTATGCAGAATTCCATGCTGAATTTTGCTTCCAGTCCGGTCTTCGGCTCATGATGGAGAAGAGTTGTCGTCATATTGTGATTGGCGCCGACATCGATCTTTTCCACTTGGGCGGCTTGAATATTGTTGGCCTCGATCATCCGCGCTAGTTCAGTCATGGCGGGATGAGTGAGTGATCCTGATGGATAAGGTTTCAGCGAGATTCCCGGGGAAACGAACGTCCAAGGCCTCCCGAGACGGTCCATAATCGCCGCAGGATCGTAGGAACCTCCGAAGGCGTGGAAAAAGCCGCGGTCCGCTTCCAGAATTTGCCCGGCTGCGGTCCAACCCAAGGCAACAAGTTCCGCGGACACAAGCCCGCTTTCTGCAGCGTGACCGGCTTGATACGGTTTGGTCATGGTGCCAAAGTTTTCTCTGAGTCCCCCCGACTGACTAGCAACCAGTCCAAACGTATTCAGTATTTGCGAATGCTCAAACTGGAGCAGCTTTGCGCATGCTGCTGCGGAACCAAACGGCCCGCATGTTCCCGTGGAATGAAATCCATCTTGATAGTGGCGGGGCGAGATTGCCTCCGCGATCTTGCACTCCACTTCAACGCCCAAATGATAGGCCAGTGTCAATTGCTTGCCCGAAACGCCACCGCGTTCCGCGAGCGCGAGGAGAGCGGGAAGAACAGGCACAGTTGGGTGCACGAGCAGGCCATAAACACGGTCCTTGGCGACGGCGAGCTGCGTGTCGTCGAAATCATCCGCGTGGATCGAAACGCCGTTCACGAAGGCAGCGAAGCGTGGTGAAGTTTTCCGGGCTGATCCTATGATGGTAGATTTTCCGTCGCAGACACCGATAGTCTCCAGATATCGACGGCACAGAGTCCCTGTCTGCGCCTTGGAACCCGCTAATGCCAATCCCAAACCATCGAGGATCGACTTTTTCCCCAGTTCAACTACTTCTCCCGGAATATCTTCGTACTTTGCCTGCGAGACAAATTTGCCGACGTAATTCGTGAGGCCGGGGGCCCTGGGAAAGCCACTCCTGGACATGAGTTCCGCACCTTCTGTGGAATCTGCAAGCATGGTTGAAGCAATCACGCCTAGAGAAGCTATCCCAAAGTCACGCCTGCGCATTTTTCACCCTGACACTTTGCAGATCTACTTTTGGCTGCATCCATTGCCCCCCGAAGAGTTCAGGTCATGGCGTACCATCTGTCCGCCCTTCATACCAAACTTCGCGCGTTCAAGCGAGGAACAAACGAAGCAACCAGAACTCGTGATAGGTTCGTGCCAGACCACAACCCACCGCAAAGCTGCCCCATGCGACCAGCAGGATACTGATAGATTTCTTGGCGCTCCAGTGTTTCGCCAAGTGCGCACGAGGGATTTGCAGCGCGAGGTAACCCCAGAAGAAAATGCCGGCGACCGTTGCTGCCTGTTGCGGATCCAAATGGAGGTCCCGGCTGATTCGCGGCAGGGCGGGCGAGATGTTTGTGCGACCGATAAACGCGATCATGCACATGATGAGCGCGACAGGTATGATGCGAACCCATCGCTGAGACGTCGCGTTCCTGGTCGTCACGACCGATACGTCGGACTTGTGTACTTGCTCCATCATATTGCCTGTCGTCTTCATCGTTACCATTCAATGGCCCGGCGTCATTGCCAGGGTGAGGTCGCATTTAGCTTGGTGCGCGCGGCAAAGAACGAGGTCTCAGCGGGAAGTATATTTCAGCGCAGCACCCTAACCTAGAAATTGCGCTCGGCCCTGGGTCAGATAAAAGCAAATTAATATGACGTTAAGCTCACATCGCGACGGCTAGGGTATGCTGTCGCCCGCTGGCTTTCCAAGAGGAATGCACTCGCAACCCAATTATTGTTGCGGGGCGGCCACGTCTAGAGTGACTGAGGTCACTGCAAGCCGTCTTGATGCTGGCATGATTTGTAAATGAAACGTCTTGGGTGAGTTCCTCATGCGCGTTGCAGGCGTATTTTCGGCCGTATCATCAATCATATGATTCATACCGGCCGCCACTTTTTGCAAATCCCCGGTCCTACAAACATTCCCGATCGCGTTCTGCGGGCCATCGGTCGGCCCATCATTGATCATCGTGGCGCCGAATTTGTGAAATTGGCAACGCAAGTCTTGGAAGGTCTGCGCTCAATTTTCCAAACAAATTCTTTCGTGGTGATGTATCCGTCCTCTGGCACAGGGGCTTGGGAGGCGGCGCTGGTCAACACGCTATCTCCGGGCGACCGTGTTTTGGTGTTCGAGACGGGCCACTTTTCGCAACTCTGGGGGCAACTAGCACAAAAGATGGGCTTTCAGGTGGAAACCATACTTGGAAGCTGGCGGGCAGGCGCGGCGGCTGGAGAGCTGGAGTCACGATTGAACTCGGACAAGGGCCACGCTATCAAAGCTGTGCTTGTGGTTCACAACGAGACTTCAACGGGGGTAACAAGCGGAATCGCCGAGCTTCGTCGCGTGATGAATCGCGTCGGCCACTCTGCGCTGCTGATGGTAGATGCGATTTCCTCTTTAGGATCAATGGACTATCGCCACGATGAATGGGAGGTTGACGTCACGGTCGCGGCTTCGCAAAAGGGCTTGATGAATCCTCCCGGTCTGAGTTTTAACGCCGTTTCGCAGAAGGCCCTGTCGGCGAACAAGACCGCAAAAATGCCAAGGTCCTATTGGGACTGGCAGGGAATGTTGAAGTCTAGTGAGACGGGGATTTTTCCATACACACCAGCCACGAACCTCATCTACGGTTTGCAAGAAGCATTGCAGGTGATGAGCGAAGAAGGCCTGGCGAACATATTTCGCCGGCACGAACGCCATGCGAGAGCAGTCCGTGCGGCGGCCCGGGAGTGGGGCCTGGAAATTGTCTGTAGCATGCCTCACGAGTACTCGAGCACAGTCACGGCAGTCTTCACTCCAGACGGTCACAATGCAGACCAACTACGAGCAACTATCCTCAATCATTTTGACCTCTCCCTCGGGGCCGGTTTGGGAAAACTTGCGGGCAAAGTTTTCCGCATTGGGCATCTAGGACACTTCAACGATCTCATGCTGATGGGAACGCTCAGCGGGATCGAAATGGGCCTGCGACTGGCGAGTGTGCCCCACAAAAAAGGTGGTGTCATGGTAGCCCTCGATCGGCTCGACCGGGCAGGCGCGGCGATAGAACTTGAACTTGGGGGCAGCTAGTGCGTAGTTCATACCAGCGTGGAAGAATAGCCACCCACCCAATGCCGGACTCACTGAATGGCCGCTAATCCTAAGATAGCCCCGATGCCTGCGAAAGCACTCTCCGCCTCCACTATCGTGCTATTTCTGATTTGCTTGATGTATGGGATTACTTACATAGACCGGAACAATGTGAGTACGGTTGCCCCCATCTTCGAACGAGACCTGTATCTGACCAACACGCAAATCGGGCTTGTGTACTCCGCTTTTGCCTATCCATATCTCATCTTCCAAATCATCGGTGGTTGGGTCAGCGACCGGTTCGGAGCGCGAATTGGGCTGACCGTCTGCGGCGTTATCTGGGCGTCCGCCACCCTGCTGACAGGTACGGTCAGCAGTCTAGCGGCAGTGCTTTTTCTTCGTGTCATGCTTGGGTTCGGAGAGGGGGCGACGTTTCCCACTGCGACGCGGGCGATGAGTGATTGGACGCCAAAAGAAAAACGAGCGTTTGCCCAGGGGATCACCCATGCGAGTGCTCGGTTGGGCAATGCCTTGACGCCACCCCTAGTGGCTTGGTTGATTGTAGCCGTGACGTGGCGAGGTTCGTTCATCTTCCTGGGCATCATCAGCCTAGCCTGGGTCATCGCATGGGCTTTGTATTTTCGGGACGATCCCGGTGATCACCCGGACATCACCCCGCTTGAACTGGAGCGCTTGCCGAGCTACGCAGCACGAAAGAACAGAGAAAAAGAAACTGTGCCCTGGCTCCTGCTAGTCCGTAGGATGTTTCCTGTCACCGTCGTCTATTTCTGCTACGGTTGGACGCTCTGGCTCTATCTAGCTTGGATACCATCGTTCTTTCTTCATAGCTACCGGCTCAATCTGAAGAGTTCGGCGCTCTTTTCGGCCGGCGTTTTCTTTGCTGGGGTACTGGGTAATACGGTAGGCGGGGTAATAAGCGACTGGATTTTCGACCGGACTGGTGACCGCAATAAAGCACGTCGGAATCTCGTGGTCGCAGGCTTCGTCTGCTCCGTGGCTTCGATGCTGCCGATTCTTCTGTTGCACAATCTTACGTGGGTGGCCGTTTTTCTCAGCCTCGCGTTTTTCTTTTCCGAGTTCACGATTGGGCCCATGTGGGCTATTCCGATGGACATCGCACCGCGCTTTTCTGGTTCAGCGAGCGGTCTGATGAATACCGGCTCAGCGCTAGCCGCAATAATCTCGCCTCTGGTTTTCGGATATGTGATCGACAAGACGGGAGATTGGACGCTTCCCTTTCTCGGCAGCATCGGATTGCTGTTGATTGGCGCAATACTTGCGTTTTGGATGAAACCGGACGAAGAACTCCCTGGTGCAGGAATGAACGCCACGCCCGCAGCGAAAGAGGCAAAACTTTAGAACAATCAGATATGAAAACTTATCTTTCAACTTCTATTCTGCTTCTCTCTGATCCAAACTAATAAGCCGTGCACACACTCACCCCATTACCGTTGAGCTCGCATGCAAAACCTGTGGACTCGTTCTCTCAAGCGTTGGAACTAGAGAAGGAACTCAAGCGAACGCTGAATGGTGAAGTACGGTTCGATCGAGGGAGCCGGGCGCTGTATGCCACGGATGGATCGAATTACCGGCAGATTCCCATCGGCCTAGTCGTCCCGCGCAATGACGCAGATGTCGTTGCAGCGGTAGCGGCATGCAGGAAGTATGGTGCTCCCGTGCTGGCGCGGGGGGCGGGTACGAGTTTGGCCGGCCAATGCTGCAATGTAGCAGTCGTATTGGATTTTACGAAGTATATGAACCGGATCCTCGAGATCGACGTCTACCGGAGATTCGCGCGAGTTCAGCCGGGTGTCGTACTTGACTCCTTGCGAAACCGCGCGGAGAAACATCAGTTAACGTTCGCGCCGGACCCTTCTACTCATAACCGGTGCACGATCGGCGGGATGATTGGGAATAATTCGTGTGGAACCCATTCGCTGCTCGGAGGGAAAACTGTCGACAACGTGGAAGAGCTGCGAATTCTGCTTTGCGACGGCTCGCAGATGACGGTGGGAGCCACGAGCGGAGCGGAGGTAGCGAGCATCATCGCTCAGGGTGGCCGCCGCGGCGAGATTTACAGCAAGCTATACAAGATCCAGCAGCAATATGCCGGCTTGATACGCGCACGCTTTCCGCAAATTCCAAGACGAGTCTCCGGCTATAACCTGGATGAGCTGCTGCCCGAGAGAGGATTCAATGTTGCGCGGGCGCTAGTGGGGACAGAAGGCACTTGCGCAATTGTGCTGGAAGCCAAGTTGAAATTGATCCATAGCCCTCAACATCGCACGCTTGTTGGGCTGGGATATGAGGATGCATTTTGCGCGGCCGACCACGTTCCGGCGATATTGCGGTTCCGTCCGATCGGGCTTGAAGGTTTTGAGGGAAGTATCGTCGACGGGCTCCAGAGAAAGGGAACGCAAAACCTGGATCTTCTTCCTGCGGGTCGAGGGTTTTTGCTGGTGGAATTTGGAGCTGATGATTCGAACGAAGCTCAGCAACTCGCCGTAGAGCTCGTCGATCACCTGAAACAGGTCAGCGGGGCTCCCAATGCACGGCTGTATTCAAAGAGCGAAGCACGGGCGGTATGGCAGATCCGCGAGGCCGGGCCGCGCGCGGCTGCGTTTGCTCCCGGTGCGCCGGCGGAATGGGAAGGCTGGGATGACGCAGCCGTAGCTCCGGAAAAGTTGGGAGGCTACCTGAGGGACATTCGGAAGCTGATGAACGAATACCACTACCGAGGCGCATTCTATGGGCATTTTGGTCATGGCTGCGTCCACATGCGTGTAAGCTTCGATCTCGAAAGTGAAAACGGAATCCGGAAATACGCAGAGTTCATCGACCGTGCAGCCGATCTGGTGGTGGGCTATGGCGGCTCACTTTCCGGCGAGCACGGTGACGGGCAATCACGGGCAAGATTGCTTCCGAAAATGTTTGGGCCCGAGCTGATAAAGGCCTTTGGAGAATTCAAGACTGCTTGGGATCCGGACAATAAGCTAAACCCGCATAAAGTTGTCGACGCCTACTTGCCCACGGAGAATTTGAGGCTCGGCGCGGACTATAAGCCTCTGGAGCCTCAGACTCATTTCAAGTTTCCCGATGACGACGGTTCTTTTGCGAAGGCAACGCTGCGGTGCATCGGCCTTGGAGCATGCCGGAAGAGTGATAGCGGTGCGATGTGCCCGAGTTACATGGTGACGCTTGAAGAAGAACACAGCACGCGGGGGCGTGCTCACTTGCTTTTTGAGCTGCTTCAGGGCGAGGTCATACGCTCAGGTTGGGAGGACGAACACGTCAAGGATGCACTGGAACTGTGCCTTTCGTGCAAGGCCTGCAAGTCGGAATGCCCGGCGAACGTCGATATTGCAACCTACAAAGCGGAATTTCTGTCGCACCATTACGAAAAAAAACGGCGGCCGCTAAGAGCGTATGCCTTCGGCTTAATCGAGCGCTGGACAAGGTTTGGGTCGCGAATTCCCAGAATTGCTAACTTTCTGAGCCAAGCGCCAGGATCCCGTCATCTGCTGCAAAGGGTCCTAGGGCTTGCGCCGCAGCGGCAATTGCCACGTCTGGCGCCAGTCACCTTTTGGCAATGGGCGCAAAGGTATCGGAATTCCATTTTCGGAGATGAGAGCAGATTGAATTGGGTGCCGCTGACTAGGGGGCGGCAAGTCGTTCTGTGGGTGGACACGTTCAACAATTACTTTCATCCGGAAACGTGCCGGGCCGCCCTGGAAGTGCTGGAGGAGGCGGGATTCACAGTGATGTGTTCCCGACGTCCTCTGTGCTGCGGGCGACCGCTTTATGACTTCGGGATGCTTGAGAAAGCCAAAGAGAATCTGAGGCAAATCATGAGCGCTCTTCAATCGCAGATTGACGCGGGACTGCCGATTGTGGTCTTGGAGCCGAGCTGTGCTTCTGTTTTTCGCGATGAGCTGCATAACCTATTTCCCGCCGACGAGAGCGCCGGGCGGCTCCGGAAGCAAACATTCCTTCTCAGTGAGTTCCTGCAAAATCAGGCTCCGGAGTATCATCCTCCTTCCCTCTCCCGAAAAGTTATTCTTCATGGCCACTGCCACCATAAGGCACTCATGAAAATCACTGATGAGGAATCGATACTCCGGAAGATGGGTGTGGAACTGCAATCCTTGGACTCCGGATGTTGTGGAATGGCCGGGCCGTTTGGTTTTCAGAAAGATAAGTTCGAGATATCGCAGGCCATAGGAGAGCGAATCCTGCTGCCAGCCGTGAGGAACGCAGCACCGGACACACTCATCGTTGCTGATGGCTTTAGTTGCCGGGAGCAAATACTGCAAGGTACCGGAAGGTCTGCGATGCACCTGGCTGACGTCTTGAAGATGGCGTTGGATCGCGAAACCCTTCCGAGGACGGTTAACCTGGCCCAAGCCGGGTGAGCCTAAGCTCGCTTCAAAACGAGTCGAGAATGTTCTACTTTTTCTTGGGCGATGCCACCGATCTCTGCAATTGACCGAAATCCAGGCCAGGCAAGAGGGGAGTCTTTTCAATTCTAACAGCATCCAGGCTAAACGGATTCAGTCCCAATGCTTTAAGAATGCTAGGAGCGATTTGTGATGTTTGTACAGGAAACTTGATTTCTTGACGGCTGAACTTAGGATGGTAAATGAGAAGCGGCACATTCCGATCCGTGTTCGCGTTGCCGCCATGCTCGGCGATGAATGCACTGCGGCTATCCACGTAGATTTGGCCTGGAGTCGGTTGAATTATGATATCTGGCACGCGAGGGTCACTTTTGGGGTCATTGAATAAGAGTTTCAATGATTCACCTGAGTAAATTTCCTGAATGCCAGCCTCCTCCTGGATATTTCGGAGCGCATTGACGACATCAGCGGTGCGGTCCTGATCCGAAAGCCACAATAGGGCGACACTTCCATCCTGCTCCAATTCCGCCAACAACCCTTCGTGGACGGCACTCACGGTTTTCGGGATGAGTTCCAGATTGGCATGCTTGAGCTTCGCAGGATCAATCGGGGAGTCACCATGCTTTGAAGTGACGACGACGAGCGTTGCGTCAAGCAAGTTCTGCTCTTGGAGCCTGGCCATGATCTTCCCGAGGGATTGGTCCGTGTGAACCAGGGCGTCTTCTAGAGACGAGCTCAGACGGCCGCTTCCGTCGAGGTAACCGCCGCCGGCGGTCTTTTGCGCCACGCTGACCGCCTGGAAATTCATTCCAAAAATTGCCGGTACCCCCACTTCACGCGTTCCCGTGTGGTCTTTACCGTTGATCTCATTCAGGATCGCCGCTACCTTGAGGTCGTCGTACAATTCAGTGTTTTTCAGGCCACGAAAGGAACGGACTTCGGGTGTAAATAGGTCGTCCACCCCGGCGCCCGAAGGACCATTCACGAAGTCGTAGGCGGGATGCTTGTCGGACCATGCGGTACGACCGCCACTTCTCTTTATGACTTCGAAGATCGTGTTGACACGGATGAAGCTGTGAGGAAAAACAGGTGCGCAGCCGTTCTTGGGATCTCTCGGCAGTTTATCGGGATCAATGCCTCCGCCCCCGTCGACTGCATCGCGATTCTTGTCAATCGAGGAATCAAAGACTACGGGAGTTCCAATCTTGGAACAATCGGAGGCGGGTGGAGACAGACTACGGTCATAGGAATTCTCGAAAATGACCCCTGTGACATTGGGAGAACCTCCGCTAATCATAGAAAGCAGTCCGGGCCATGAGTTGGAGGGGAATGACGTGGAAGCATTGCTGTAAGTGAGAGCGTGCAGACCCAATTTCGCAAGAGCCGACTCGGGGCTGCCTTTGACCAGATTAGAGAGGTCGAGGCCATGCATCCCATCGATACTAAGGAGCAGCACATGTTGCACGGAATCTCGCCGTGGCGTCCAGCCATTTTCGTCAGAGAATTGCATCTTTGCTCTGATTGGAGCCAGGAGCGATATCACACAAGCTAAAACTGCACTCAAGAAGGCTGTCAACAAGAATCGAGACTTCCTACTTTCTGTTCTCAACTGTTTGCTCCTCGATCCGGTAATATTCTTCCAGTCCAATGGTGTCTTCCAATTCCTTGCGAACTTTCGCGAAAACAGCTTGGTCCATTCCCGTGCATCCTGTTTCTTTGAGTCGTACGAACAGGTCTTTCACGCTCTTGAACATTGTGGTGATCGCACTGATTGCGTCGTTCACCATCTTGTAGCCCATCGCCCCCAGATCCCCAACCGGAAAGATGGGTCGCCCAAGCCGGTTTCCTTCACTGTTGACGAAAATCAAAGGCACACTCACTGCGGCCGGCGCTTTGCGTGCCTCTTCCGCCGTATTCGGGAAGAGCATGACCATGTCAGCTCCGGCTTCAGCGTAGAGGTTCGCTCTGCGTACAGCTTCGCCGAAGTCATCGGTGCGCAGGGCATCCGTTCGCGCTGCGATGACGAAGTCCGGGTCGCGCCGAGCGCGCGACGCGCATCGAATTTTTTCACACATCTCTTCACCTGAAATCAGGTGTTCAACACCTTTATGGTAGTGAGCACGTTTTGGGTAGACTTGGTCCTCAATGTGAACCGCCGAGGCACCGGCGCGTTCCAATTCCCGTACGGTCCGAATCACGTGAACCGCGTCTCCATAACCGGCGCCTCCATCCACCATCACCGGAATTGAAACAGCGGCAGTGATGCGCCGCGTTGCCATAGTGACTTCCTCCAGACTGAGAAGGGGTTCCGGAACGCAGGAACTGGCACCTAGTGCATATCCTCCGATGTCCAGACAGCGGAATCCCACACTCTCAGCAATTCTGGCGGTCAGCGGATCGTAGGCGATCGGCGCGTGGATGACTCCCGGAGCCTGCAGCATCTCCCGAAAAACTGTCGTCATTCGTTTCAATTGAGGTCTCCTGACAAATATTTTGACCAGCTTCGGTTGATGCCAGTACGCACTTTGCCCTCGGCGTCTGATTCACGAAGAAGCCCTAGCTCGGGCAACCGGCTGCACGCGAGTGATGCTCCCAGAGTATGCAGTGGACGAAGGACGCCCTTCGCAGCCGACTTCGAGGTTATCTTCTGCATTCACAAAGACCCAGATCAGGCCTCCGCAGAAGCTCACGAGCGCTGCAAAATCCAGTGCCGTGATCCAGCCAAATTTAGTCGCGATATATGCCGTTGAAATCGGCGCGATCCCTCCCGCAAGATTGGCGCAGGTGTTCATCAAGCCCGAAAGAGATCCCGCGCACGTCATTCCGATCCACACCGTGCTTTGCCTTCCGCGGCGCCGGCCCAAGTAAGTCACAGCTTTGTCAGACAGCCAGCCGCCGAGCGGTGCCATCAGTGTCATTGCAATGAATGGAGTGGATCCCCACAGTCCCCCTTTTGTGAGGGTGAGGCCACGGACGCGGGTCAGGTAGATGAAAAACCAGGTGTAGTAAATATACGGCGTATAGCCATGACAAAAGTAACTGGCAATCAATGCCCAAACCGATCCGCTGGCGAAAATCTTTCGCCACGGAGTGTCGCTTAGCCGAAACGAATGACTTCCAGGGCCGTCTTCCGAAGATCTCAAGATCTTGAGTTCTGCTGAGTTGACGGAAGGATGTTCTTCGGGCCGGTTAGTCGCGTAAAGAGACCAGACGGCCACCACGAGGATCGCAAGCAGACCGGAGAGAAGAAAGGACGAGCGCCAACCCCATCGTTGCATCGTTCCAGCGAACACGATGGGCGCGAGTACTCCCCCTGCACCAACCCCTCCGAGTAGCAAACTGCTGCCGATACCCCGTTGTCCCTTCGCCATCCAACTGGCGACGATCTTGTTCGCATTGGGGTAACTTGCGGCTTCGTCCGCTCCCGTCAGGAATCGAACCGCCACGAAGGCCCACGTAAGATTCAACCAAGAACTCTTGCCAACTGCCAGTGGGACCAAAGTCATCAGAATCGTCAGCGTGGACCACCACAAGATCGCAAGAGTGAGTGTTCGACGGGGGCCGTAGCGATCCCCCGCCCACCCACAAGGTATTTGGAACAACGCATATCCAAATGCGAACGCCCCGAGGATCCATCCCATAACTTCGTTCGTGAAATGAAACTCTTCCTGAAGAAACTTTCCCGCGATAGCGAGATTTAGCCGGCCGAAGGCCGTCACCAGCATGATGAGTGTTAGGATCGTGAGGATGTACCATCGAACGCGCGTTGGTTCTTGAACCGACAATTTATCTCACTTTCACAACACGATCGCATTTGCCGACTGGAGAATCGAGGCGATGAAACCGCTAACGGAACGGAAAAATCGACACGCGACTCGGCGGATGCTACGTCACCGCTCAAAGTGAGTCAACGGCTGCCCCAATGGGTGAATGAAAATGTAGAGCATACAATCGTTCTAAGGCGCCTGTTTTCAGATAGAATCTCGGCACCAATCGCTTTTCAGCTAAACGGAAATTAATTTTGTTTTAAGTCTCAACTGAATTGAATGAATTATGCTCTCTCGTGCTGTCCTCTGGCGGAACTTGAGCCGCCCTGTAGCGGGCTCTTACTTGCCCGACTGATTCGGAGAGGGAAATCTGGGTACACGCCTGAGTCTTCGAAGAAGCCGGTCAACCCTGGCGCAAAATCATCGTTGTCTGACACCGCAGGGGCAAGATAGTCCACCGCACGGACAGGCGGGAGCGGAATGG
>WNFO01001801.1_pt1 | contig 17256 bp, 12 predicted proteins | sample 5400251 | NCBI WGS metagenome assembly WNFO01 (sample SAMN13153354, study PRJNA577476) | soil metagenome | isolation source: 100 cm saprolite under Madrone tree | place: USA:California | collected 2016-06-14
CGCCCGATCCGCAGTCAACTTCGGGCATGGCGATGATGGCGGCGATGGCCGCAAAGGGTGGAGGAGGCTTGGCAGGTGTAGCGGGCGACTTGCTTGGGCTCAAGAGTTCAGGTGCTTTGTTTATCGGCGTCTTGAGAAGCGAGAGTTCTCAGGACCGGCTCATCCAGCAGTTTGATTTGAGAAAAGTTTACGGCACGCGGCTTGTCGTGGATGCACGAATGAGGCTCGATGAAAACACGTCGATTTCGGAAGACAAGAAGAGCGGCATCATCACGATAAGCGTGACGGATCATAGTCCGCAGCGAGCCGCTGCTCTTGCAAGCGCTTATGTGGACCAACTGAATTTGCGCGTATCCGAGCTCTCGACTTCGTCCGCGCACCGCGAACGCGAGTTTCTCGAGGAGCGCCTCAAGGTCGCGAAGACAGACTTGGATGATGCCTCCAACCAACTCGCTCAATTTTCCAGCAAGAACAATACCCTCGACATCCAGCAAGAGGGAAAGGCGATGTTGGACGCGGCGGGCACGATAGCGGGCGAGATGATTGCCGCGCAATCGCAACTCGAGGGGCTCCGGCAAATATATACTGACAACAATTCCCGCGTGCGTTCGTTGAATGCTCGCGTTGCTGAACTTCGCAAACAACTCGAAAAGCTCGGCGGTACACAGGGGAATGGCGCGACTGGCACCAGCGCGTCCACTGACCAGCCAGGTGATCCATCCACGGCTAAGGCTGGTGGCGGCCTGCCTTATCCAACCATCAAGAGTCTGCCGCTGCTCGGAGCAAAGTACGCCGACTTTTATCGCCGAGCAAAAATCCAGGAAACGGTCTACGAACTGCTGACAGAGCAATATGAGCTCGCAAAAGTACAAGAAGCAAAAGAAACACCGAGCGTCAAAGTTCTAGATCCGGCAAGAATTCCGGAGAGGAAATCATTCCCTCCACGCCTGGTGATTATGGTTCTCGGAACCTTTCTGGCGTTTGCTATGTCTGTGGTTTGGGTGCTGGGATCGGCGCGCTGGGAAGAGGCCGGTCCACAGGATCCGCGCAGAGTTTTGCTGCACGAAGTGGCAGGCGCGGTGAAGGCGCGGATTCCGTGGGCGCACTCGAATGGAGCGAGTCCCAACGGAGCGGGAAGTGCGGACGCCAGAGCAGAGAGTCGAGCGGAAAAGGGTTTTGAGCGGGACGGCGATTTGAAGGACAAGTAACCTCTAATCGCCTGTAACGTGTTGTAAGTAAGCAGGTTAAGTAAGATTCGGCCCTGTGGCTGACGGGGCGAAGCTGTATCTGGAGTTTTGATATGGCATCTTCTACGGTGGTGACGACAGGTAGCGAACGAGAGTCGTACTCCGGCGCGGTTGCGTTGCCAGCTGTTTGGGCGGAAGAACACTGGTACGCTGCGTACACTCGCGCGCAGCATGAAAAAAGTGTTGCGGCGGAGCTGGGGATGCGCGAGGTCGAACATTTTCTTCCGCTGTACGGTTCCGTGAGGCGTTGGAAAGACAGACGGATGCAATTGGAGCTGCCGCTGTTTCCCGGATACGTGTTCGTCCGGCTGGCGCTGCGCGACCGGCTGCGCGTCTTGCAAATTCCGAGCGTGGTGCGAATAGTCGGCTTTAACGGACAACCGACGGCGCTTCCCGACACTGAAATGGAAATCATGCGGTCGGGCCTCTCGCACAGCTTGCGCGCGGAGCCGCATCCGTTCCTGACGGTCGGCCGACGAGTGCGGATTGCTGGGGGTCCTTTCGCAGGGCTTGAAGGCGTGCTGAAGCGAAAGAAGAACAGCTTACGCGTAGTGGTGACTCTTGAGCAGATCCAGAGGTCCGTGGCGGTTGACGTGGACATTGCGGACGTGGTCCCAGCCTTTTGAAGGCCTACAGGGTTATTTCGAACAGTTGAGATGAGCGAAACGGCAGACAATCTTAAGAGTAAAGGGCATAACGGGCACCTGACCAGCGGGCGGCTGCTGGCGCGCAATACGGTATGGAACCTGGTGGGCAGCGGCGCGCCGATGGTGGTGGCGGTCTTCTGCATGCCGATCCTTATAAAAGGATTGGGCACAGACCGGTTCGGGGTGCTGACGCTCGCTTGGGCTCTGATCGGGTATGCCAGCCTGTTCGACCTTGGCCTTGGTCGCGCGCTGACGCAACTGGTGGCGAAGAAACTGGGAGCGGGGGAGGAAAGGGAGATTCCCTCCGTCGCCTGGACGTCCCTGGTATTAATGATGCTGCTGGGATTTGCCGCAACTGTTTGTATCCTTTTGATTTCGCCCTGGCTAACGGGGCGCGGATTGAACATCCCCGCGGAACTGCAGAGGGAGACGCTGCAGTCGTTCCGGCTGTTAGGGCTTTCCATCCCTTTCGTAGTCAGCACTGCCGGTCTGCGCGGCTTGCTGGAGGCGCACCAACGCTTCGCGCTGATCAACGCCCTGCGAATTCCGCTGGGAGTGTTCACGTTTGCGGGGCCGCTGCTGGTCTTGCCGTTCTCAAAGAGCCTGGTTCCCGTGGTCGGCACGCTGGTTGCCGTACGGATCGTTGTTTGGGCCGTTCATCTGCTGTTTTGCCTACGGGTTATGCCTGCGCTGCGCTATCGCGTCGCCATTCAACACACTGCCGTACGTCCATTGCTGCGCTTCGGCGGCTGGATCACAATCGCAAATGTCGTGAATCCCATTCTGGTTTCTATGGACCGCTTCCTCATCGGCGCAGTGCTTCCTGTAGCAATGGTGGGTTACTACACTGCCCCGTTCGAGGCGGTCACAAAGCTCTGGATGATCCCGGCTAGCTTGACGGCGACGGTATTCCCGGCTTGCAGCGCCCTGGGCACCGAACGAAAAAAGGAACTGGAGATGCTCTACTCCAGGTCGATCAAATACCTCTTCCTGGTTTTGGCTCCTATCAGTTTGGTTGTATTCCTGTTTGCGGGGCAGATTACACAATTTTGGCTGGGCCACGACTTTGCCGAAAAGAGCACGGTGATCCTGCGGATTCTCGCAGTGGGCGTCTTTATCAACTGCTTCGCGCACGTGCCATATTGTTTTTTGCAGGCGCTGGGACGTCCGGATACAACTGCGAAACTCTTTCTGATTGAGCTGGTTCCGTACGCAGCCTTCGCTTGGTTGATGATCCGCCACGAAGGCATTGCGGGAGCAGCTACGGCGTGGTCCATCCGGGTCACGATCGAAGTCTTCCTCCTGATTTTCCTAGCCTGGCGAATATTCTCGCTCTCGCCGCGCTTGATGCTGGGGCGAGGGAGTCTAAGGGGGCTCACCGCTTTGAGTATTCTGGGACTGGCGTTGCTTGGCACGAAGATGGCGTTGCAGAATTCTCTCCAGACGGTGATTTGCCTGACCGGTATTTGGCTGGTGGTGTTTGCGGTCGCCATTTGGAAGTACGTTTTTGATGACTCTGATCGGAAATCGATTCTGACCCTTGTCGATCCTCTACGGGCCGCAGCGAAAAGCCGCGGTACCACGTGACCATGCGTGACGGATATACCGAAGAATCCGTAACAATTGGCCCTTGTTCTACGGCGCCCACGGATGCCGGAGGGCAGGCAGGCCTTGGCAGCGCTCTTACATCTCTTCCCTTCACGGGAGAGCGCATCGTGCCGGGGCAGGTTTCAGAGCCCTTATTCCGCGAGCACGAGGCACGATACGTTTTTGCGAGCAGGTTCGTGAAGGACAAGGTGGTCCTGGATGTGGCCTCCGGAACGGGCATTGGAACGCACTACCTCCTCACGGAAGGCGCACGCAGTTGTCTCGGGCTAGACATTGACCGTCCAGCCTTAAAGTATGCTCGGGCTGTATACGAGGGTTGCCAGTTTGAAGAGTGTGACGCGACTAATCTTTGCGTCCCCGACGGTTCTATGGATGTGGTGGTCTCGTTTGAGACGATCGAGCACCTGAAGGATCAGCTGAAATTCCTATCGGAATGCAATCGCGTGCTAAGACCCGGCGGCGTGCTGATTTGCTCGACACCGAATCACACGATGAGCCGCTGGGCGCCGGAAAACCCGTACCATCTGCACGAATTTACGGTGGCCGAATTTACGCGCGCACTTGAAAGCCTCTTCACCGATGTACGGCTGTTTGGGCAGCACAGCACGAATCAGATACTATACGCGAGCCAACGCCTGCTTTCCCGCGCTCTGCACGCACTCCGACTGATGGAAACAGCCAAGCGCCTTTTTGGAAGGCAACCCCCTCGGGCCGCTATGCCAACGGCGTTTGGCGAGATGCCGAATGGTTCGGATAATGAAGTGCAACCCTATCGCGCCGCTCTCCTTATGCAGCCCAGGTACGTTATTGCCGTCGCGCGGACACCGCATTAGGCCCGAATCGGCCAACTGTTATATGCACATCTTTGAAAAATGCTTGGCGCTGGTCTTCAGTTTGATGATCCTGGGGCAAGCCTATTTGGTACGGCGGTACGTAGGCACATGGCTGTTTCCAGCGTGCATTTTCGGACTTTTCTGGTTTGGCTTCACCTTTTTCCCTTTGGCGATTTTATTCTGGGTGCCGGTGAACCCGTACGCTATCGCTTTTATATTTGTGTGCACTGTGGCGGTTTCAATGGGCTCACTGGTTTTTGACTGGAAGACAGCCTTTGCGAGAAACGCGTGGAAGCGCGAGACGACTGCGACGATGTACGGCAGTCCTTTTCTAAGAGTGGTCTTTTACGCCGCGAGCTTCGCGGCGCTCGCATGCGTCGTTCTCGATTCGCTTGCCCAGGGCATTTCGCTCCATGACCTGTTTTATAATTTGATAGTAAGCGCCGCGGCTTATAGGGATCTGGGAGGCTACGGGTACCTTGATGTCACCATTTTCGGGCGATTCGGCACCATGTTTATCTTCCTCAGTGTCATTCTGGGCGGGCTTCTGTTTCCGGCCATGCCGACAAGAAGGGGACGGTGGGCCGTCGTTGTTTTGGCATTTCTTCCACCGATATTCATGGCCGTGGCTCAGTCGTCCAAGTGGACTTTGTTCGCCAGCATCGTGTTTTTTTGGGCCGGGATACTAGTGCGCCGCGTGGCGATAGGGAACTTGCTCTTGTTTGAGAAGGGCAACATCAAGTTGCTGACGCTTTATGCGCTCATCCTGATATTGATTGCCACGGTTTCGTTCATGTCGCGTGGAGTGTACGCCGTGGAAGATAACGAAGAAGTGCGTAACTTGCTAGTTGCACGCTTTGCGTCGTATTCCTGCAGCCACATCTACGGGTTTTCTGACTGGTTCTCCTTTGTTAACGGAAGGCATTCGGAACTCGCCTATGGCCACGAGAGCACGACCTACGGTTATTACACTTTCGCGCCTCTCTTCAGGGTGATGGGCAGTCACAAGGTAGTCGCGGAAGGAACATTTGACGATTACTACTCCTACGGAGATTTGTTGGCTGGGAACATTTTTACGATGTTCCGGGGGCTGGTCCTGGATTTCGGAATGATCGGCTCCTTGCTGTTCATGCTTACTACGGGACTTCTGATTCATTGGGCCTTTTACGCCATGCTGCGGAACAAGAGACCCGTGTTCACCGTTGCCGTGTTCGTTTTCGCAGTCACTTACTTCTACTGGTCCTTCGGCGTCAGTATGCTTTCTGTGAGCACCACTTATTTGACTTTCGCAATCTTATGGGCCGTGCTGCAGATCAACAAGCTGATTGGGCAAGCGGGCAGTCGCCGGCTGATGATGGCTGCGGAGGTCACGGCGCAGCCATGAAGAGCACCGTCAACGAGATTGAAAACTCAGAAGGTGTGATTCCCGTATTGATCCTCAACTGGAATGGGGACGAGGACTCGGTGGAGTGTCTGAAGTCCGTCAGGAAGAGCGTGCCAGCGGGATTCGTGCCGGTACTCATCGATAATGGGTCCAAGGCCGAGTCCCTTGAGAGATTGAAGCGCGAATGCGAGCAGATGTTCGGCAAGATTCTATATCTGAGAGGCATTGAGTTATCGGAGTTGGATAACACTTCGCGAAACGAGTTCGCGAAGTATCTGGACAAAGATTCGCTGGTGTTTATCGAAAACGGGGAGAACCTGGGTTTTGCTAAGGGAAACAATGTAGGGATCCGGTTCGCGGAGTCGATTGGGGCAGAGTGGGTAATGCTACTGAATAACGACACGGTAGTAGCACCGGAGGCATTTCAGGAGCTGAGGAGATTTCTGAGGAGCTACCCAAGATTTTCGGCGATTACAGCGCAGGTGAGGCATTTCCGCCCGAATACGCAAATCCAGAATTGCGGAGGGGATTTGACGTACTTCGGGAGCCGGAAGTACAAATTCGCGAACGTGGACGCTTCCTCGCTGCCGGAGTCGGATTTTTCAGTGGTCTCCTTTGTTACCGGCTGCGCCCTGCTGTTCAAGTACAAGATTACCGGGGCGCTGAGCGAGGCCTTCTTCTTCGGGGAAGATGACTACGAGTTCGCTCTGCGCATGAAGAGACTTGGACTAGAGATGGCGTGCGCTCATGCAGCAGTGGTGTATCACAAGGTGGGAGCGACTATTGCTAGAAGTTCGAGGCCTTTGGGGTCCATCCTGGTGCAATACGTCAACCGGCTCGTGAACACACGTAACTACTACTCAAAGGCCAGGTGGCACACTACGAGAGCACTGGCGTACCTCCATCTGCCCATTCTCCTGGGACGAAACGGAATTGACCCGCGAAAATCCATTTCGATCATACGGCGGACGGAGGCCCATCTTCGGGGTCATCGAGATGTCCGCCGCACAGATTATGAGTCCATGATCATGCAGGATTCATAGGCGGACTCTCGTGACTCTTCGCGTCCCTCGTTTGTTGTATCGGAAGGTATTCCGGAGAGACCTGTACAATGTCGGGTTGGTTCATGCCTCAATCCACCGCTTCCTTGAGCCTGATTGGCGCCCGGAGATCCATTGGCTGCCACCGCGATCGCGGCCGGGAACTTTCATTGCCGACCCATTCGGTATCGAGTTCGAAGGCAAGCGGTATCTCTTGTGTGAATATTTCGATTATCGCGAGCCGATGGGACGAATCGTGGGCGGAGAGATCAAAGACGCGGTTCTCACCGGCGATCTCGAGGATGTCATCGGCGGACCGTGCCACATGTCGTATCCCTTTGCGTTCGCTCATGAAGGACAACTGTTCTGCATCCCGGAAACGAGCCGCGCGAACGAGGTGTCGCTCTTCAAGATGGAAGCATTCCCATCGAGGTGTAGAAAAGAGTCCGTTCTTTTGCAGTTGGACGCTGTTGATCCCTCCATCATTCATTACGGCGGACGCTGGTGGCTCTTCTATGGAGTGCGGAGCAGCAATGGCGGCGAGCTGTTTGTATCGCATGCGGATTCGCCGTACGGCCCGTGGCTGCCTCATGCCAAGCAACCTATCAAGAGGGATGCAGCTACTTCCAGGCCGGGAGGAACGCCTTTCGTGCATAAGGGAAGGCTCTACCGTCCTGCGCAGGACTGCTCACAAGTTTATGGACGGCGAATCGTGATCAACGAAGTGCTGGCACTCACTCCTACCGACTTCGAAGAGAGAGTTGTTGCGGCCGTCGAACCTGACAAGAACGGCCCCTATCCCGATGGGCTGCACACGCTGAGCGCATTTGGAGACATGACCCTGGTGGACGGCAAACGGGAGCAGTTCATCTGGCAGGCAGTGGTCAGATCTGCACGAAACGTCTGGAGAGGAGCGTCCAAGCTGGAAGACCCGCAGATCTCCGCCGCGTTGCCGGCTAACCACGATGTCGTGGAGCACGTGTGACGAAGGACGGCATCATTCTGGTTGGAGGGTTTCCAGAACCCGTAGGCGGATTGACGACGTTTGTCCGCCGGCTGGCCGCTTCGGACAAGAGAATAGAGGAAGTCGTAGATGTGTTCTTCGGCAAAGAGAAAGAGATACCCGCGGGCTATTCCGGCAAGTATCACGCATTGAACGGCAAGTGGCGTGGATTCGTGTACCTGTTCTTCAAGATGATGGTGTGGCGCAACAAGTACGTGCACTTCAACTTCTCGAGTCTCAAGTCCCTGATGTTCTTCCTGTTCTTGCCGAAGAACAGCACCAAGTGGATTCTGATGCTGCATCATGGGGTATTGGAGAGTCGTCTTCCTGATGCGTTGGTAGGTCGTCTGCTGGGGAGGTTCGACCACATCATTTGCATGAATGAAGCGCAATACGAGAGTTATCGGCGACACGGCGTAGGCAATGGCAAGCTCGTAACGGCGAGTTCCTACATCCAAGCCCTGCAATCCGAACCGGACAAGATGTTCCAGGAGGACGTTGATTCCTATTTTTCAGCAAAGCCAACTTTGGTGGCTTCAGGGTACCCGACAACGGCAAACAATCTGGATTGGTGCATCCGCTTTGTGGGTGGCCGAGAGGAATACCAACTGGCTCTGTTCGTCTACGGTGATGGGCCGGAAAAGACGGAGATTCAGAAACAGCAGGACAAATTCAAGAATATCAGAGTTTATTGGGACCAGAAGGAACAGAACTTCAACTATGCGCTTTCGCGGGCTAAGTGCTACCTCAGACCCAGTATGAGAGACAGTTTTGGCATCGCGGTGGCTGATGCTGTCAATTATGGTGTCCCGGTGCTGGCCTCGGATGTCTGTCAACGCTATCAAGGCGCTGAGACGTTCAGGATCACGACGTATGAATCCTTCGAGAACGCGCTGGTCGATTCACTGAACAAGAAGAGTAAACGTAATGGCTTGGGGTCGGCACCGATCGTCCCATTCTCGTATGACTTGATCGCATGATGGCAAGGCTGGGCTAGTATGCTGTCCTTTCGCAGGAAATCGGGAGCGCTGGCGATTGTGCACAAATATTATTGCGATGAGATTGACCCGAGAGACATGTTCAGATTGTCCGTCTATTACCAGTCACGCGTGGACAAGAAGACGTTTGGCTTCAAACGCAGGCCATTCTATACCATTCTGAATGCGCTAGATATTCCGGAGCAGGAGATATTCAAGGGGTTTACGAGCACGGTGAGGAATGAAGTTCGCAGAAGTGAAAGGGAGAACGTGCAGTGTGGATTGATGGATAGCCTGGACGACTTTCGGCGGTTTCACAATGATTTTGCATTGGCCAAAGGCGCCTACTTGGCCGATGAAGGTTTGATCGACGGATACAAGGACAAGCTAATGATCACGTGCGCCACGCTGGATGAGAGGATGCTAGCAGCACATGCATATCTCTGTGATCGTGAGGTAGGAACAGTACGGCTCCTTCTTTCGTCGAACATCAGGCTGACAGAACGGATCGACGCGAATTTCATCGGCAGAGCCAACAAATTCCTTCATTTCAAGGACATGATCCACTTCAAAGAGAACGGATATCTGATCTATGATTTTGGAGGAGTGGCGTACAATACGAACGAAAAACAGCGACAGGGCATCAATGCGTTCAAACAGTCATTCGGCGGGAAGCTGGTTCAGAACACAGATTATCAGTCCTGGCTGTATTGGCTATCCTCCAAGCTCTTCTATCGCATTGCAGGCATGAAGAGGAGATTTTTTCAAGACCATCGCTATCTAATCCTGCACAAATAGTAGAGCCAGGAATCCTCGACGCTCCGTAGTTCGTTCTGACCTCCGACTTCGGCGCCGGTGGCCAACGAGAGCACATGCACGTCGGTGAAGTCCTCGCTCAATTGCGCCAACTGCTCCTCCGGCCTGATGTAGTAGGTGCCCAACTGGCGGCCGTGCGAGCCGTCGTTGATCACAATGTACGGCGAACTCCTGACTGTAGCAGGGCGCAGGCGCCAGTTAAGAAGACGCACCAACAGCCGCTTGGCCGTCCGCCGCGCGAACCTGGGATTCAGACTGACCATTTGCGGCAATTCGAACAGCTGAGCACAGGAATTGAGATTGTGACTCGAAAAACAGAACCAGCCCCCGGGCTTGCCGACGCGCCGTATCTCCTTCAGGATCTTCAAGCGGTCCGAGTGAGCTACGTAGTCGATGCCATTGAAGCTGAACAGGATGAAGTCGAAAGAACCGCTTGCGAACATCTCCATCGATCTGGCATCGCACACGGCGAACGAGATGTGATCGGGATAGGTCGAGAACCGTCGTCGGCATTCGGCAATCATGCTCTCAGAATAGTCTGCTCCGACGTATTCGTGGGCCCATTTGGCAAAATGGAGAGTCGTGCGCCCGCCCCCGACTCCCAAGTCCAGCATTCGTGCCCTCGGCAAATCGGGCAGCATCAGGCGAAGAATGGTCTCTTCGGGCGGCTGAAGATCGGATTGCCGGGCGTAGTCAGCGGCGACCCCCGCAAGACGATAAACGTCTTCATTGCGAATCATGATCCGGCCCTGGTCTACTCCCCTCAGTCCGCAGGGAAGTGTATATGTTGCGAGGTCCGATGCAACAAGTACTTCTGAACATAGGCACGGGCTCGACATCGCTGATTGATGCTCCCGTCCCTTCGCTCCAGCAGGGCCAGGTGCTGATCCGAACGCGGCGCACGCTGATCTCCGCGGGCACGGAGCGCATGCTGATCGACTTTGGTCGCGCATCGATGTTGGACAAGGCTCGTGAGCAGCCCGAGAAGATCAAGATGCTGTTCGAGAAGATGCGCACCGACGGTGTAATGGCCGCGATAGACGCGGTGCGCAGCAAGCTTGACCAGCCGCTGGCGCTGGGCTACTGCAACGTGGGTACGGTGATCGAGGCGGGCGAAGGCGTCACGCAGTTCAAACCGGGCGATCGGGTAGTTTCCAATGGCAACCACGCCGGAGTTGTGAGCGTTCCAAAGAATCTTTGTGCGTGCATACCCGACAATGTCGAGGATGAATCGGCCGTTTTCACCGTGCTGGGTGCGATAGGCCTTCAGGGCCAGCGATTGGCTCAGCCTACGCTCGGTGAAACGGTAGTGGTAACGGGGTTGGGACTCATTGGGCTGATGACCGTGCAGATGTTGCGGGCCCACGGTTGTCGGGTGATGGGCATTGACTATGATCCGCAGCGCCTAGAGATGGCGCGCAAGTTCGGTGCACATGCTGTGGATCCCTCCGCGAACGGCGATCTCGTGTTGCAAGCCATGGATTTTTCCCGTGGGCGCGGCATGGACGCCGTTATCATCACGGCATCGACGGAAAGTTCCGAGCCGGTTTCGCAGGCTGCCAAGATGTGCCGGAAACGAGGCAGGATTGTGCTTGTGGGGGTCACCGGGCTCAAACTCTCGCGACAGGATTTTTACGAGAAGGAAATTACCTTTCAGGTGTCCTGCTCGTATGGCCCTGGACGTTACGACGCGTCCTATGAGCAAAAAGGCCAAGACTACCCCGTCGGGTTCGTGCGCTGGACCGAACAGCGCAACTTCGAGGCAGTTCTGGATTTGATGGCGTCGAATGCCCTGAGCGTAGCACCGTTGATTACTCATCACTTTCCCGTCGAACGCGCAGAAGCGGCTTATTCGGTGCTGACCAGCAGCGAGCCTTCTCTGGGCATAGTGTTGCAATACCCGGAGACAGAGCCCAGCGAGGAAACGGGTTCTCGCACGGTCGTGCTCGATGGCACGAAGTCTTTCGGTGCAGCCGCCAAGCCGGTTGTCGGTTGCATCGGGGCTGGCAATTACGGTGGGCGAGTACTGATTCCCGCGCTGGTTAAAGCAGGTGCGCAACTACACACCATTGTGACAACAAATGGCTCAAATGGCGTTCACTATGGAAAGAAGTTCGGCTTCACCAACGCATCCACAAGTACCGCAGAGCTGTTCGCGCAGAAGGAAATCAACACACTGTTTATTGCCACCCGGCACGATAGCCATGCGCCGCTTGCGTCGGAAGCTCTGCGGCGTGGGCGGCATGTTTATGTAGAAAAGCCGCTAGCCCTGAACCGGGAGCAGCTCGCCGAAGTTGAGACTGCCTATGCCAAGTCCGCGGCGGAGGGCGCAGCACCGATCCTTCTTGTTGGATTCAACCGCAGATTCTCTCCTCATGTGCAGCGCATGCGCGAGATGCTTCGGGGGGTGCAAAGCCCCAAGTCACTGAGCCTGTTAGTGAACGCGGGTGCGGTTTCCCTTGATCATTGGGCACAGGACTCGCAGGTTGGGGGTGGGCGCATTCTCGGAGAGGCTTGTCACTTCATTGATCTGGCGCGCTTCCTCGTCGGCGCGCGGATTGTGAGGGCTAGCGGCGGTGCAATGCTGGATAGCCATGTCGCTGCGCCCAGTCCGGATACAGCCCAGATTTCGTTGGAGTTTGAGGATGGCTCAATCGCCTCCATTCAGTACTACGCCAACGGGCATCGTTCCTTTCCGAAGGAGCGCGTTGAGGTGTTTGCCGCAGGACGGATTCTTCAGTTGGAAAACTTCCGCGTGCTGCGCGGCTTTGGGTACCCTGCATTTCGAGTCTTCCGGACGTGGCGGCAGGATAAGGGGCATGCCGCTTGCGTAGAAGCGTTTCTCAGTGCCGTGGCGTCGGGGGGACCTTCGCCGATTCCGGTGGATGAAATCTTTGAGGTCTCGCGAGTTGCCATAGACGTGACAGAAGGCTTGAGGGGCCGTTAGTGGATACGGAAGGAATCTCAGCCCTGCGGCACATTCCCCCGAGAGCTTTAGCCGCGAGTGGGACTCAGGAGGGTTTGAGAGAATTGAGTGGCCGCCCGGACGGGCACGGCGATGAGGCAATTGTGCAGAGCTCTCTCGGCGCTGAGAGTCAGCCTGAACTTCATTCAGTGAAGAGGCTACTGATCTATCTCTCCACCTCGTGGCGGCTCGGAGTTGGCAATGTGGCGCGCGTATTGGTCTACCGTGCTTGCAAGCGAGCGGGGATTTACCGATGGCTGCTTCCGCGGCGCAAACCAGCTCCGCTTGAACTACAAGTTGATTCATCACGTAACGTCGCTCAGCCATCTGCACCATGGGCCAACCACTCGGTTTTAGCCGAGGCCGACGAGCTGCTTACTGGAAAAGCTAACTTCTTTTCGATACATGCCCAGGACATCGGAAATCCGCCGAATTGGTTCTTGAACCCATTTCAGAATAAGCGACACCCGCAATCCACACTGCATTGGAGTGAAATTGCAGACCTTAACGCCGAAGCGGGAGACATCAAAGTTGTCTGGGAGATGTCCCGGTTCAACTGGGTGCTGGTCTTTGCCCGCGCTTGGCGGATAAGTGGGGATGTACGTTATCTTTCAGCATTACAGAGCTGGATGGAGGACTGGTGGCGATGCAATCCTCCTAACACCGGCCCCAACTGGATGTGCGGACAAGAAACTTCCATCCGGCTGATTAGCGCGCTGCTGGCATTACGCCTGACAGGTCTGGAAAAGAATGTTGTATCCGAACTGGCTCCTTTCTTGGAGTCGCATTGCCGGCGAATTGACCTCACTACGTATTACGCCGTTGCGCAGAACAACAATCACGGAACGAGTGAAGCTGCTGGTCTCTTTGTTGGTGGCACGTGGTTGGCCAGGTATGGCCAGGGCGATGTGAGAAACCGCGGGCAGCGGTGGGCCAACAAAGGCCGCAAGCTGCTCAGCAGTCGGGTCCGGCAGCTGGTTTTGCCCGATGGCAGCTTCTCGCAGCATTCGCTCACTTATCACCGAGTGATGCTTGACACTCTAAGTGTTGCGGAAGCGTGGCGACGATACATGGAGGAGGCACCATTCGCCGAGGATTTTTATACACGGGCGGCAGCTGCAACGCAGTGGCTGGGTGCTATGATTGATGCCCCGAGCGGCGACGGCCCAAATCTGGGGGCCAATGATGGGGCACACCCATACCGATTGGACGCCAGCGCTTACCGGGACTTCCGGCCTTGCTTGCAGTTGGCGTCGCTTATATTTCTCAGTAGAGCAGCATTAAAATCTGGTCCGTGGGACGAATCTGCGGCCTGGCTGGGTGTTCCTAATGAAGGGCGCGCGCGACCTTGGCTGGAGGATGTGGGCAGCGCCGTGTTCCCTGATGGTGGCTACGTGGCTTTGCGCAATAAAATAGGTGGACGACTGTTGCTCTGCACGCCCACGGCGCGGTTTCGTCCTGCGCATGCCGACGCGCTTCACCTCGACTTATGGTGGAATGGAAAGAACCTTCTGCGCGATGGGGGCAGCTACTCCTACGCAGACGGCGACGTCTTGGCGAGGGCCCTCTCCAGCGCAGTTGGCCACAACACAGAGGAGTTCGACGGGCGCGATCAGATGCCGCGACTCAGCCGATTTCTTTATGGCGCCTGGGTGCGGGTTGTTGGGGCGCCCGCAATCACTACGAGCGTCGATGGGCAATCTTGGGCGGGAAGTTACACAGATATTTGGGGATCGCGACACAGGCGGACCGTCACTCTCAAAGCTGACACGCTTTCTGTGCTGGACCAGGTGCACGGATTCAAGTGTAAGGCGGTGCTGCGGTGGCGCCTGGCTCCTGGGAATTGGTCTCAGAACGAAACGGGATGCACTTCGAGCATGGGACGGATACGCGTGGAAAGCAGTGTACCTATACGCCGCATGAATCTTGAAACCGGCTGGGAGTCGCGCCATTACTTGGAGAAATCCGCGGTGCCGGTTCTGGAAGTGGAAATAGACGAATCACCGGCTGTTCTTACGACTACTATTACACCGTCCTAGTCATGTAGGTCTTGCATTTCCGCCGGCACGTAGCCGGTCATGACCGAGATCCACAGATCACCTACGAATCAGATCATTAGCCTTGGACCACGTTTCTCAGAAAAAGTAACTCTTGGTTTGGAACTCTTAATAATTTGGTTCAAATAGAGGATGAGAAAGGATTAGCTGTGAAATCTAATTGGCTCTCGCGACATTGGAAGGAACTGAAGGACGAAGGGCGCAGGTTTCCGTGGAAAGACGGAGTTTTGCGGATGGCCGCCGACATTATTTCCGTCAATGCTTCGCTGGTCCTTGCCTTCGCGCTTTGGTACTTGTTCTATGTCGAAGTACTCAAGGCGCAGCGAGCCGAAGAGCTCGCGCAGCGTTTTAGCCACTTTGTGACTGAATACGCCGTGATTTGGTCTTTAATAGCTCTGCTTGTTTTTCTGCTTCATGGTTTCTATACGCGGACGCGCGGGTATGCGCGCCGCTATAAGGCGTTGGTCGTATTCCGCGCGGTGACACTGTTTGTGATCGGGTTTGTGTTTGCCGATTACTTTCTGTTTCGCGGAGAGCTGTTTCCCCGCGGGGCGGCGTTCTTGAGTTGGGTGCTTTTACTTCTTACGGTTGGCGGCAGTCGCTTTGCGAAACATTGGTTCCTTAAACTTTATCGAGTAGAGGCCAAACGGCCGCCTACAAAACCAGAGCGCATATTGGTGGTCGGGGGTGCAGGCTACCTCGGATCCGCTCTTGTGCCCATGCTCCTGGATCGAGGGTACTATGTGCGGGTATTGGACTCGCTGCTCTTCGGCAAGGAGTCCCTGAAATCCGTCGAGAAGCATTTGAAGTTTGAATTGATCCAGGGCGACGTGCGCGATATCCAAGCCGTAGTTCAAACGATGAAAGGATGCGATGCCATAATTCACCTCGCCGCAATTGTGGGTGATCCTGCCTGCGAGGAAAACCCGCACTTAGCGACGGAAATCAACCGGGCTGCGACTCGGATGTTGATCGACGTAGGTCGAGGACATGGCATTCAACGATTTCTGCTGGCTTCTACATGCAGCGTCTACGGCGCTTCCGACTTTCTGATGGATGAACGCGCCCAAGTGGCGCCTATCTCTCTTTACGCCCAGACGAAAGTAGATTCCGAGAACCTGCTCCTTGAATCAAGGTGCGCGGATTTCCACCCGACCATTCTTCGGCTGGCCACACTTTTCGGAGTCTCACCACGCCCCAGGTTCGATCTCGTAGTGAATCTTCTAACGGCACGGGCAATTCGCATGGGCAAAATCTCAATCTTTAATGGAGAACAGTGGCGGCCATTCATGAACGTTTACGATGCCGCGCGCGCGTTCGTCGCGTGTCTCGAGGCTAATCTGGATGTAGTCTCCGGGGAAATCTTTAACGCAGGGTCTTACGGCCTGAATCATCGCCTGTCTGAGATTGCCGAGAGCATCTCGAGAATAATTCCGGCCGTCGATGTCGAGCGTGTGGAGAACGAGGATCGGCGTAACTACCGCGTATCATTTGATAAGATCCACACGAGGCTGGGATTCGTGTGCGAACGAAGCTTGGAAGATGGCATCCGAGAGCTAGCCGATATGGTCAGAAAGTCTCCAGCGGAGGATTTTTCCACGGAGATGTTTAACAACCGGGCCATGGTCAAGCTCTACGTTCAAGGCGGGGACACCGGGCGCTCCAGCATAAGGATGCTCGAATCCTTAGCAAGAGCAGCAAGAGCGGAGTAAACGTTCTGCAACAAATGTAGTTTGCTTTCTGGAAATACCTGCGGCGCAGGTCCTGGAACCGGAAAAAGGCCAATCACCACCTATCCTTACGGCAGAGGTTAGCCTGTCTCAATGCACGTATTATATTTTCACCAGCATTTCACAACCCCGGATGGATCCACTGGCACCCGCTCTTACGAAGTCTCGAAGCGGCTGCTGTCTTCCGGTCACCAGGTCACCATGGTGTGTGGTGCTAACGCACTATCTAAGTCTGGTCTTTCTGGCCCGTTCTTGAATGGGCGACGCGAAGGCAACGTAGACGACATTTACGTAATCGAACTGGAATTACCGTACTCCAACTACCACAGTTTCCTAAAGCGCTGTTGGACGTTTTTTCTGTTTGCATTTCGCAGCGTTATTCTGGCTCTTAGGCTGGACTACGATATCGTATTTGCTACCTCTACGCCTTTGACGGCCGCGTTGCCGGGGATTGCTGTGCGCTGGCTACGCCGCAAACCATTCGTTTTTGAGGTGCGCGATCTGTGGCCAGAGCTGCCGCGGGCAATGGGCGTTATCCGCAATCCCCTGGTGCTGCTGATGATGGACTGGCTGGAATTCGCAGCTTACCACTCGGCGGACTCCTGTGTTGCGCTTTCGCCGGGAATCGCACAGGGCATCGCTCGACGCGGTGTTCCAGAAAGCCGCGTGGTTACTGCGCCGAACGGCTGTGATCTGGATTTGTTTGCCCCGGATGTGGCGCAGCCGCTACCTGAAATCCCCGGTCTGCAGCCAGAGTCATTTGTAGCGACGTTTACCGGCGCTCACGGTGTTGCCAATGGTTTGGGAGCCGTCCTAGATGCAGCAGCAGAACTGCGCATACGCGGGCGTACCGACATCTTTCTTGTGTTTATTGGTGACGGGAAAGAAAAACCCGCTCTTATAGAACGGGCAAACCGCGAAAAGCTGGATAACTGCCTGTTCGTGGACC
>WNFO01007340.1_pt1 | contig 17252 bp, 14 predicted proteins | sample 5400251 | NCBI WGS metagenome assembly WNFO01 (sample SAMN13153354, study PRJNA577476) | soil metagenome | isolation source: 100 cm saprolite under Madrone tree | place: USA:California | collected 2016-06-14
GTTTACCTCCGACATCCATTGCGTGACCACATGGTCGCGCTACGACAACCCATGGGAAGGGTTGGCGACGCACGACCTGTTGATGGCCTGTCAGCCGCGCGACGAAGCGCGGTATGTGACGCTGCATTCCCATGACGGCTACACCACCAATCTTTCGCTGGAAGATTTTGCCGCCGAAGACGCCCTGCTCGCGCACAGCTGGTCCGGTGCACCGCTGGAGCAGGAACATGGCGGCCCGGTGCGGCTGGTGGTGCCGCATCTGTATTTCTGGAAGAGCGCGAAGTGGCTGCAGAGCATCGAATTTCTTGCGCGGGATGCGCCGGGCTACTGGGAAGTCCGCGGCTATCACAACCGCGGCGATCCCTGGAAAGAAGAGCGCTATTCCGGCGACTGAGCTCAAGGCCGCGGTTCCTTGCTTCACCTCTCCCCGGTGGGGAAAGGTCGAATTGCGAAGCAATTCGGGTGAGGGGTTACGGTCTATCGAGGGGGCGTAACCCGGCGCTGTCGCGATAGCCAATGCGCTGCATTGGCGTTCTGTTCTAAGGATGGCGGCCGTAGGCGGCCTATGCTCTCCCTGAGGGAGAGGTGAAGATCACCATGGAGGCCAACGATGCCAACTGAACGCTTTCAATTCATGGGCTCCGAAGGCCAGCAACTGGCGGCATCGCTGGACCTACCCGAGCGCGAGCCGCTCGGCTATGCGCTGTTCGCGCATTGCTTCACCTGCGGCAAGGACGTGCTGGCTGCAAAACGCATCGCGGTGGCGCTGGCGGCAAAGGGCATCGCGGTGCTGCGGTTCGATTTCACCGGTCTCGGCTCCAGCGAAGGCGATTTCGCCAACTCCACGTTCTCCTCGAACGTCGCCGATCTCGTGCTTGCCGCCAATCATCTGCGCGAGACCCGCAAGGCGCCGGCGATCCTGATCGGCCACAGCCTCGGCGGTGCCGCCATTCTGGCCGCCGCCGGGCAAATCCCGGATGCCAGGGCGGTCGTCACCATCGCCGCCCCCTCCGATCCGGCGCACGTCACCGGCCTGTTCAAGGACAGCATCGAGGACATCCGCAAGCTCGGCAAGGTGGAAGTCTCGCTCGCCGGCCGCCCGTTCCCCATCAGCAGCGAATTCCTCGACGACATCGCCGAACATAATCTGATGGCGCATGTGACAAAACTTCACAAGGCGCTGCTGATCATGCACGCGCCGACCGATGACACCGTCGGCATCGACAATGCCACGCACATCTTCGTCGCGGCCAAGCACCCCAAGAGTTTTGTGTCGCTGGCGGGCGCGGATCATCTGCTGACGGACAAGCGTGATGCCGGCTATGTCGCCGATGTCATTGCCGCCTGGGGCTCGCGCTACCTCGATCCGGTCGCGCCCGAGCAAACTGCCGATCCCGGTAAAGGGCCACGCAGCGTCGTGGTTCGCGAGACTCGCAACAGCAAATTTCAACAGGATGTTGCCGTCGGACCGCATCACCTGCTGGCCGATGAGCCCGTGACCGCCGGCGGCGAGGACACGGGACCCGGGCCGTATGATTTTGTGCTTGCCGGCCTCGGCGCCTGCACGTCGATGACCATGCGCCTCTATGCCGAACGCAAGTCGCTGCCGCTGGAGCGCGTGACGGTGACGCTGAAGCACAGCAAGATCCACGCGGAAGATTGCGCCGAGTGCGAAACCAAGGTCGGGATGCTCGATCAGATCGACCGGGTCATTGCCATGGAAGGCGCGCTCGACGCCGAACAGCGCAAGAAACTGATGGAAATCGCCGACAAGTGTCCGGTGCATCGCACCCTCACCTCGGAGATCCGTATCGTGACGCAGGCGGCGGATTGACGAGCTTGCGGATGAGGCTCGCGATCTCACGTCGCGTCGGCGGGCCTCACCGCGCTTCCGACACCAACGGCTGAACGCGGAGCGCGCCGTGCAGACCGGCGGCCGACCCCAGCAATATTCCGGCGACGGCCACAAACGACGCCAGCGCCAGCGTCGACAATCCCGTCAACCCCTGCCCGACCGAGCAGCCATAGGCCATCGCGCCGCCTGCTCCCATCAGCGCCGCACCTCCGGCCGAGCGCAACATGTGACGCGGCGACGTGTAGCCTTCCCAATGAAAGCGACGCGTGGCCAGCGCCGTCACCAGGCTTCCGGCGAACACGCCGGCAACCGTGGCAATGCCGAAGTTCAACGTCAGTCCGGTCGACAGCATCACATATTGCAGCGTATCGGCGATCGGCGCGATGAAGGTGAGCGAGGTGACCGGCACTGGATTGAAATCGTCGGCGCCGAGATAGCCGGTGGCGAACCAGCCGGCCGCGACCAGGATCCCGACGGCGAACCCCGCCGCGATCTGCCCCCAGGCCCGCTGAAACCTCGCATGCGCGAACGCAAAGATGATCAGGGTCCCACTCAACGCCGAGGCCGCGACCATCCGCGCGTATATCTCGTTGATACCGATCTTGGCCAGCAGCGCCGGCAGCGTCGTCACGGAAGGCGTCAGCTGCGACCACTGCAGCAGTGCGATCCGCGCCGGCGCGACCAGGCCTTTCAGTGTCATTTGCGCTGTTATGCCGAGCACGATCACCACGACGAACGAGCGCAGATTGCCGCGGCCGAGCAGCACCAGCGCACGCGAGCCGCAGCCGTTCGACAGCACCATGCCGTAACCGAACAGCAGACCGCCAAAGAACATCAGCGGCGCTGAAAACGACGGCTGCAGGTAAATCGATTTGCCGAGATCGACAACGCCGCGTGCCGCCAAAAGCTGCGTCGCCGCGATCGCCACGCCAAGCGCCAGCGCATAACTTCGGATCAGGCGGCTGTCGCCCTGCGCCCACCAGCCGCGCAGGCTGCTCATCAGGCAGAACCCGCTCAAGAGCCCGACCGCGCCATAGACGAGGCCGATCAGCAGGCCGGCATAGAGCACCACGTTGGCACCTGATGGCACTGGTCTTGTCCCTTCTTATTGCGCCGGGCGAAGGATGATGCGATCGCGCGACGAACCGGCGACCGCGACAAAGGCGCTTCTGGCGTTTTCCAGTGAATAGATCGCGGCTGGCAGAATCGGAAACGGCTTGAGATGTCCGCTGGCAAAACCGGGAACCAGTTCTTTCAAAACCGCGCCCGTCGCCACCGACGATAGCCCCAGCGTGTCGATACCGACATAAGTGTGCTGGCCACGATAGAATTCCAGGATATTGAACTGCACGATCCGGTCGATCGCGGCGATCAGGATTTGCCGCCCCCGCAATGCCAGCGATTGGTGCGCCGCCTGAAAATAGGGATCGCCGACGGTATTGAACACGATGTCGGCGCCCTTGCCGTCCGTCAGCTCGCGAACGCGCGTCGCAACGTCCGTCGCGGAGGCGTCGATCACGTCAACCCCGGCATTGGCGTGCCCCTCGTAGGACTCGCTTCTGCGCACCACACCGATCACGCGCGCGCCGTGCCAGCTCGCGATCTGCACCGCGGCCTGCCCGACCTTGCCGTTGACGCCCATCACCAGCACCGTCTCGTCCTTGCTTGGCATGCCGGCGCGGCGAAAGCCTTCCATCGCCGTGACAAAGGGAACGCCGATCCCGGCGGCCTCATCCCACGACAGGTTTTTCGGTTTTTCCACCACAGCATCGGCTTCAACCGCGAGATGCGTGGCATGGGTGCCGTCGCGCCGGATGCCGAGATCGCCCGACGAGCCGAACACCTCGCGCCCGATCCAACCGGATGGGCCATCGATCACGACGCCCGCGTAATCGCGGCCGGGCGTGCGCGGAAATACGGCGTAAGCCATCAGGCCGGTCGCGGCCTTGACGTCGGACGGATTCACGGCCGCCGCCGCGATTTCGATCAGCACCTCGTTCGCGGCCCGCGACAGCACGCGCCGCTCGATCGCAGGCGCCAGCGATGCCGGATCGTCAGCCTTCGCCAGCAGGCGCAGGCAGCGCGCCTCGACCATAACAGGCTGACTATGGTGTTTTTTGGAAGCTGGCGGCATGGGTGTTCCGATTTCTGGAGCGACTTTCGAACGCGATTTGACGCCTGCCGGGATCGTTGACACCATGGTGGCTTCGCATCATGACTAACCGACTGATCGCTTAGTTCAAGAGGCTTGTTGCAACGGGCTGGAGAACGTCTTACCCGAACCTGATCGACGGGCGGCCGTGCAAATTGGCGAGGACACCGCAGTGAACCTCAAGGCCACGCTTTCCCCCGACGAGCTGGCGCGCGCTTGTGTGGAAGCGATGTGGAAGGAAGACGACGCCAGCAAGGGTCTCGGCATGGAGATCCTGCAGATCAGGGCAGGCGAAGCCGTCCTGACGATGACGGTCAAGCCGAACATGGTCAACGGCCACGGCATCGCCCATGGCGGCTTCATTTTCGCCCTGGCCGACTCGGCATTCGCCTTTGCCTGCAATTCCTACAATGAGCGCGCGGTCACGGCGCAGTGCAACATCTCCTTTATCAGGCCGGGCAAGCTCGGCGATCGGTTGACAGCGACGGCACGGGAAATCTCGCGAACCGGACGTTCCGGGATTTACGATGTGCGCGTCACCGTCGATGATGTCGCGATTGCCGAGTTGCGCGGCCATTCCCGCACCGTCGGCGGCGCATGGGTGCCGGCCTGACGCCGATGCCTGGTCGATATGACGCTGAAATGAACCTCTGATTGTAGGGAACCGCGCGATGGCTTCGACCAACCAGCAAATCAGACCCGGCAGCTATCGCGCCGAGATGGATGATGCCGAGCGTGCATCGCGCGATGAAATCATCGCATTGCAGACCAGGCGCCTCGGCTGGACGCTGGAGCACGCCTACGACAACGTCGCCCATTACCGAAAGGCGTTCGACAAGGCCGGTGTCAAGCCTCAGGATTTTCGGCAACTGTCGGATCTCGGTAACTTTCCATTCACGGCCAAAACCGACCTGCGCGACAATTACCCGTTCAACATGTTCGCGGTACCGCGCGAGAAGCTGGTTCGCGTCCACGCCTCCTCCGGCACCACCGGCAAGCCGATCGTGGTCGGATACACAAGAGCCGATATCGACATGTGGTCGGACGTCATGGCGCGCTCGATCCGCGCCGCGGGCGGCCGCACCGGCATGATCATCCACAACGCCTATGGCTATGGCCTGTTCACCGGCGGCCTTGGCGTGCATTACGGCGCGGAGCGGCTCGGCTGCACCGTGGTTCCGGTCTCCGGCGGCATGACCGAGCGGCAGGTGCAGCTGATCAACGACTTCAAGCCCGACATCATCACGGTGACGCCAAGCTATATGCTGGCAATCCTGGACGAATTCAGAAAGCAGGGCCTGGAACCTCGCAAGTCGTCGTTGAAATTCGGCATCTTCGGCGCCGAGCCCTGGACCAACGCGATGCGCGCCGAGATCGAGGCGGCGTTCGCTATGGACGCCACCGATATCTACGGCTTGTCCGAAGTGATCGGCCCCGGCGTCGCGCAGGAGTGCGTCGAGACCAAGGACGGCCTGCATGTCTGGGAGGACCACTTCTATCCGGAGGTGATCGATCCCGAGACCGGCGCGGTACTGCCCGACGGTGAAAAGGGCGAGCTTGTTTTCACCTCGCTGACCAAGGAAGCGTTCCCGATCATCCGCTACCGCACCCGCGACCTGACGCGGCTGCTGCCGGGCACGGCGCGGCCCGGCATGCGGCGCATGGAGAAGGTCACGGGACGTTCCGATGACATGATCATCCTGCGCGGCGTCAATGTGTTCCCGACCCAGATCGAGGAAGTGCTGCTCGCCACCGACTGGTGCGGCGGTCATTTCATCATCGAATTGACGCGCGAAGGGCGGATGGACGAGATGACGGTGCTGGCGGAAGCGCGACCGGAAAGCTGGGACGGCAACGGGCTTGTCGAACACGCCGAGCGGGTCACCACCTATATCAAGAACACCATTGGCATCACCGCGCGCATCAAGGCCGTGGCGCCCGAGACGCTTGAGCGCTCGCTCGGCAAGGCCAAGCGCGTATTCGACAAGCGGCCGAAGGAATGAACGTTAGCCGCAGCAGCTCGAGAGGAATGGCTGAGCGACAGTCCCTAACGCCGCGATATGCTGGCATCGTCGATAGTCCTCGCCGCTGGTGCTGCGGCGCTCCCTTCCCTCGCATCTGTGAGTTCAGCCATGGCCGATACCACTCTTCCCAGCGTCGCCGAGATCGTCGCTGACATCCGCAGCAAGAAGATGACGGCCGTCAGCGCCGTGCGGGCCGCGCTCGAACGCGCGGAGCAAGCCAAGGACCTCAACGCGTTCATTGTCGTGAACAGGGATGGCGCGCTGACGGCGGCAGGCCGGGTCGATTCGGGCGAGACGACCGGTGCCCTCGCCGGTCTGCCTATCGTCGTCAAGGACAACATCAACACCGCTGACATGCCGACGTCAGGCGGCACGCCGGCGCTGCAGAATGCGCGGCCGACCAGGAATGCGCCGTCGCTGCAGAAATTGCTGGATGCCGGCGCTATCATCATCGGCAAAACCAATATGCATGAACTCGCATTCGGGATCACCAGCACCAATCTTTCGTCATTCGCAGGGCCGGTGAAAAATCCCTATGACAAGACCCGGATTCCCGGCGGCTCATCGGGCGGAACGTCGGCGGCCATCGCGGCGCGCATCGTGACTTGTGGATTGGGATCCGATACCGGCGGTTCGACCCGGGTGCCGGCGGCGCTGACCGGTACCGTGGGCTTAAGGCCCTCGGTCGGCAATGGCGGCGCGCAACGGCGTTACCACGATGACAATTTAGTGGTCCCGATCAGTCACACCCGCGACACCGCCGGTCCGATGGGCCGCACGGTCGCGGACGTGGCATTGCTGGATTCCGTCATCACCGGCACCCCGATGGCCAAGGCGGAGCCACTGCGGGGCAAGCGGCTCGGCATTCCCGCATCGTTCTGGAGCGGGCTCGACCGCGACGTTGACGCCGTCGCCAAGGCCGCGCGCGAAAAACTCGCGGACGCTGGCGTCGTTCTGGTCGATGCCGACATGGCTGGACTGTTCGAACAGAACGGCAAGGTATCGTTCGTCGTCGCGTTGCATGAACCGATTGCGGATATCCCCGCCTATCTCCATGCGTCCGGCATCGAGGGCATCACGCTGGCCGACATCGCCGGCAAGATCGCCAGCCCCGACGTCCAGGGCGCATTCGGCGCCATCACCGCGGACGCCTTTGGCGCGGCCTATCAGGATGCGATCACGGTACAGCGGCCGGCGTTGCAGAAGATCTACGAGGCGTATTTCCGCGACCACAACCTGGACGCCATCCTGTTTCCAACCACGATTGCCGCAGCGCCTGTGATCGACATCGAGAAGGGATCGGGCCAGATGTCGATCGATGGCGGCAAGCCGGTGCCGACGTTCGACACCATGATCCGCAACACCGATCCCGGCAGCAACGCCGGTATTCCCGGCCTGTCGTTGTTTGCAGGCATGACGCCCGGCGGCTTGCCGGTCGGACTGGAGATCGATGGTCCCGTCGGCAGCGATACCAAGCTGCTCGGGCTCGGGCTTTCGATCGAAGGCATCCTAGGCTCGGCGCCGCCGCCGAAGGGGTAAATCTCAGCCGGTCATTCCCCGGTTGGATTCACAGCAACGCCGGCCGGCCTCGGTCGGATCACCTGGCGGGATCGGGATAGACCAGGCTGCGCCAGCCGCTGCGGTCGAACGGCGCCCATTTGCCTTCGGGCTGCGCCAGACGATCGGCCACCGCGTAAACGGCAGCGGGATGATAGCCCATGCCGCAATGGCTGCTTTCGACCTCGATGCTTTCGGACGTCGCGGAGTTCTTTTCCATGCAGCCCTGCCACGCGCAGATGCCGTCGGTGCGGCTGAAGATCGCGGTGGTCGGCACCGGCGGCGTGCCCGCCAGCGATCCACCGAACCGTCCGTCCTCTTCGTCGGCGCGGCGGCCGCTCGCCATCTCATAGACCCGCCAGGCGTTGGTCGCCTTGGGGTGACCCGCGAACGGACTGCCGAGCGTGATCACGGAGCGCACGCGATCCGGCATCATCTTGGCGAGCTGGCGCGCGTAGAGACCGCCAAGACTCCAGCCGACCAGGCTGATCTTGCGCCCACCGGCGTCGGTGAGCTCATGCACCAGATCGACCATCGCACGCTGCACACCGTCGCGCAGGCCAAGATTGCGGCCCTGCCGCCAGCCGCTGACCGCATAGCCGCGGTTCTTCAAAAAGCTGCGCAGCGGGCGCGTCGAGGTATCCGAGGCGACCAGCCCGGGCAACACCAGTACCGGATGACCGTCGCCTTTCGGCGCCAGGCTGAGCAGCGGCAATGCGCCGAGAAACGCACCAAGCTCATGGATGGCCCGCCCCTCCAGAAACATCAGGGTTTTCGACGGCGGGCGCAGCCTCTGGGCAGTGGCGGACATTGTAGCTCCTTTCAGAGCCGGCCCCTTAAGTCTCGGCAGCCGGCTAATGGACCATCAGGAAGACGCAAACCTGTTAGAATCGTTCCGCAATGCAGCAATCTGCAGTTTAAAGCTAAGGAGCCGCTTCTGGCGTTTCAAGCTGCTCATCTTGACGCGGCCAGGGATCGCCGCACTTGGGAGCCTTGCAGTGATCTAAAAGTCACAGCCAACGCAGCAGGACTTCGATGGTGTAGAGGCTCAATCCCGCCAGACCTCCGATCAGCGAGCCGTTGAAGCGGATGTATTGCAGATCCTTGCCGATGTTGATTTCGATCAGCGAAATCAGCTGCCCCATGTCCCAGGCCTTGACCTGATCGGAGATGAAGCTCGAGACGCCGCTTTTCTGATCGGCGATGAAGCTTCTGAACACGGCAACCAGACCCTGGTTGATCTCGCCCCTTAGCTCGGAATCGCCAGCGAGCGCCTCGCCTGCTTCCATGAACATTCGGGTGAGGTGTTGCTGCAGCACCTGGGTCTCGCCGCTGGCGCTGCGTTCGATAAACGATCGCGCGTTCGACCAGATATTGCGCGCGAGGGCGCCGAGTTCGGGACGCGCCAGCAGGTCGCGCTTCAACCCGTCGAGACGATCGGCAAAGTTTTGATCGCTGCCGAGCCGGTCCACGAACGACAATATCATGCGATCAAATTCGCCCCGGAATGGATGCTTGGGATCGTTGCGAACTTCTTCGAAAAACGTGGTCGCTGATGCGACGATCCTGTTCACCAGAAACTTGTCGGCGCGATAGAGTTTGAGCAGCGTCGGCATTTCACCGCGGATTTTGTCGCGGATGACGGCCATGGTTTCCGGCTGGGTCAGCGTCTGCTGGACGGCGCGCAGGATGTCATCGAGCAACCCCTGATGCCGGCCCTCGGCGACGAAACCGCGCAATGTACCGGCAGCGAGCGGCGCCAGATCGATCGACTGCAACTGGGTACTGATGCGGCGGGTGATGAACGTCATCAGGCCCGAGGTTTCGGTCGCCGAGACGGCTTCGGGCAGAAGCCGCAGCGTGAAGCGGGCGAGATCGGTGCTGCGCTTGCGGTCGCGCAGCCAGTCGGCGATGAAGGAGCCGAAATCGATCTGGCGCAGCTTGGCGTCGACGGGGGCGGCTTCGAGAAAATGCACCTCGATGAATTCGCCGAGCTTGTCCGCGATGCGGTGCTGATTGCTCTGGATGATCGCGGTGTGCGGGATCGGCAATCCCAGCGGCCTGCGGAACAGCGCCACCACGGCGTACCAGTCGGCGAGGCCACCGATGGTCGCGGCTTCCGCGAACGCCGCGACAAAGCCGAACACCGGATGCACATGCAGCAAGCTCTTGGCCGTGATGAACACGGCGAGAGTGCATCGTGTCCCGGACGCGGTGCAACGCATCTTGCGGTGCGCCGCAGAGCCGGGACCCACAAATCGGCGGCGGTGACCCCGGATCAGCAGCGCACCACGCCGCAAGAGCGGCGCGCTGCGCAGCATCCGGGGAACGCCGCCTGCAGGGGGCATGCCCGTCAAAAAGAAGGCCCGCATCAAGCGGGCCTTCGAAAGATCGGCGGGTCGACTGATCCGAAAAGCGATCAGGCGGTCTTGCTGTAAGACGCGACCTTCGAGAGGTTGTCCTGGGCGGTCTTCGCACCGTCGGCGACGAGCTTGCCGAGATATTCGGTGGTGGACTTGGCCCGCGACATGAACACTTCGCCGCGCGCACGGACCATATCGGACTGGATCTGGACCGCTTCATTGAGCGACTTGGCGGAGGCCAGTTTGTCGATGCCTGCGAAGAAGGCTTCGGTGTCCTGATAGATCGCCTGCTGGATGTTGCGGCTGATCTTGGCGGCCTCGCTGACCGAATCGGCCACCGCGGTCTCGATCGCGGCAGTCACCTTCTCCGAACCTGCATGCAGGTCGGCGGCGCGGTCCTTGGCGGTAGAGGCAGTGCGCTTGACGAATTCACGGGCAGCCTCGGGAACTTCCAGGTTCTGGAGGTTCTTGAGCGCGTCGGTGACGGGCGCGAAAGCTTCCTTGACGGTGTTCAGTACTGAATTGGTTTCGGTGGTCATTGCGGTCTCTCCATCCTCAGGTTTTGAGCTATGGGCTCACCCCGTCCGGATTGGCCCGGGGCGAGATCCTTGTGCCATAGTTAATGGTGCATCGCAACATCAATGTTGCGATGCGATATCACGAATTAGTGATCGGCCACTAAATTGAGCGTTTAGCTCAACAATCCGGCTTTGCCGCCCCCTACCAACGGCCCTTCCAACGATTCCATGCGTACAACAGATCGGCAAACCGATCGTACACGACGCCCGCAATCGGCCGGATCACCGGCAATCCGACCAGCCGTCCGAGCCAGATGTCACCGGGCGTTCGAAGCCAGATCGCGATCGCGCAGTCGATCCCGGCGTAAAGCCGGTTCTCGGCATCGACGGCATGCAGCCTGCGCCTGATCTCGGTGACTCCGATGCCGAAGCCGGACAGCGCATCCGGCTCCAGATTGATGTCACGAAAATCGATGGCGCCGGCTCTGGCCGAGCGAACCAGCCGATGGTGCTGCCAGTCAATGCCGGCGTTACAGACCGGACATTTGGTGTTGTACCAAACGGTGAGTTTTTCCGTCATCACGCCGTTGTACTCGAGCCCTGTCGAGCATCATCACCCGGATATGTGACCTTCTTGCGCCTTGCGGCAGCGTCGTCGCGCAACGGTGTCGTAGCCGGTTGACGCGCCTAGTGCTGCACGGCGTCCGGCAGCCCGTAGGCTTCCATCTGGGCCCGGACCTGCGCCACATTATGCCCGAGCACGACGATGTCGTGCTTGTTGCCCTCGACATCCCGCACATGCTCGCGCAGCAGCGCCTCGGCCTTGAAGCCGAGGCTTTCGAACAGCGCGATCGCCGCCTGTTGATCGACCGTCATCTGCACTGAAAGCTTTTCGAGGCCGGCCCCCAGCGCAAGCGCGAAGGTTTGCTGCGACAGCGCACGTCCGACGCCCTGGCCGCGAACATCCTGTGACACCACCATTCGGATCTCGCCGACATGCGGCGACCACGAATGCGGATCGCGCACCAGCGTACCGCAACCGACCACCTTGCCCGCCTGCACCGCCAGCAGGCTGGTGATGTCGCCGCGCTCGATCTCATTGATCCAGGCCGACAGCACCTTCGGCTGGCTGATGTTGCGCGGCAGGAACAACAGATCGTGGGTGGGAAGCTTTTGCGCGAAATCGAGCACCGCCACTTCGTCGGTACGCGACATCAGGCGGAATTCAATTTCGCCGGCATCGGTCTTGGCGTGTCGCGGGTAGGAACGTGTGTCGCTCATGTCGATCTCTCACCTAGCCAGGAATCCAGTTTCGGCCACAGCCGCTTGATGGCGTTGGCGCCGGCGACAAGGCTGACGTGGCCGCCCTTCAGCATCACTTCTTCCTTGTCGATCGAGCCGATCTTCTGGATCAGCGGCTTGGCGGCGTCATAGGGAACGATGTGGTCGTGCTCCGCGACCGCGTGCAGGATCGGCACCTTGATTTTGGAGATGTCGGCCGCTCGCCCGCCGACCGACATCGTGTCGTCATAGAGCTTGTTATCCCACATCAGATCCTTGGTGATGGTGCGGAAATACTCGCCGGCCAGCGGCAGGGTGTCGGTGGCCCATCGATCGAACATGCGGTACGACCTGACGTATTCGTCGTTCCAGATGTTTTCCCACAACTGCAGCTGGCTTGCGGCGCGCGACGCCGGCCGCAACATCTCGAAGGATGAAAGGATCATCTCGGGCGGGACGTTGCCGACGCTGTCGACCAGCCTGTCGACGTCGAAATAGCGCCGGTCCGAAAAATTCTGGAACAGCTTCATCTCGCGGAAATCGACCGGGGTGGTGAAGCAGATCAGATTTTTCATCGGGCCGTCGGCGAAGATCGAGCCGTAGAGCAGCGACAGCACGCCGCCGAAGCAATAGCCGATCACGGTGACATCGGTCTCGCCGGAATCGCGCTGCACCCGGCTGACGCAATCCGGGATGAAGTCGAGGACGTAATCCTCCATCCGCAGCGACTTCTCCTCCGGCTTCGGCGCGGTCCAGTCCAGCATGTAGACGTCGTAGCCGCGCTTCAACAGGAATTCGATGAAACTCTGGCCCGGCACCATATCCAGGATGTAGCCGCGATTGGTGGTCGCCATCACGATCAGGATCGGCACGCGATAGATTTCGTCCGAGATGGGCCGGTAGTGATACAGATTCATCGTGCCGCGGACTTGCAGGATGTCCTTCGGTGTCGATCCGAGCGATGGGCCCGACGAAGCGATATATTCAACCCCCTTGATGCTGCGCTGAATCGCACGCTGCACTTCGGATTGAATCCGGTCCGGGATCGATTGAAGATCCAGGTCCGCTGCCGCGTTCATTTTTGCTCTCCGCCCGCGGGCGGCGGACGTTTGGTGCGCGGCGGCCTCGGCGCAGCCGCCGGCCCGCCCGCCGGCGCGCCGGAACCTTGCTGGGCCTGATACAGCAGCGCCTTGATCTCGTTGAGCTGCCCTTCGATCGACTGCAGCCGTTCGGCCATGCTGACCATCTGCGCCCGGCTCGGTAAATTCATGCCGACGAGATATTTCTCCATGAGGTCGCCGAGCTGCTTTTGCGCGCCCGCCGAAACCCCGCCGACCTGATTGACGACCTTGCTGAACTCGGGTGACGCCATCGCCTGATTGGCAAAGGAGTTGAACCCCTTCTCCATCTCGCCCAGCATGTTTTGCCAGATCGCGACCGGATCGTTGCTCTTCTCTGCCATTGGCGTCCCCCGGATAGACGACGAATACCGCGCCTGTTTTCGGTGATACCACACTGTTGCGGCAAGGTGGTCAACATCGCGGGGCCGATTTGTCAGCCTCCCTGCCGCAGGCAAGCCTTCTGCAGTGCACGAAACCGTGTCATAAAATCCCCGTAGAACCGACTTGAGGGGAAATCCAAGGTGAACGTACTCGCCCATCAGCCGCCGCAGATCGCCCACGCCAACGGTATCGACCTGTGTTACGAGATCTTCGGCGACGCCGGGGCCGAGCCGATGCTGCTGATCATGGGGCTGGGCGCCCAGATGATCCATTGGGACGACGATTTTTGCTGGCTGCTGGCGGCGCGCGGGTTTCGCGTCATCCGGTTCGACAATCGCGACATCGGCAAGTCCAGCAAGCTGACCGGCGGCAAGCGCCTGACCCCGGTCGAACTGCTCAAGCTGCGGTTCCTGAAGATCCCGGTCGCCGCGCCCTACAAGCTGCGTGACATGGCGGAGGACGTGATCGGCCTGATGGATGTACTCGGCATCCATTCGGCGCATCTGGTCGGGGCGTCGATGGGCGGCATGATCGCCCAGGAACTGGCGATTTCGTTTCCGCAGCGGGTACGTTCGCTCACCTCGATCATGTCGACGACAGGCAATCCAAGGGTGCCGCCGCCAACCCGCGAGGCCGCCGCCGTGCTGATGGCCCCGCCCCCGGCCACCAAGGAAGAGTATCTCGAACGCTTTGCGCAGACCTGGAAGATCCTGCGCGTCGGCAGCTTCCCGCAGGACGAGGCGCTCGATCGCGCCCGTGCCGAGCGCACCTATGCGCGCGGACTCAATCCGGCCGGCGTCGGACGGCAATTCCGCGCGATCCTCGCCTCAGGCAGCCGCAAGCAACGGCTGGCATCGGTCAAGGCGCCGACCCTGGTCATTCACGGCACCGTCGATCCCCTGGTGCGCCCGGAGGCTGGCAAGGACACCGCGGCCTCGATCCCCGGCGCCAAACTCCTGATGATCGAAGGCATGGGCCACGCGCTGCCGATTCCGATGTGGCCCGAGATCATCGACGCCATCGACAAGCATGCCCATGGCGCGACCGCGCAGGCGGCGTAGCGTCGTCCCGGCGAAGAAGCCTGTGAAGAATACTGACCTCATCCTGAGGAACTTGCGAAGCAAGCGTCTCGAAGGATGGACACAACGCATGGACTCGCGGCCATCCTTCGAGACGCGCGCAAGAGCGCGCTCCTCAGAGCCTGTGAAGAATACCGACCTCATCCTGAGGAGCTTGCGAAGCAAGCGTCTCGAAGGATGGACACAACGCATGGACTCGCGGCCATCCTTCGAGACGCGGCCAAGAGGCCGCTCCTCAGGATGAGGTCGGAGATAATTTCACAAACTCCTTCGCCGGGACGACCCGTTGAAAATCCGCTTTACCCGCCTGCCCAGACGTCGAGCACGTAGCGGTTGCTGGTGCCGAGATCGTCGATCCAGCGCAGTGCTGTGTCCGCGTCGGCGCCTTTGCGTTCGCGATAGATCGCGACCAGCGCAGCCTTGACGTCCGGCTCCATCTTTCCGCCGTCGCCGCAGACGTAGACGATCGCGCCTGATTCAATCAGGCTCCAGACCCGGTCCTTTTGCGCGGCGACCAGATTCTGCACATAGGTCTTCGGGCCCTCGGCGCGCGAGAACGCGGTGTGCAGTTCGGTGACGCCGTCGGCTGCGAACGCCTTCAATTCGTCGGCATAGAGATAATCCTGATCGGGATGACGGCAGCCGAAAAACAGCATCGCCGGGCCGAGGCTGGCGCCCTTGGCCTTCAGCGCCGCACGTTCCTGCAGGAAGCCGCGGAACGGCGCGAGCCCGGTTCCGGGCCCGACCATGATGATCGGCACGGCAGCGTCGTCCGGCAGCCGGAAGCCGGCCTTGGTTTCGCGCACCGTCGCCTGGATCGTCTCGCCGGCGCGGCGGCCGGCGAGATAATTCGAGCAGATGCCCTTGTAGATGCCGCGTCCCGAACTCGCCGGCCCTTCGACCACACCGACGGTGACGCTGCAGCGCTGGGGATCGCCCGACGGCGACGACGAGATCGAATAATAGCGCGGCGCCAGCAGCGACAGCATTTCGAGATAGGCGTGGAACGGCAATTCGCAGGCCGGATGTTCCTCCAGCAGGTCGAACACCGATTTGCGCTTGCCGAGAATGTCCGCGCGATAATGTTCCGATGCAGCGGCATCGTCGCCGACATAGGCCAATAGTTTCGGCTTGGTCACCGGACAGCGCGTGTGTTCCGACATGATCTGAATCTGCTTGCGGGTCGCGACCTGCTGCAATTCCACAAATTCGGAGAGCAATCGCCCGACCGACACGGTATCGCCGACCGGCAATTGCGCGCGGCGGCCTTCGGCGACCTGCAGCCGGATCTGATCGGCGGGCAGAAATCCGAAACGGCGCGCGACGGAATCCACCAGCGCCGGATCGTTGCGCGGCACCACGCTGAGATGATCGCCGACCCGGTAGGAGATGCCGGAAGGCAGTTGCACCTCGATGTGCCGGGTCGATCTGTCGGAGGTGTTGGCGCCCTGCTTGTTCTGCAGTTCCTTGTTGACCAGCATCTTCATCGGCGCGACGCCGCCGAGTGCGACGATCGTATTGACTGCCGTCGGCGCCACCGGCTCGATTCTGTAAAGCGGCTCGTCGTCGGCGCTGCGATCGAAGCTCGTATCGATACCCAATTGCTTTACCGCCAGCGGGCGCAGTTTCGCGAACCAGGATTCGAACTGGCCATCGAGATCGTCGCGCGCGTCGCCTTCGCCGCGGACAAAGGCGTTGCTGGCGCCGTGCGCGGCCAGTTGTTCGTCGATGAAGCGCGGGATCGACTGATAGGTCGCGAGCCAGTCGCTGTTGCCGCAGCCGAACACCGCGTAACGCACCTTGGCGAGGGCATCCTTCGGCAAATCGCTGCCAAGCCATTTGACGAATTCGGTGGCATTGTCGGGCGGGGCGCCATTATACGACGCGCAGAAAATCAGCACGCCGCCCTGCTCCGGCAGCTTGCCGACGAAATCATCGAGGGCTGCGAGCTTTGTCGAAAAGCCGTTGACCTCGGCGAGATCGGCGACGCGGGTTGCGAGTTCCTCGGCGGTGCCGAGGTTCGATCCGTAAAGCACCAGCAGCGGTGTATTGTGTCCCGGACGCGTCCGGGCGGCCGGTGCCGCCGTTGCCGATACGGCGGCGGTCGCCATGGCACGGCCGGCATAGGCGCCGCGCTCCTTGTCGGCACGCGGACGCACCTTGATCTTGAATCCGTCCGGCTTGATTGTCAGCGTTTCTTTCAGATGCATCTGGTAGCGATTGACGTCGACCAGCTTGAAGCGCTGCAGGATCATGCCGATGGCAAGGGCGGCTTCATGCATGGCAAAGCCGCGGCCGATGCAGGCGCGCTGGCCGTTGCCGAACGGCTTCCAGGCATTGACCGGACGCGCCGCCTCGGCTTCGCGGCTGAAATTTTCCGGATCGAACGCGTCGGGATTCGGTCCCCAGACGCCGGGATCGCGGTGCAGCGCCATCACCAATATCGTGATGAAGGTATTTTTCTTGAGCTTGTACTTGCCGCCAATGGTTTCGTCCTTGAGCGGCGCAATGCCGTAGGCCGGCGCAGGCGGCCAGAGTCGCAAGGCTTCCTTCAAGATCTGCGTGATGTAAGTGAGCTGGGTAACCTGCTGGTAGGTCGGCCTTGCATCGATATCCGGCCCGAGCACCCGATCGACCTCCTCATAGGCTTTCTTGAGCACCTCGGGGTGCTTCAGCAGCGCGTACAGCGTACAGGACAATAGACCGCTGGTGGTTTCGTGACCGGCTATCAGGAACGTATTGATCTGATAGCGGATGTTGACGTCGTCGAGCTGTTCGCCGGTGCTGCGATCGACGCCCGTCATCATGGCGCCGAGCATATCCTTCTTGGCCTCGGCGGCTTCCGCGTTCTTGCGGCGCTCGGCGACGATCTCGTCGACCATCTTGTTCATGAAGGCGACGTCTTGCGCGAGTTCCTGCCG
>WNFO01008845.1_pt1 | contig 17252 bp, 11 predicted proteins | sample 5400251 | NCBI WGS metagenome assembly WNFO01 (sample SAMN13153354, study PRJNA577476) | soil metagenome | isolation source: 100 cm saprolite under Madrone tree | place: USA:California | collected 2016-06-14
TCCGACAAACTGTCCAAATCGTAACCGTTCGCCGTATTCGCCAATGTCTTGAGCGGACCCGAGTTGCGGTCGTTGATGACGATGTCGTTGTCGCGAACGATGACTTCGAGCTTCAGGCCCTTGGGCAAATCGAGCGGAGCGGCGTTGCTGCTGGCGGGCAGATTGAGCTGCAGGATACTGGTCTTGGAAAATACCGCAGTGAAGATCAAGAAGAACACCAAGATCACCATCATGTCGATCATCGGCACGATGTTGAGATCGTCACGGCCCTGGTGATAGCGGGCGTGATTGCGGCGGACGAGGCGCGCGGACTTTGACTTCATGGTTGGAGCACCATTCTCGTGGGTCGTGGTCTAGCGTGATCTAAATGGTGCCGCGGGCAGCGGCGGGAGCCCGCGCCGTGGGCGTCGCCGGAGCCGTGGGCTCATGAGCCGGCCGGTCGGATTGCCGCTCGGTGATGGAGTTCAAGAATTTCACCGACGCGATCTCCAAGCTGTCGATCAGCGACGTGGTCTTGGATTCGAGAAACATATGCGCCGTGAGCAGCGTGATGGCCACCCCCAAGCCCGATGCGGTGTTGTTCATCGCCACCGAGATGGCCGCGGCCAGCAAGCTGGCCTTCTCGGCCGGGTTGGCGGTCGCCACGGCGCTGAAGGCGCCGATCAGGCCGGTGATGGTGCCGAGCAAGCCGATCAACAAGCCGACGTTGGCCAACGACGACAGATAGTGTGTGCGCTTCTCGATGCGCGGAATGACCTCGAGCAGACTCTCGTCCATGGCCTTTTCGATGTCGTCCCGGCGCCGTGCGCTCGCGACGCGGGCCACGCCGTAGTTCAAAATCGTGGCGATCGACGCCTTGGAGTTCTGCGTCAGGCCGACCACCTGTTTGAAATTACCGGCGCTCAAGGCGGGCACCAGGTCATCCCACAGACTGCGGTTGCGAAAGGTCTCGCGGGTCAAGTACACGTATCGCTCGATGGCGATCGATACGCCGACCACGAATATCAAGGCCAGCGGATAGAGGAACAGCCCGCCGTCCTTGAAGAAATTGACCACCGAATTCATAAAATTCATCTGCGCGCTCCTAGATAATGCCCATCCGCCCCGAACCTGCGATTCAACCAGATTCCGTAAAATCGGCTATGACTTACTTCTCACCCTGCTGGCCCCGCTTGGGCGGTGCACCATTTTGGGACGCGTCTGCCTGCACGGCGTTGTAATAAACGACCTCGCGCTTGAACACGTCCCGATCCACGGGTGCCAGAATTTCATCTACCAAACTGTTCATGGGCTTGCCCGACAGATCGCCGATATCCGACCGTTTCCAGGGGACGATATACATGACTTTCGGCTGCTCTCGGTCGCCCGTAACCGTGGCCGTGCCCAGTTCCAACCGATCAATTTTGTTGGGAGCCGACTTCTGGCCCGATCCTCCGCCCGGCGCCCCGGAGCGGCCGTCCGATGCAGGCGCCGGCTGGGCGCGGCCTGTGGACGGCGGACGGGCTGCGGACGGGGCCGGGGTCGCTGACGGCGCCGGGGCCGCTGACGGCGCCGGCGCCGTTGGCGCGTTCGATGTGTCGGCCCGCGGGTCGCCGGCCTCGGATTGCGCAGTCGCCCGGGCGGCGGGTTTTACCGAGGATGCCGCCGGCGCCGCGGGGGTCGGCGCCGCCTGCTGCTGCGCCAACACCGGGCCTGCGGCGAATAATAGCGCCATCCAATTCACGGCCATCGCGTTGTTCATGCGGGCTCCTTCTTGGTCGTCGCCGGCGGCGGCGCCGGGGCTCCGACGCGCTTGCGCAATTCCACCACCCAGCCGGCGACCTGTTTGTTTTCGCCGGCGATCTCGATGTAGCGCTCGAACTCATCGAGCGCCTTTTGCGGCTGTGCAAGGTACAAATCGTACAGTACGCCCAGGTTCAGATGCGCCGGGGCGTAATTAGGTTCAGCGGCTATCGTACGCTGATAGGCCGCTTCGGCCTCCGCAAACTTCCCCAGCCTACGCTCGACGATGCCGAGTTCATTGCCGGCCACCGCATCGTTCGGCTTCAGTTCGAGGGCGGCCTTGAACGCAGCCTCTGCCTCGGGCAGGCGCGAATCGCGCATGTATAGGATCCCTAGGTTCAGCTGCGGACCGGCCAATTGCGGATAACCGACAACCAAGTCTTTGAGCTGCAGCTCCGCGTCGGTGTCGCGTCCCGATTTCATGAGCTGCAGCGCCTGCGTGTATTGCATTGTCGCGCGCTCGGGGATGGTGGGACTCTCGACAGGGGTCGCGTTGCCTGCGACGGCCTCCACGGGCGCAGGCGAGCGCGACGCTTTCAGCGGCGCACTGTGGCAGGCCGCGAGCAGCGCGAGCGCACCTAGGCTAACGAATCGATTCGACCAGCTGCTCACCGATTTCCACCTTGCCGTAACGGCCTGGATTGAGTTGCGCCAGCGCGGCGTAGCTCTTTTGCACCCACTCATCGTAGGTGCCGTCCTTGGCTCGCGCTGCGTTGACTTCGTGCAATTTGATCGCCTTCTCCTCGAACGGGAAGGCCTGCTCCTCGAGCAATACGTTGTACTGCTCCAATTCGTCTTTGGATAGATTCTTCGGCCGCTCCGAACTCATCAAGTCCTTGCCCAACTGCCGATACAGTTCGGCGCTCTCGAAGGTCGCTGCCGTGGTGACGTCGGCCACCTGGTAGTCGGCCGCTTGTTCGTAGGCCTTGAGCGCGGCTTCCATCGCCTTGCGCTTCTCGGCCAGCGATTTCTTGAGCGGCGCCGCCAGTTTGATTCTTCGGAACTCTTCTCGGACCGGAATCGCCAAGGTCAACGTCGCCTTCGCCGCCAAGGCCCGGCTGCGATCCGTGCGGGCCGCGCCCGCCGCGCGATCGGCGGCGACGATGTCTCTGAGCCAAACATCACGGCCCGCCGTATCGCCGGCCTTCGCCGCCATCATGCTCAATTGGTTGCGCGCTTCCATCGCAGGATTCAAAGGCTGCGGAAAGTGCTTCACGAATGCCTCGAGCATGGCGCGCGACTTTGCCGTGTTGCCCGCCTTGTCGTATAGATCCGCCGCCTGCAGGGTGGCTTCGCGCTGCACGTCCGCCGATTCGCCGGGGCTCTGCGCAATCCGCTCGAATTCCACCGCTGCCTGGCCGGGACGATTCGATTCCGTGTACGCCACCGCGAGATCGCGCGTGACATCGGGCTGCAGCGGGCTTTGCGGAAAATTGCGGCGGAAACCCTCCAACACGACGATGGCCCGATCCCATTGCTTGTCCTTCATGAGCAGCCCGGCGGCATCAAAATCCGCGTTCGCCCGCACCTTCGAGGTCGGCGCCAACGCCGCCACGCGTAAAAAATCATCCACCGCCGCCGCACTGTCGCCGGATTTGCTCTTCTGTTCGCCCTGCTTGTAAATCGATGCCGCCAGCCGCTCGACGATCACCGCACGCTCGGGGTCATTCGCGGGCATCAGCGCCTGTGCTTGGACATACGCCGTTTCCGCCTTGTCGAACACGCCCTGCTCGAAGTTCGAATTTCCGATCACCGTCCAGGCCACGCGTTGTTTGGTGGGGTCCGCCGGGGGCTGGTGTGCCAACAGAGCCTCGGCCGCCGCGGTTGCCCGAGGATAGTCCTTGACCGTATAGAGATCGGTGGCGGCTCGTGTCAGCACCGCTGCGCTCTCCGGGTGGGCGGGAAAGGCCTGCGCGAACTTCAGCGAGCTGTCCACGCTCCGGCTGTGCACCGCCGCCTTCGCGTCGCCGTTCAGCGTCTCTTCTTGCTTGCCGTAGGCAATGATGGCTGCATATCCTGCCGCCGCGGCCTTCTCATGGTTGCCGTAGTGATAGGCGGTGCTTTCGTATTCCTTGGCGGCGTCGAGATATTGCTTGCTCTCGTACAAGGTGTCGGCCAGCAAGTAGTTGGTGACGGCCGAATCCGGGTCATCGGGGAAGGACGTGAGGTAGCTGTGATACCACTTCGCCGCTTCCTGATAGTCCGCCACGCTCTTGCTGCGCTGCGCCTGCGCGTGGTAGTACTGCGCCACATCCTTGAGGTTGGTCTTGAGCACGGCGACGACTTGCGGTTCTTTCTTGGGATCCCTGCCCTGCCAGTACGCCGTGCCGAAGCTGTAGTTCTCCACGAACTCCTTCTTGCCCTGCAGCACGAGCTGCGGGAATCCGCCCTTCTGGTATGCCTCGATGGCCTGCATCTCCAGCAACGGCGCCTTCTCGTTGTTGCGGTCCTGCGAAACGAAGGCGCGGTAACTGTCGGCCGCGTCCGTATAGCGCTCCTTTTCCATGTAGAGATCGCCCAGGCGCGCATACAGAAGGTACGAGTAGGGCCGCGGCAGCCGCCCCGGCGGCGTGCGGCGCTTGACGAAGGCGTCGATCGTCTTCGGGCCCTCGAGATAGGAGAAGGTGATGCTCATGACCCGGAAGGTGTCCTCCACCAGCTCGCGGTTCGGCCGGGTCAGGGTCTCGAGTTCGATCAACTCCGCCGGATCGCGCTTCGACACCAGCACGGAATCGAGCACGCCCGCGAAGGAATCCAAGCTGCGCTCGTTCTCGCCCTGCTTGAACAGCGACCACCCATGCTTGTAGAGACTCTGGTTGTAGAACCCGGACGAAGAACCGATCTTGATGACGGCCTCGTACGCGCTCTGGGCCTTGGGGTATGTCTTGTTCGAGAACAGCAATTCGCCGCGCCGGAACTGCGCTTCGTCGATGTAATGGCTGTTGGGATAGGTCGCTACCAGCTGATCCAAGGTCGACAGCGCCTTGTCGGGCTGCGCATTGAGTTCGTAGGCGCGCGCCAGCTGGTAGAGCACCGAATCGTTGCGCTCGTACTTGGGATAGGTCTTCAGCAGGGCGGAATACAAGTGGATGGCTTCCGTGGCGCGCAGGCCCTCGTTGGTAATGAGCTCGCGCTCGATCCGCTCGGATTCGGAGCTTTCGAGATTCAGATCGCCCAGGCGGCGCAGCGCTTCGGCGCGCAACGCGGCATCGCCCGCGTTCAAGTCGAGAAAGCGCTTGTAGCTGTCCATGGTCTTGTTGGCGTCGACGTTTCTCGGCGGATCGGTGTTCACGTCGAGTTGCTGGGACTCGAGGTCCTTGATGGTCGGCGGATTCTTGTTCGCGGCATGGCTCGGCGCAGCGCCAAGCGCCGCGAGGAGCACCGCGGCCGAAGCCGCCGCGCCAACTGTACTGCTGAATGCAGGCCGCGGGTTCTTCACGGCTTCGCCTTGGGCTTGTCGTTCGAGGCGCGGTCATAGATGGCCGCCAGCTCATAGCGGGCCTGGATCTGGTAAGTCGAGATGCGCAGCTTCTGACCTTCGAGCTCGCGGATGGCGAGGGCCTGTAAGAATCGATTCTGTTCCGCCGACACATCGGCCAGGCGTTGCTGCAGCTGATCCATGCGGGCGCGTATCGCCCCAACCCGCCCGGCGTAGACACCGGTATTGGTCGGCATGCCGGCCCGCGCCTGGCGAACCAGCACCGCGCGCTTCTGGGTTTCCTTGAGTTCGGCTTCGAGCTCCTTGACCGAGCGCCGTGCGTTCCACAGCCGGGCTTTGAAACTCCCCGACAGCCGCCAGTACACGACGCCCTTCATCAGGCGCTCCTTTTCCCGCATTTCGGCGAGATCCGGATCGTCCGGGTGCGCCGCGAGGTAGTCCTCGACGCGCCTCAATCGGACCCACGTCCGCTGCTCCTCGGGCTCCCCTAAGGCCGCGACATCCTTGGATTTCTCGATTTCGTTGAGGCGCGACTCGAAGTCCACGCGCTTTTGCGTGAGACCGGCCAGATCGGTCGCGGACATGACGGCATCGGCCTTCGGCGCGAGCCGGTTGTACGCCTCCCGGCGCGTGTCGAGCATGTCGTCGTAGGCCGACACGGCTTCGCGCCAATTGTCCAGATTGCGGCTCATATAATTGAGTTCGCGATAATTCTTGAGACCTTCCTGAAATTCGTTGCTCGCCAACAGCTGGTACAGATACCGCGACTCGGGCGCATTGGGCAGAGTCGTGAGCTGCCAATACCACGTCAATGTGTCTTTTTTATCGTCATCCAGCAGGCGGTCGAGCAAATGTCCGCCGCGGATCTGTTCGATCGAGTCGTCGATCCGCTTCATCTCTGCATCGAAGGATTCGATGGCGGAATTGTAGTATTCAGCGGCCTGGCCCGTCGCCGACAATTGATTATAGGCGTAGGGCACCGTGAGAAAGGACTCCTGCACCGCGGAATCGAGCAGGTTGCGCTTGCGCAGAGTGAGCCACGGCACCAAAGCGCGCTTGAATTCTCCGACCCCGGCGTCCGCCCAACCGACGCCGAGCAGCGCCTTGCTCGAGTAGGGACCTTCAAGACGCACCCGCTGCAGGATGGGCTTGGCTTCCGCCGCGCGCTGCGCCTGCAGCAGCGCGAACCCCAGCGCGAGATTGGCCTTGTCCTTGAGCGACAGCAGCTCCTCGCTGCGCGTCTCGATGCGCCCCACCCGATCCAGGTAGGGGATGGCGTCCGCAAGCCGCTCACGGCGCACCAGCGCCACCCCTAGGTTGAACTGAGCGTAGGCGGTCCAGTCGGGCGCGCCGTGCCAGCTGCGGAGCGCCGTGATGGCGTCGTCGTAGCGATTCTGCCGCATCATCAGCTGCGCGAGCAGCATGTAGCGCTCGGCGCTGATGCGCGGGTCGATCTTGTCCGAAACCTGGCGCAGCGCGCGCTCGGATTCGCCCAGGTAGCCGCGCTGATACCAGACCTTGCCCAAGTAGAACCAGGCCTTGTTGCGCACCGCTTCGGAAGTATTCTGATTCAGCAGCGCCTCGAAGATCCTGCCGGCTTCGACGTGCTCGCCGAGGGACAGGTACAAGCCGCCCAAGAGCAGCTCCGCCTCGCCTTGGGTGTGCGGAATGCGTTCGAGTTGCCGGGCCGCGAGCAGGCGTGTAATCGAATCGAAATAATCGTCTTGAAAGAAATAGAACAGCACATCGCCGTAGTGCAAATCCTTCACGTCCTGCGGAGGCAGGCCGTTGGGGTCCGGCTTGATGTTCTTCGCGTCGGCGTCCGTCAGCGGCAACGCCAGCAGCAACCCGCTCAAGATGAGCGGCCGGAGTCTGTTAGTCACACGTCGCACGCATCATTCCCAGTCTTTGATCGAGAACTCTGGCTGATGCTTGGCCACTCGGTCCGTGATCTTGAGTTCCAAATACTTGGCGCCGATGCCCTTGTCGAAGTTGATCGTGGCGCCGCGCTTGTAATCGCGCTCGGCCGGTCCCTTGCCGGTGAAAAACGCCACCAGCTCGTGCTTCCCGACCTTGAGATTGCCCAGATAGATTTGTTGCACACCGCCCTTGAGCAAAGCGTCCGCCTCGCGAGCGGTGTACAGGTAATTCTTCACTTCCTTGTTGTCGATCTTGACGGTCACCGAATCCAGAGCGAAAAACGCGCCCACGTCCATGGACACGTACAAGGCAACCTGGGTGTTGGAGGGAAACAGCAATTCCTCTTCCAGCACGAACAGATCCTTGTTCAGATCGATGACGTCTTTCTTCAGGCCCTGCACTTCTTGATCCAGCGTCTTGAAGTTGTCGGCGGGCGCAACGCCCGCCGCTGGAGCGACATCCGGCGCGGCCGTGGTGCCGGATGCAGGGGTCGCAGGCGCGGTGGCAGTGGGTGGGCTGCCCGCGGCGGCAGTGGCAGCGGAGGGCGCGGCGAGCGCCGCGCCCGCGGCCCAGGCACAGGCCAGCAACGCTCCGCGCGCAATGATCGACACAACTCGATACTTGGGATTCATGATTGACCTATCGTTTACTCGCGCAGCAGTTCGCGAATGTGATCAAGATACGCGCGCTCGTCGCCGCGCTTGAAACCGACATTGGAATACCGCACCACCCCCGCTCGATCGACCAGGATCGTCATGGGCATTTTCTGAAGAAGGTAATCCCGGCCGATGGCCGCGCCGGTGTCGAACATGATGGGATATGACACCTTCATGGCGCCCGCGAACTCGCGCGCGCGGCCCAGATCCTCGTCGACCGACACACCGAGCACCACCAGACCGGCCCGGCTGTACGTGGTGTTTATTCTATCGAGAGCCGGCATCTCCTGCCGTGAGTCGCCCGCCCATCGTGCCCAGAAATTCACCAATACCACCTGGCCGCGAAATTCGGACATGCGCAGATTTCTTCCATCCATGGCCTTGAGCACAAAGTCGGGCGCGTTCTTGCCCACCAGCGAAGGCGCGGCCGCCCGCGAGGATGCGACCGGGGACAATACGCCCCACAAGGCGCTCAACATCAGGCTCAGGCCAAGCAATACTCTACGCATGCGGTGATGGCCTCACCGCGGCATTCCCGATCTGATTGTCTTCGCGCCGCATCCGAACCGCGGCAATAAATCGTTCACGCTGGTAAATCGCACAATGCGAGCCGTAGTGTCAACGCGGCACCCTGCTGCTTTGCTAGATTTCTGTATGACTTGGCGCACATTCAAGGAAATTGATCGAGATGCGGCGCAAAGCTTGGATCCCTTGCGTCCTCGACCTAAGCATCACGCGCGCGGCGCCCGGCCTTGCAAACATTACAAGCGGTGAAGCGCCCGGTGAATGTCTCTTGAATGAGACAACCAAGAGGATCCGACCCGGTGGTCGGATCCCCGATCATCACGCCCCGACCTTTCCGTTCACGATCGGATTGAAGGCGATCAAGGGCTCCAGTGCCGTGCCCGTTCCCAGCGTGTTGTTCAAGTTCGGCGCCGGGTACAGATTCGGGAAGCCCGGCACGGCAGTGCCGTTGAGCGTGAAGCCGGATATCGCGTCGCCATGGAGGGCCATGTAATTCAGCACCACCATCTGCACCAAGTTGGGAACGTTGTTGCCGGCGGGACTGCTGGTCGTATTGATGGAGCCGTCGGAGTTGAAGCTGCCGATCTGCAGACTCAGCTCCGGGTTGGTCTGCATGGGAACCGGCTTGCCCTTGGGGCTGTAAACCAAGAAATAGGTCGCCGCGACGCTTTGATTGTCGGCGGTCCATACGCCCTTGCCTCGGCCGCCCACAGAGCTGTCGATCATGCCGTTGCTGGCGAGCGAACCATCGCTGAAGACATAGATCATGACAGGCTTGCCGACACGGGCCGCATATTCCAGACAGGCGCCGATGCAATTGCCGAGGTTCAAGTCGCGCGCCTCACCATCCATTCGGTTGCCCGAGTGATAGTCGAATCCACCCATTTCGATGGTGCCGGCGGCGGCGTTGCCGTCGATGACCAGTTTCATGACGGCAGCGGTCTTTTGATAGTCGGAGTTGCTCTGGAACTCGGCGGCGCTGAAGATGCCGCTCGGACCCACGACATTCGGGTCCTGACTCGCGTCAACCGCGCTCGGGCTGCTGTACGTGTCGACCGTGTAGGCTGCTTTCGTGTAGCCGCAGCCTGCGATGCCGGGATTGGCGGGGCCGGTACCCAGCGCGGCGGCATTCAACGTCGGCGAAGTCGGATAGGCGGTTACCTTCGCGTACTTCGCGTCGCTGATGCGCTTCATCGATTCCAAGACGTTGGTGACGTCAGAGGGATGGGGCAACAATGTGCTCAGCTGGCCGGTGCTTACCAGCCCCTGAGTGTCCGCGGGACTCGAGACCTTGGTGGGCTGGGCCGCGGCGATGACCATCGTCGGCGGCGACATGGAACTGCCGCCCGACATCGAACTCTCGGAGCCGACCAGATTGAGCAGCCCGCCGCGCGCGCCATACTGGTAGATGGCGTACATCGGATTGTGCGGGTTGGTGTTGGTATCGTTCTGCGACAGCGCCGGAATCACCGTACCCGACGTATTCGTCATGGCCGACGCGGTCTTTACGCGCGTCTTGATCCCGCGCAGGTGTGCGCTGTCCGAATGAAAACGCAAACCGAAGGTACTGTCGATGAAAGTCCCCGTGACGCTCGGACTCGGCACCATGGTGCCCGGCAATCCCAGTTTGCTGTAGCCGGCGACCGACAAGAAATCGAGCTGCCCTTTGGGACCGCCGACCAACACGTTGGAGCCGGCGATGTTGCCGCCGCCCGCGAGGTCGAAGCAGATGAACGGGATCTTGCCTGCGCCTGTCGTGATGCTGCACGTGGCAAGCAAGCTTTGAACGTCCGGATCGAGCGCAGCACGGGCCCGGCGCGGAGCCGCCAGCATCCCAAGCAACGAAGGCCCGACCACCGTGGCTGCTCCGGTGATGAAACTCTGCGCGAGGAATTCGCGGCGCGTGCGCGGCCGAGGATGATCCTGGTGACGCAGCGGTTCGTGAATACCCAGAGCCTTTGACTTCTTGCTCATATTAAAGACCTCTTCGATTCGTCTGCTCAATTGATCAACATATCGGCGCTGCCCAACGCGGTGGCGCAGGCGGCCGCAGCGACCGCATACGTGCCCGGGAGCGAGTTGCAGTTGTTGTCCGAGCACAGTTGGGCGATCAGATGGGTAAGCTCGCCTGTGCCCAGGGTGGTCGGCGTGGCCGCGCTATATGGGCCGGTTAGCGTCGACGCGGCCGGCTGACTATTCAGGCCGCTGCCCAGCACACGAGCCGCGAGCGCGCTCGTGACGATACTCGTACCGCCCACAGTCGTGAACTGATTGGCGGTCAAAGTCGCCCCGTACACCTGCGGCTGCAAGGTCGGTGAATTTACCGCGGCGTTGCAGTACTGGATCGCCAACTGCGCGACGCCTATCTGGTTCGACGAAGAGAAGCCCTCGAGCGTCGGATTGGCCGGCAACTGCTGCTGCACGGCGAGATAGGTCGAGCTGACGGCGGGGTTCGTGGTGGGCACGCCCGTGAGTCGCGACAGGGTCGAATTGATCTGCGCGAACGTGCGCACGCCGATATCGGCTACGATCGGGCCCGGGGCAAACGGCGGCGGCGTCGGCGTCGGCTCGACCACCACGTGGGTCTGGCTGCCCAGCTGATCGAAGGTCAGGAAAAACTGATCGGTGAGCGGTCCGCTCTGCAAGCCGATGACCGTGCCGATATTCGACAGCACCTCGCCCTGGGCCGTGTAGCCCGCCGCGGTTACCGTCGCATTCATCGGTATGAAGGCCTGGCCCACCTGCGGAATGGTGCCGTTGATGCCGATGCGCATGCCCTTGACGGGGATGTTGTTGGGCTTGACCGTCGTATCCAGCGAAATGAAGGTCGGCTGGTAGAACATGTAGCTGTAGCTGTCGTACTGGCTGGCCGTGAGCATGATGTAGGCCTGCGACACGCCCGTCACGGCCGAGACGTTGAACAGCATGTAGAAGCGCTGACCCACGCCGGCGTTGAAGTTCTGCATCACCTGCGTCGCCGACATCGCCCGGCTGTGGATGGCGACGAATTTGATCAATCCCTGCCATGAGCGATCGCCGGACACTTCGTTGCCGAGCACCAAGGCGAAGGTATTGTCCCAGTTGGAGATCGTGCCGCCCTTCTGGGGGTCGGGAACGTTCGCATTCACGCCGTTGACGTAGATCTGGCGTCCGTTCACGGGATCGTAGGTGAGCACCACATGCTGCAAGGAAGCCTGGAGCAGCATCGCCGCATCCGGAGTCTTGAGCTGCATCATGCCGTTGAGATCGGACTTCGAGCCGCGCAGCATGAAATCGTAGTCTTGGTTGGTTTGACCCAGCGTGAAGTTGCGCAAGGTGTCGCCGCCCGAATAGCTGACCATATAGGACTTGTCGACCGCCACCAGCGCGGGAGCGACCCAGGCTTCGACCGAGAACTCCCCGGTCGCCTGGATCAAGTTGTAGATCTTCGCACTGCCCGACGTGCTGGCCTGCGCCTTGCCCCCGGCACCCACATTGATGCCCCAGCCGCCGGACCAGAGCACATTGCCGGTGATCGTGAGGTCGGCTGCGGGATCGATGCCGCTGGTGTCGTAGGCGGTGTAGCCGCTGCCGGTCTGGAACTCATATTTCGCGATGGTGTCCGCGTCGTACCGATTCGCGCCGCTCGCGATCGTGCCCTGAGACAGGAAGAGAGCCTTGCTGACCACCAGGCTGGGATCGATGTTGGCCGGAGTCAGCAATTTCGCGAACGCCTGAATCTCGTCCAGCATGGCTTGCGCGTCATTCGCACAATTGTCCCAACAGTTGTGGTTGTCGGTCAGCAATCGCTGGTAGAACCGCGAGTTCGTGCCGCACGAACCGGGAGTGGTGGCGGTGGCGACGGTGTTGCCGGCTGTGAATGGCGAACACCCGGTGAAATCGATTTTCGGTATCGCAGCCGGATAAGCAATCGCCAGGGTCGGGTCGGCAAAATAGGGTGATTGCATCGTAGCCGCGCTCGCGGTCGAGGAATGGCAACCCACACAATACTTGCTGGTAAGCGTATACACCGTGTTGGAGTAGTCGGCGCCGAGGTCAGCCGGGAAATTCAAGCTCTGTCCGACGGATTGAACGGGAGGCGCGACCAGCTGCACCTGCGTGGCGGACGCCGCCCCGGTGGCGCCGGCCCAGTTGCTGATCCAGGTGGTCAAGATCTGGCCGCAGGCATTGGGGTCGGCCAGCCAGCAGTTGTGTCCGCCGCTCACCTTGGTGACGATGAGCGAGGTCGAGGGCTGAGAGAGATTGACCACGGTGTTGGCCTGCGCATAGGCCAGGTTCACGTCGTCGCTGCGCGCGAAGTTCGGCATCTGCGCCGGGCTGGTCGCGTTGTGGCACTGGCCGCAACGATTCTGCACGCGCACATTGGCCCAGAAATTGACCGCGAAGGCCTGGACATCGGCCGTAGCCGGCGCGGGACCGGTGTAGGAGGCCGCCTGGCTCGTGGGAGCCGTGGCTGCGGTCGCCGTCGTGGGCGCACCGCCCCCGCCGCAGGCGCTCAAGGTAAACGAGGCCGCGAGGGCGAGCAGAGCGGCTATGCGTGTAACGTTCATGCTCAAGTCCCCATGCAGTAGGCGGCGGCCTCAGCAAAGGGCTGCCGCAACTTGTATTGATGCGCTTGGAACGACGAGATCATCGAATTGATTTGGTTGAAGTCGTTGGTGTTGTTGGGCGCGCGCAGACACACATACTTGAACACCCGCGTGACCTGGCAGCTGTCAAATGCCGCGCTGTTCTCGAGCTCCTGGCCGAGAGATTTGGCGCCGTTGCCGCTGCCGGGCCCGCGCCAACCCAAGATCTCGTTCGGCCCGGTGTGCCAGCGGTTGGTCCAGCCGTCGTCCGGAGTCGAATAGCCTTGCGGGAAATTGGTCTTGTTGATGAAGTATTTGGGCTGAACCTGGCCGGCCGTGTACACGATCTGTCCCATGGTGCTGGCGGTCGTGGGATCGATGTTATTGAAGTTGTAGTAGGCGAAGGCCTGAGCCATCGGGTCCATGCCGCTGTGGCAGCCGATGCAGTTGTTCAAGAACAAGGTGCTGACGCCGCCCGGGCTGCGGGTCACGTCCTGGCGGATTCGATCCGGCGGCCGGGTGATGTCCATGACGGTCTGCAGGTCGTTGCAGAGGTGATTCATCATGGTGAAGCGGAACATGGCGCGGTTCGTGCCGTTGATGAAGAAGGCGCTGGCCGCGCCGCGGGTCGTCATGACACCGGCGGTGGCCGCCGAAGGGATGCCCGACAGCGCCGACTGGGTGCTGGACACGAGGTGTGCCTTGAGGTCGACGTTGTTGTTGTCCATGGTTTGGTACATGTCGTTGTTCGTCGCCGAGTAGGCCGGGACGCCGGAGGCCGAATCGGCGATGTATACGAGATCGGCGCTGAGCAAGGTATTGAACGGGACGTCGTCGCGCACCATGCCGACGACCGTGGCGGTGTAATCGTTGAGCGGCACGAACACCGATTGATCGCGGTTGGTCCAGGGCGCCGCCAGGTTGCGGATGGTGTCGTTGTAGAAGGCGCGGTCGTTGGTCGCGAGCAACGCGGCGCTCACCGGATCGGTGGCGATCATGTTGGCGAGCACCGTGGCCGTGGGCGGTACGCCGGCGATGCGATTGTACATTCGCGTCGCTTGATCGGCGGTGGGGCCGGCGGCGAACGCCGTTGCGCCGAGCAGCAGCGCGCCGGCCATGGCGCTCGTGCGCGCACACCGCCGCACGAGGTGCGTACCGTTCATCTTTGGCGTTGCCATCCCATTCTTCATATGCACATCCACTCGCGTGAGTTGTGATTTCGACGTGGCGCAAATATACCCAGCGAAAAAGACCTCAAGTAATGTCTCATCCGAACGACGTCGGTGTTTCGCGACATATCGGGAACCCAGTGTCCACCTATATCCTTCAGCCTGAATTTGCAGAGGTCAGCTCTTAGATGCACAGAGAAACGGATGTGGCCGAGTTCTTCTGTGAGTGTGTTAACACAATGCGCTTGCGACTCGGACGAAGTTGCGATTTTGAGACCAATTAAGTTCAATGACCCCGCGCAAACAAGGCAGACTTGACCGCTGAACCGATGATCGAACGTAGGTAGCCGCAACATGAACACTTTGCACGCGCGTGAACTCCGTCACGGTCCCCTGAAACTGGCGGCACTGTTGCTCCCGGCGCTGATCATGGTCGGCTGCGCCGGCGGCGTCAGCGGACATGCGCCGGGTCTTGCCGGCGCGCAGACCCAGGATCCCGGCACGCTGAATTTTCCGCTGGCCTATGTCAAGCGTCCTGCACCCGCCGCGACTCCGAAGGCGGATATCGATGTCCGCGACCTGATCACGTCCACCACCGGCGGCGATCTCTACATCCGCGCGCAGGCCAGCCCGGGCTCCCTCGAGACCAACGTCACGATGTCGATCACTAAGGGCATGGGCGACGTTCGGGACCTCGACGCGTCGCCCGACGGCAAGAAGCTGGTGTTCTCGCTGCGGCTGCCCCTGAATCCGAACAAGCCCAACACGGATGCCACTCAGCCCAACTGGAAGATCTATCAGTACGACGCAGTGTTGAAAACGGTGACCCAGCTCACCAACGACAACACGACTGCGGGCCATGACGTGGGCGCGCACTACCTGCCCGACGGGCGCATCGTGTTCGCCTCGACGCGCCAGGCCGCGACACAGGCCATTCTGATCGACGAAGGCCGCCCGCAATACCCGGCGCAGACCGACGACCGCAAGCAGCCCATATTCCTATTGCACGTCATGAACGCCGACGGCACCGGCATCCATCAGATCAGTTTCAACACCAATCACGACTTTGCGCCCTCGGTGCTCGCCAATGGTCAAATCGTGTTCTCGCGATACGAATCCATCAACGGCAACCAGATCAGTCTGTACCGCGCCAATCCGGACGGCAGCGGACTCGAGCTCTTCTACGGCGAGAACAGCCACGCCACAGGCGCCAACCTCGCCGGCACGGGCAATAACGTGATCCAATTCTTGAACGCCCGGCAACGCGCGGACGGCAAGTTGATCGCCATTGTGCGGCCGTTTCTGGGCACGCAGCAGGGCGGCGACATCGTGCAGATCGATGCCGCCAATTTCGTGGAAATCAATCAGCCGTCGACGCCGACGGGGTCGGCCGGAACGGCGCAGTCCAGTGCGACCACGCTCGGAATCACCACCGACGCGAACCTGCCTTCCATGGGCGGCCGGTTTGCGTCAGCCTATCCGCTGTACGACGGCACCAATCGAATGCTCGTCAGCTGGGCTCCCTGCTTGGTGCTGAATACGACCGTGACGCCGGCCACCACCAGCGTTTGCACATCCGGCAACACCAGCGGCGCCAATGTGCAGTTGGCCCCGCCGCAATACACCATCTGGATCTACGACGTCGGCAAGAGCACCTTGAGCCCCATCCTCGGCGCCGAAGCGGGCACCGTCATCGTCGAACCGGTCATCATGCAGGCGCGCACTCCGGTGCCGACCTTCATCCCGGATTTCGTGCCTGCCCCCGGCAGCGCCGCCGCCAATTTGGCCCACAACAGCAACGGCGGACTGGGTCTGCTCGTCATACGCAGCGTCTACGACTTCGACGGAATCGATATGGTGGGCGCCGAAACCAACAATACGGTTCCCAATATCGCCGCCTTGGCCGACCCCAAACAGGCCACCGCCGATCAGCGCCCGGCGCGCTTCGTGAGAATCGAGAAAGCAGTCGAGATTCCCGATAAGACCGTGCGCAAGATCAACGCCTCGGCGTTCGGCCCCGCGGGCTTAGGGATGCGCGAGATTCTCGCCTACGCGCCGGTCGAACCGGACGGTTCGGTGAAAGTCCAATTGCCGGCCAATGTACCGTTCACCGTCGACGTGCTCGACAAGAATGCGCGGCGCATCGGCGCGCGGCATGAGAGCTGGATGCAATTGATTCCCGGCGAAACGAAGACTTGCAACGGCTGCCACGTCGCAGGCAGCAAATCCACGCCGTCTCACGGCCGCTCGGGACTGACCGCGTCGGTCAATGTCGGAGCCACGGCCGTGGGTATGCCGTTTCTGAATACAAAAGCCAACCTGTCGGCCGCCAATGTCGGCGACACCATGGCGGATACCCGGGCATGGAATACCTGCGCCAATGCGGTCACTCCCCCCGGCGCCACCACCCCCTGCTCGGAGCTGCCGACCATCGACGTGATCTACAGCGACGTGTGGACCGATCCGGTCACGGCCGGCCGGCCGGCCGACAAGGCATTCTCCTATCTCTATGCGAATCTCTCGACGCCCAGCCCAGCCAACGCCCATTGCGCGACGTGGGATCCGCTTTGCCGCAGCACCATCCACTATCCCGACGCCACCGCCGACGGCAATGTCTCGCACCAGATCCAACCGCTATGGTATTTGCCGCGGCCGAGTACTGTGGCGGGCGATCCCAACCCTGATCACAAGTGCGTGCTTTGTCACAACCCGGCGAACGCTGCAAACGCCGCCGTCCGGATGGTTCCTGCAGGTCAGCTGGATCTGACCGACAGCGCCTCCAATGTCGATGCCACCGTAGTCACCTCCTACGAGGAACTGCTGTTTGCACATAACGAACAGACGCTTAATAATGGAGTGCTAGTAGATCTTTTGGTGCCTGCGCCCGGTCCGCCGGACCCGGTGACCGGTTTGCCGACGACGATCATGGTGCCGGTGTCATTGGCGCCGCCCATGACGGCCGGCAGCGCGAGCGGCTCGGTGCTGAAGTTTTTGAGGATGTTTGACGGGACCTATCAAGACCCTGTTCTTGACCACACGGGATTCTTAACCGCGGCGGAGTTGCGTTTGATCGCAGAATGGCTGGACATTGGCGCGCAGTACTACAACGATCCATTCGTCGCGCCGGCGATTTGAGCTGATGCGACCACTGCTCGCCCTCCTGCTGCTGCAGGCGTTCAGTGTCACACTGGTC
>WNFO01001803.1_pt1 | contig 17249 bp, 10 predicted proteins | sample 5400251 | NCBI WGS metagenome assembly WNFO01 (sample SAMN13153354, study PRJNA577476) | soil metagenome | isolation source: 100 cm saprolite under Madrone tree | place: USA:California | collected 2016-06-14
CTGGATCGCGGAAAAATGTACGAATACATCTTCCCCGGTCTGACGCTGGATGAAGCCAAAGCCTTTGCTGGCGTTGAACCACTTTACTGTTCCTTGTTCTTTGCTCACTTCGTTATACTCTTTTCGTTGAAAAAGCTATCTGGTGCCCCGCTAACCGAAACCGTGGTTTCCACCGCTTTGCGGTGAATCCCTGAGAGCTCCGGCCGTCTTCAGCTGCTTTTCTGTGTTACCGCTGCTGAGCGGGCACAAAAAAAGGCCGCGAGTTTGACCCGCGACCGCTTTACAACCGCAAAGGCGATACAAGAGCAACAAACGCAGAAGAATACTAACACTTAAAAGGAGCAAAAAGCAAGAAGATTCTCAGGTGATTTGTAAGCAGAGCGTAGTCAACCTGTTCTGCTTCGCCAGTCACTGAAAGCGGATACTGCGGGACCTCCTTCCAATTTTTCTGGTAGGTGCTCATTCTAAGGGAGTTACAGGAGAGGGATTTCGTAGGTACTTGGTTCTAGAGAATGAGATGAGAAGGCCGGTCACCAGAGGAATTTCCGGTACGCGCCGTGGCTTAAGAAACGGATCGGCGATGACGACGATCACGGTGTAGGCGACAAAGATTAGCCCGTCTTAGCTTAGACTCTCCGGCGGCCGAGGTCGTCGAAGAGAAGAATAAGAATCGAGCCGGAGCAAGGTCGCGAAAAAGAAACGCCGGATAAACTCATGGGTTCGTCCGGCGTTTTCGGTTTGAATCTTGAATGATTAGAAGGTGAGGCGCAGCGTCATTTGGATTTGGCGGGCGCTGCCGATGGTTTTGTTTACGTTGCCGAGGCCTTGCGGACAGTTATACAGGCCGGTGTTGCTCTGGTAATCGGGATTTTTCGCAGTGCAGTCGATGCTGGGCGTAGGTGAGGTGCCCTGGACCGGGAAGCCGTTGTAAAACTGGTTTTGCGTGACGTCATCGATGGGCACGTCGAAGCTGGGCGTGTTGAAGACGTTGAACACATCGAACGAGTATTTAAGGACAAAGCGCTCATTCAGCCTAGTCAGTTTCACGAAGGAAACGTCCATGCGGCGCTGCCAGGACTGGCGGAAAATATTGCGTTGGCCGGTGGTGAAATTGGTTTCGTAAGGATCGTTGCTGGGGACGGCGCCGTTCAAAGCGCCCGGTGCGAGTAGCGGAATCGTGAAGCAGGATGGGTTGAGCGCGGGGAAATTCGGGTTCGCGCCACTGTGGCCAGTTACCGCCGAACTTGGCGTGCAGCCATTGCCGAGTGGCACGATCGGATTGGTGATGCCGTCCGAAACACCGAAGAACACGCTGCCCACGGCGCCGCTGTAATCGATGACGCTAAACGGCTGGCCGCTCTGGAAAATGGCCAAGCCTTCAATGGCCCAGCCGTTGGTGAATTTTCCTTCAATGGAGGAATTCGCAGCGAATTTCGGCAACTGGTAGACGTAATTGAAATTAAAAACGTGGGTGCGGTCGAAGTCAGATGATCCGAATCCGTCGCGCAAATTGTTGGGATCGTTTCCGTTGTAAAAAAGGCCCAGCGCGCTCTGCTCATCAACGGCGTGCGAATAGGTGTAGGAGAAACCGACCTGCAAGCCGTGGCTCATGCGTTTTTCAATGTGGGTCTGCAGTGCGTTGTACGCCGAAATGCCCGCTGCCTTGTAACTTTCTGACTCCGCTGAATAGCCGATATAAGGAACTCGCAAATCGATGTTTCCGCCTTCGTAGTTATTCAAATAATTTCCTGCTGGCGCATTGGTGAGCGGATTGTTGGGCAGCGCAATGGGACTAAAGGTGTTCGGATCGAGGATCTGATAACCGTAGGAATAGATCTGAGCGAACGGACTGTTGGGATGAGTGGGGTTCGACGGGCTGGCAATTTGCGCCTGATTGAAGGGTACGGGAATTACCAGATGGCGGCCGAGATTGCCGACGTAACCGATCTGGATGGAGAGATCGTTGCGCGGCTGCCACTGGATATCCAGTGTGTTGTTGATGGTGTAAGGGAGTTTGTTATTGCGGTTGTAAACGGCGAAGGAGAAAAGCTGCGCGCCGTTTACGATGGCGGATGCGCTGGGAAGATAGTTGATGATATCGACAGACTTGCCGCTGGGAGGCGCTTGCGGTGATGGCCCCCACGGAGAAGAAAGCGAACCACCTGCGCCGCCGGGAGTGCTGGCGGTAGCCGGATTACACGTCGGAATATAGTCCTGATAATACGCGCTGATGTCGGTGCACACCTGGGAATTTACGTAAGGCGGCGCCTGGTTGAATCCGAAAGGACCACCGGTGATGACGCCAGCGGCGAATCCGGGCGACAAATAAGTGAAGAGCTCGCCGCGATCGTAATAAATACCGGTGCCGGCGCGAACCACAATTTTGTTGTGAAACATGCCCGGGCTCCACGCCACACCGATGCGCGGCGCAAAACCCCACTGGCGTCCGCTTAATGTTGTGTTGCTTGCGCCGTTCTGCCCGGCGACGATGAAACCACTGGAAGTGACGTTGCCGGTGGAATCGTCAAACGCATATTTCGAAGGATCAAAGTTGTAAATGCGCCCGTATTTTTCCTGGAAGCCGCCGTTCCAATCGTAGCGAAGGCCGAGCGTGACGCTGAGGTTCGAACGCAACTGATATTTGTCCTGGAGATAGGCTCCCGTTTGTCCTGCGCGCAAATAACGGTTGGCGTCGCCTTGCAGATACGATGAGGTTACGAAGCCGTTGACACTGTAAGGGGTGACTAATCCCTGTAGAAATTGCGAGAAGTCCGCGCTGCCGATAATTCCCTGATTGGTCCTTTGGTCGCGCGTGTTGAGTTGCGTGTAGGCGTAACTGGCGCCGAAGGTCAAAGTGTGTTTGCCGTGCGTCCAGATGGCGTTGACCGACGGCATGAAGCGGTTTTGAAATACGCCCGTGAATGCGCCTTGGGCTGCCGCGCCTTCACCCATGGTCAAGGCGGGGTTGGAAACGGCATTCGGATTGTAGGCGGCGTTGTTGCCGAAATCGTCCACGATGGTGATGCCGGGAAAAACATTGGAACCGAAAGTGTTGATGCCGAAATCAGCCGGCGAAAATGGTTGAGAGATGGTGCTGTAAACCTTCTGGCGAATAAATCCGAACGTTTCCGTAACGCTGAGGTTGGGCTTCAGCGTCTGCGAATTGCTGATCGAAAGCACCTGGCTGCCGGCATCCAGGTGCTGGGCGAAGCCCGCGACGCCAGAGTACGCGTAGGGCGCGACGGTTGGGTCATGCTGGTAGTAATACTTGAACGCGAGTGTGTCCTTGGCGGTGGCGTTCCAATCCAGGTCCGCGACGGCCTGATGTGCCGTGAAAAGCGAAGTGCCCGGGACCACGGCATTTTCCGGAAAGTTTACGGTGGGTGTAAGGCCATCGGCGGAGGGAATCAGGTATTGGCCGTTGGCAAATTTGTAATTGAGGAGCGCGAAGGCGACGGGATTGATGTCACCCGGATTCGTGCCAACATTGGGATTGGTGATCGCGGCATCCGGAAAGTTACAAGGCGCGGCGCCGCAATTGCTTCCGTCCAAATTGTTGTTGGCCACTGCCGCGAGACCTGCCGCGCTGCGGTCATTCGTAAGTCCGGCCGGCACCGTGATGCGCGAGAGTCCGATTTCCTGGTCAGAGCTATGGATGTGCTGGTAGCTGATAAAGCCGAACAACTTGTCCTTGAGGAGTGCGCCGCCCAGCGTTCCACCGATTTCGTTGCGATGCAATTGCGGATTTTTTTCGTTGGCAGCGATGTTCGGATCGGCGTTGAAGAAAAACGGGTCGGCGTTGAGGGCGTTAGTGCCGCGATGAACGTAAGCGCCGCCATGAAAATTGTTGGAGCCCGAGGCGGTGCTCATATCAATGTGCGCGCCGCTGGTTGAACCTTGCTGCGCGTCATACATGCTGGTGTTCACTCTCAATTCCTGAATGGACTCGGGAGCGGGTGTTGGCAGCGCCTGGCCGATGGCCAGATACGGCGCGGCGGTGCTCTGAATCACCGCCGCGCTGGTGCTGGCTGCGCCGCTGACGCCGGTGTTGTTGACGACGCGCGCGGAAGCGACCGAACTGGTGCTCTTGCCATTGAAAAGATTGCTGGCGTCAACGCCGTTCAGCAGGAAGGAGTTGCTGGTGTCGCGCTGACCGTTGGCCCACACCGGCTGATTGCCCAGGCCGGCGTTCGAACCGGTGCCGCCGGGAAGCTCGGCGTTCACGCCGGGCGAAAGAATCGCCAATCCGGTGAAACTTCCTGTCGGCAATGGAACGGACTGGATTTGATCCTTTTCCAGGATGTAACCGTTGGTGGTATCAACAGCGTTGAGAAGCGGGTCGGCTTCGACGGTGACGGTGTTGCTGACCTGCCCGACTTTAAGAGTGACGTTGAGAGTTGCGGTGCGATCGGCTTGCACGGTAATCGAGGGAATTTTTTGTGATTCGAAGCCATCGTGGGCGAACGTCAGCGTGTAAGTGCCGATGGGAAGATTTACAAAATCGTAGATGCCGCTGGCATTGGCGGTTTGTGTGCGCGTGAGCTGGGTCTGTTCGTTGACCAGCGTCACTTGTGTTCCGCTAAGCGCGCCACCGGAGGCGTCCGACACTGTGCCGGTAATGCCGCCGAGAGTTTGTTGTGCAAGGGAGGAAGGCGCCAGGAGAAGTATGCAGAGAATCGAAAACAAAATGGAAAAAAGTAAAAAGCTCTTCTTGCTGATCATTTGCAATGTTGCTCCTGAAAGACAAAGAGATAGGGATTAAAAAAACCGAGCACCGCGGCCGGAGCAGCTCCACTTAAAAAAACAGAAACAGGGCCTTTTGCGGGTGATGCTCGCACAGCCGAAAAAACGTTGTGAGAAAAATAGGCCAGCCAAGCGCTAAACCGAAACGCATACTTTTGCTGGAACGAATCAGGAATTCCCATCCTGTGGAAAAGCCAACCGTTCCTGCGCATTTTGCACAGGAGTGCTCGAATCAACTTTCGGAAAGGGCAACGCGGCGATTCTTGGCGCCGGCAAAAAACCAGATCATGCCCAGAGCGAGATACGCCAGGTAAATCAGCGGGAGTTTGCCGTACGGGCCTTCGGGGATCGGATAGAGATTGCCGGCAAGGGCCAAAAGCATGGCGAGGAGGGCCAGCGCTGGAATAATCTGTGAGCCTGTGTGCAACAAGCCGAGCTCGCGCAAATAGCGCGGCAGAGAGATGCTGACCAGCGCGTAGGTCACGATGAATCCGTAAGTAGCGAGCGCGCCGAGCCAGCCGTAAACATCCAGGCCGCTCGCGCCGCGCAAGGCAAGCACCACCACGGGAACGACAGCAGCGATGCCGGTAACGAGAATGGCGCGACTCGGGGTGGCGTTGCGTACGTGCGTGGTGCGCAGAGAGCCGTGAGCCAGGCCGTTGTGCGCCATCAGTAGGAGGACGCGAGCAGCCGCAGTGATGCAAGCCAGCGTTCCGGCGAACAAGCTGACCAGCGCGCCGACATCGATGAGCACGCCGAGCACAGGAACTCCACCGACAGAAGCGAGAACGTGCATGGGCGCAGGACTGGAGCTGAGGTCCTGGCCAACGCTGCGGAAGCCGAGAACTTCCGCGTATGCGCAAACCACGAAAATCAAGCCGGAAAAAACCGCGCTTTGCAGCACGGCACGCGGGATGGTGCGCAAGGGATCGCGGGCTTCGGTGCCAAGCGTGGTGGCGCTTTCGAATCCCACGTAGCTAAACAGCGCCAGAACCAAGCCGAGACGCAAGCCAGAGCCGGCCAAGCCGTGAAGGCGAAGCTGTTCGAGATCGAGATGCGCGCCATGACGAAACAAAACGAGGATCACAACAATAAATATTGCCATCAGAGAGGCCACTTCGATCCACAGCATGAGTCGCGCGGAAATTTTTACATCGCGCCAGGCGATGGCCATGGAGATTGCGGTTACGAAAATTGCCAGGAAAGTGGTTGAAACCGATCGCCGCGAGGCATCATGCAACAAGATATTTGCGTAGTGGTAGAAGCCGCCGATGACGCTCGAACCGGTGGCGATGTAGGCGAGCAGCAGGCTCCAGGCTGCGGCCGCACTGAGCGGCGGCGGTAAAGCTTTGCAGGCGTAAGTATAGAGCGAACCCGGAGAAGCGGTATACTTCGCAAAGCGGCTGACGCACCACGCCACCAAAAAAACGGCGCCGGTCGCGAGTACATAGGCGAGCCAGGTGCCGTTTCCAGCGAGCGCGCAGACCAGCGGAATCGTCGCCACAGGTGTGGTCGAAGGAGCCATGGTGGAGACCGACTGAGCCAGGGTCTCCAACGGGGAGAGAATTTCGTGGCGCAGGCCGAATCGGGAAACTTGCGTATGCGCTTCGGCGTCTGCCATTCGCGAAACTCCTTTTGCAGCGGGAAGTGATGGGAGTGAAGCGGGTACAGTATAGGCATGGCTGCGAGACGCAGCGAAACAAATCGCCATGAGAAAAAATGATGGAGCGAATTCGCGCTGCGCTCAGGCGAGTTGCGGTTAGAGTGCCGCTTCGAAGGCGTGGAAGCGCTTCTCAAGTTCCCACTGTTGTTGGGCTTTTTCGCTCGACTTCAGAAAAGTCGTGCAGGACGCGGATGGTTTTTCCGCGCCGAGTTGATCGTGCGAGCAGGCCGCGACGGTTGCAGTAAATTTGTCGCGCGCCGCCCACAGGCTGTCGCCAGGCAGGAAAGCGTGTTCCAGGCCCGTGCGGACGATCTGTTTCAGTTCCATGTAATGCAAATCATAGGTCTGCACCGCGCGCATATATTCATGAGTAAGATCGATGCGCGATACGCCCTCGTCGTCCGAGGAAAGCGCGACGGGCACACCAAACTGCCGGTACAGCGGAAACGGATGATCTTTTCCAGCGACGCCGAGAATCAAATCGTTGCTGCTCAGGTTGATTTCGACCATGACGTGCTTCGCCCCCATTTCTTTCAGTAGTTGGTGCGGGCGCTCTTCGTACATGATGTCCACGCCGTGGCCGATACGTTCCGCCGCCCCCTGTTCGACCGCCAGGCGAATGTGGCAGCACAGCCCTTCGTATGGGACGAGTCCAGGCGCGATTTCTCCGGCATGCAGGCTGATGTGAACTTTGGGATAGAGCGGGTGCAGAAATTTGACCATTTGCATCTGCACCGCGTAATCGTTCATCGAGATGTAGCCGTCTTCCGGCATGACAAAATTGATGCCGACAAAGCGCGGATCGACCATGGCCAGTTCGAAGCAAAAAATGCTTTGCGCGAGGACCTGCTGCTTGGGAAAGCCGCGCAATACCTGGCAGAGATAGCGCAATTGCACGCGGCAGCCGGGCGATTGGCCGGGCTGGCCGCAGCGCTCACGCTTTGCGCGTAACGCCTCAGCCTCATCCATCGCGCCTTTTGCCATGGAAATGTCCGGACCGAGGCCCTTCGCCAGCAGCGCATCGCGGAAGCGCGCGAAGTCATCCTGCCAGCCGATTTCGTAGCCGGCGTTCGCGGCGAGGTCGAATTCGGGAGTGTGCATCAGCTCGACGTATTGCTCGTTCTGGCGGCCGGCGCGCGTTGCCACTTCATCAAGCCACTCACCCAGGTGATGGCGAGAGATGCCGCTGAATCTGGCAAAGGTGCGAAAGAACTGGTCGTGGCCAGTCACGCTTGCAGATGCAACGAATCCACGCATCGAGAATGCGTCAATTAAATCGTCGTAGAGATCCTGGTCCTTATAAATGTCCGCTGTGGGAATTTTTCCACCGCTGCAGGCTGGCGACTCCTGGCTCCCGGGCTTAGTGAAAACGGATTTTGTGCCTTGCAGCGCCGATCGATCGAGACAGAGATGATCCTCGGCAGCGGCGCGAATCCAGGATTCCGCGTAGACCGCTCCGTCCAGATGATTGTGAAGGTCGGCCCCCTTGGGCATTTTGAAAAGCAAATTGCGCAACTGCAGCGGATTGGACCGCGCCTTGTCCAGGTTCAGCGAAACACGCTGTTCGAGCGGCGTCATGCCGGTTGCGGACGGCTTGGCTTTTGTTTGCGAGTGCGAAGGCGCGGCCAACGCGAGCAGAGCGGTAAACCAGACCAACAGCGTTTTGGTGCGGAACATTCGAAGAGGACTCCTTCCTTTCTTCATCAAAGCAATTCTTTGATTGCCCGGCCGTCGCAACTTTTCTTTGCCGCGAGAGATTCTTGCGTACACTAGGTGCCTTCCACCTGGCCAGCGCCAGCACTTTCAGGACAAGAGAGCATAGCAGGGGGCCGAAGCATCAGGCAGGAAAGAAACGTGAAGATGTATGCGCGCCACCGACACGAACAGATTTGCAGCCGCGTTTGACAGCGGAGTGTCACGGACCTATATTGGCGCACCGTTTTTGAATTCGAAGGAGACGCGACTTGCTGGAGCGCATTTTCCACCTGCAGGAAAATCAGACCACCGTGCGCCGCGAGTTGTTCGCGGGACTGACCACGTTCATGGCCATGGCGTACGTGGTAGTGGTGAATCCGAGAATTCTTTCGGAAGCGCATATGCCGGCCGACGGCGTGCTGTTCGCCACTTGTCTGTCGGCCGCGCTGGCCACGCTCTTGATGGGATTGTGGGCCAACTATCCGATCGCGCTGGCGCCGGGAATGTCGCTGAACGCGTATTTCACATATTCCGTCGTGATTCAGCGCGGAGTGCCCTGGCAGACAGCGCTCGGCGTGGTATTTCTTTCCGGCATTTTATTTCTGCTGCTGACGCTGACCAAAGTTCGCGAACGCATCGTAAACGACATTCCCGATTGCCTGAAGCACGGAACCGCGGCGGGGATCGGGCTGTTTATCGCATTTATCGGTCTGCGCAATGCCAAGCTGATCGTCGCCAATCCGGCGACGCTGGTTGCTTTTGGAAAAATTTCCGAACGCGAAGTCTTGCTCGCGGTTGCAGGATTATTGTTGACGGCAATTTTGATGGCGCGGCGGGTCAGCGGCGCGATTCTGATCGGCATGGTGCTCATTGCGCTTGCTGGAATTCCACTGGGACTCAGCCACTGGCCGGCTCAACTGTTCTCTCTTCCCCATCCTTCGGGAACATTCTTAAAACTCGATCTTGCGGGCGCCGCAAAGATCGGTCTGGGCGAATTGATCTTCGTCTTTTTCTTTGTCGATCTGTTCGACAACGTCGGCACATTGGTAGGCGTCTGCGAACAAGGGAAATTTCTTCGCGATGGACGATTGCCGCGTGCCAGCCGCGCGTTGCTCGCTGACGCCTTCGGCACCATCGCCGGCGCGCTTACCGGCACCTCCACCGTGACCAGCTATATAGAAAGCGCAGCAGGCGTAGCGGCGGGCGGAAGAACAGGTCTGGGCAATGTGTTAATTGCCGCGCTCTTCGTGGCGGCAATGTTTTGCGCGCCGCTGGTAGCATCCGTGCCCGGCTACGCCACCGCGCCGGCGTTAATCTTGGTGGGCGCGCTGATGTGCGGTGCAATCGCGCGCGTGAAATGGGATGACTTCACCGAAGCCTTTCCCGCCTTCATGACGGTGATCGCCACGCCGCTCACGTTCAGCATCGCTACCGGACTGAGCCTCGGACTCCTGTCCTTCACCTTCCTGAAAATCGGCTCGGGACGATACAAAGAAATCAGTCCGCTGATCTGGATTCTCTCCGTCCTTTTCCTGTGCCGCTACGCGTTCCTGAGTGGCGAATAGCTCACGGTATTTTGATGCAGCGTTCGCTGAATTCCGTCGAGCAATGCATTTTGAAAATATGACGCCCAATGAGGTATCCGATAAAACCACCTACAGCCACATCGGAGACGAAGTGCTCCCGCCCGGTGTAACGCGCAACGGAAACGGAGGCCGCGGTAGCGTAGGCCAGAATCTTCACCCAGGTACGCGGGTACTCATGCGCGATCACCGCGGCCATGGTCCACGTGAACATGGAGTGGCCCGAAGGAAACGAAGTGTTCGTGGCATGATCGTGGAAAAATCTTCCGTGCCCGGCGCCCTGGTCGGGGCGTTCGCGTCCGGCGATCAACTGCATTCCGATATATACCGGGTATGCGTTCAAAAGCGCTTCGGCCGTAATGAGTCCGGTTTCCCTGGCGTGGGCATTGTCCGTGAGCAGCCCGGTAAAAAATATTGCACCCGCCGCTGCTTCGCTTCCGTACAGACCGACATTGGAAATATCACGGCTGATGTTTTCGTTGTCGCGGGAAACGATGCCAATCGTGTGGCGATCCGTGACCACCAGCGCTGTGGTGCCCAGGATGAACGCTGCATCCCACTTGGTATTTGCCCTCTGGAACGGTGCGATGTAAATGCTGCCCTGATCGCGAGCCAAGCGCTTCAGGATCCGGTGAACGGTCCACGGTTCGGATGGAGTGGACGTGGGTGCATTAGGCGAGCCATTCGCCTGGGACTGCGGCAACCCTTCGCATAGCTCGGCCGAAAGAAGCACGCAGTGATCGATTGCATCGGAACTGGCAAGAAAATGTGCGGGCTGCAGCAAAGTTGGTGCCGAAAGAACCTGTGCACATAAGGAAGATGCGAACCACGGCAGGGCGACGAGAATGCCAGCTCGAGCTGCAAAACCGCCTACGCGGCATGGCCAATACATGACCGCACTCTGCTTCCCAGACCGGGCCGCAGGCTATACTTGAAAAAATGTATATGAGCTCGGAATCTTATTGAAATGACGCGACGGCGACTTGCTGGTCTTCAAAAACTTCGAACAGGCTCAACACCCTGACCAGCTTAAGAGTTTGTAATGCAAATTTTGACGGATTCAAAAGCTTCAGCGAACCGCCATGCTGTTTGGCCGCTGTCAGGTAGCGGACCAGCAGCCCGATTCCACTGGAATCGATCATCGGAACTTCCTCCAGATCCAGCAAGAATCGCGATTCTCCGGCATTCACCAGATCCTTCAAAGTTTCATTGGTGCGGTCCAGCGACGCTCCCAAGTTGAGTTTTCCCCGCAACTTGACGATTTTCACCTGGTCCTGTGTGCGCACATCAATCTCCACTGGCCGCTCCTTTGAACCAAGCCCTTGACTCGTAACGGGATACTTGCGTGGGCGATTTCCGTCTGTTACAGTGCGCGCTCAAAATAGAAGAATGGTGGCAATTTTGCAAGTCGGTTGAAATCGGCCACCGCGTCCCCGCAGGCCGAAAACCTCTTGCGGAGACGATGTTGGCGCGATCACCGCACCGAGACCCTGATTGAAACTTGACTTGACTGCGTTTTCTTGTGAACTGCTTACCGCGCAGGAATTGATTCCGCGTGCGCGAATCATCGCGCGTGCTGTGGCCGAATCCATCCCCGGCAGCTCGGTAAACATCTACACCGCCGGCTCTCTTGCCGGAGAAGAGGTCTGGATTCCGCGTGCCTGGTCCGGCGAACATACCGTCCGCGGATCATCGGTGCCAATCGGAGCAGGAACGCTGGCCGAATTAGCCGCTCGGCGAGAGCCGCTCGTCTTTTCTGGCGGCGATCTTTCCCGCGAAGACTACGCTCATCTGGACATACGGCGCACACTGCGCTCGTTGGCGTACTTGCCGTTCTTGAGCGGTGCGGATCTCGTTGGCGTTGTGGAAATTCTCTGCTTTGAAAATGAATTGACCGCCGCCAAAATCGCAGAGCTGCAGGAACCCGCAAACATTGCGGCATTCGCGCTGAGCGCCGCGTATCGCTACGAAAGCGAACGTAATGATTCCCTGGCCTCCGTCAGCCGCCTCACACAGCTTTACGATCTGGAGAAATCATTCTCGTCCACGCTCGAGATGGACGAGTTGCTTCCGATCATTGGCGACAAATTCCGTGAAGTCATGGAATGTGACGCGGTCAATCTGTGGCTTTTACGCGGCGACGAAAGCCTGGAGCTGATGCATCAGTCAGGTTTTGATCCGACGACCCCCGCCGGCTGCGTGCAAAAACCCGGCGAAGGAATTCCCGGCGACGTTTCAGACAACGGCGAAGTGGTTTTGATCTTAACTCCGGACGATCCACGGCTCGGCCTTCGCAGTGCTTCCAGGACGCCGGACGGAGTCTCGTCGCTGATGGTCGTAGCCATTATGGATCGCGGCGCGCTGGTCGGAGTGGTCGAGGCAGTGAACAAATTAGACGGCACTGCGTTTGACGACGACGACGTTTTTGCGCTATCGAGCGTTACCGAAACCGCTTCGACCGCGCTACACAATGCCAGCCTGCTGATGGCCGAACGCAAAGTCGAAATTCTCGAAACGCTGGTCACCGTCAGCCACGAGATTACCTCCACGTTGAATCTGGAGCGCATGCTGCAGACCATCGTGAACGCTCCGCAAGCTGTGATTCCCTACGAACGCGCGGCAATCGCACTGGAGCAGCGCGGCAGGTTCAAGCTGAGCGCCGTCACGGGACTCACACAAGTAAATGCTGACGCCCCGGGCATCGCGCCCCTGAACAGCATTTTGCAATGGGCGGCCCTGGCGGAAGAAATCGTCAATGTTCGTCAGCACGGCGATGCGATTGACAGCGATCGCGAAGAAACGCGCGCCAAATTTAAACAGTACTTCGCAGAATCCGGCATGCGCGGCTTCTACGCGCTGCCCTTAAATGACGATACGGGACGGGTCGGCATTCTGAGCTTGGAGAGCAGTGATCCCGATTTTCTATCGGCCGTGCATATCGAACTGCTGCAGGTGCTTGCGGGCCAGGCCACCGTGGCCCTGCGCAATGCACAGATGTATAAGGAAGTCCCGTTCATTTCCGTCCTTGAGCCGGTGCTGGAACGCAAGCGCAAATTCATGGCCATGGAAAAGACCCGACGGCTCGCCATGACCATCGGCGCTGCCGTGGCGTTGATTTTTCTCATAGTATTTCCGCTGCCGATGCGAGTCGACGGCGACGCAACGGTAGGCCCCGGCCAGCGCGCTCAGGTGCAGCCGGAGTTCGAAGGCACTGTCGCTAAGGTTTTTGTACATGAAGGTGACGCCGTGCAGCGGGGTCAGATTCTGGCTGAGATGGATGCCTGGGAACTGCGCTCCGCGGTTGCAGCTGCCGAAGCGAAATACCAGGCGGCACTCTTGCAGATGAATCATTCGCTGGCCACAAACGACGGCGCCGAAGCCGGAGTCCGGCGCGTTCAAGCGGATTACTGGAAGGGTGAAGTTGCGAATACACAGGAACTACTGAGCCGCGCGAAGCTCCGTTCTCCCATCGACGGCGTTGTTGCCACGCCGCACGTCGATACATTTGTGGGGCGCCGGCTGCAGTTCGGCGACGCCTTTGCGGAGGTCGTGGACACTTCAAGCGCGGTGGTGGACGTTGCGATTGATGCGTCGGACCTCAGCCTGCTCCGCACCGGCGAAAACGCCGCCATCAAACTCAATAGCTATCCCACGCGTACATTTCACGGGCAGGTTGCGGTCGTCAGCCCGAAAGGCGAAGCACAAGGCGAGTCTCGCGTATTTTATGCTCGCGTGGCCGTAGCGAATCCCGACAGCGCAATGCGAACCGGCATGGCAGGCCGCGGCAAAATTTCTTCCGGATGGCGAACTTCGGGCTACGTGTTGTTCCGCAAGCCGGTGATCTGGATGTATTCGCGAATTTGGAATTGGTTTGGCTGGTGAGCATGAACAGCAAGAAAAGTTTGCAAAAATTTATTTTCTTTATGTTAGCCGCGCCGGTTCTCGTCTCGGGATGCGGCGACACGAAGTCTGAGACCTCGGCTGCGGCTCCGCGAGCGGTCTCGGGCGCCCAACCGCCAGCCGCATCGGTTGGACCGGCGCCAACCAGCGACGATCTGGCGATTACCGCGCCGGTGATCGTCGAACACCAGGTGGACGTCACCGCGCAGCGCGACGGGATCGTTGCCAGCATTTCCGCGGACTCCGGTGCGCGAGTCAGCGCGGGCAAAATTCTTGCGCGCCTGGACGACCGGCAGCTCACCGCGAATCTAGAAGCGGCCCGGGCCAAGACCCGTGGCATCGCGGCCGACCTGAAAAACTGGCAAGCAGAAGCGGAAGTGCTCAAAGCGGATTATGTGCGCGCCCAGCGCTTGTGGAATGAAAAGCTGATCGCTGAAGAGCAGTTGCAACACGCCAAATATAAAGCGGAATCCGACCAGTGGGACATTCTGCGTGTGCAAGAGCAACTCAATACCGCGAAAGCAGAAGAACGCTCGCTGGAGTTCGAGGTGGAAAAGACCCGTATCATGGCGCCGTTTGGCGGTTTGGTGGCTCGCCGTTATGTACGCGAAGGACAATCCGTAAGCAAAGGCGAGCGGCTCTTTTGGGTGACCGCGGAAGGCCCTTTGCGCGTCCGGTTCACCCTACCTGAAAAATTCCTGGGGCATCTGAGGAAGGGACAAGAACTTCAGGTCACATCGTCGAGCCTTCCGGCAGAAAGACATCCGGCGAAGATCGTGGAAGTAAGTCCGGTCGTAGATCCTTCGAGCGGAACCATCGAAGTCCTCGCTGAAATTGTTGGAGCGCGCGGCGAATTGCGGCCCGGCATGACCGTCGCTGTACATGTAGCAGCTTTGCGATGAATCTCACTCGAGCTCTGGACGTTGCGCTGCCGGAAATACCGGCGCGCACTTTGTCTCTGCGGCCACCACGTATCGATCCCAAGGCCACGTTTCGCGAGCATCTCGAAGATGGCGAGTTCGTGGTCCGCGTCTACATCCCCAGTTCCGGTTATATGTTCAGATTGACGCGCGCCCAGTGGGCGCTGGCGCAACTTTTTGACGGCTCACGTTCTTGTCCCGAAATTGCCGAGTTGTATTCGCGGCAGACTGGCGAATTTTATGATGAGCAGGCAGTCGCCGAATTTGCCGCGGAGCTGCAGTCGGCGGGCTTCTGGTACCAGACCGCGCAAGAGAAAAATGTCCTTTTGCTTCTGCAGAGCAAAGAGGAGCGCCGCAAGAATCTGAAAGCGAAGAATCGCTATTCGGATCTTTCCATCATAATTTTTCCTGCTTACAACCCGGATCGCTGGCTCACCAAGCTCTATAGAAAGACGCGATTTATCTATACACGTTGGTTCACGGCACTCACTGTGTTTGCGTTTTTATTCACTGCTGGACTCACCATCAGTCATTGGTCTGAGATCGGGAGGGATACCGCCCAGTTCTACAACTTCTCCGACAAAACTTTCGGCGACATTCTGGTACTGTACGCGTTAGGGATGTTCGTTGTTGCCGTTCACGAATATGCCCACGCGCATGCCTGCAAACACTGCGGCGGCCGCGTGCCGGCCATGGGATTTGCCCTGATCTTCCTGACGCCCGCGTTTTACACGGATACCACGGAAGGCGCGGTAATGGGCACGCGATCCCAGCGTCTGGTGATTGCGCTGGGTGGCATCTGGGCTGAGCTGATGCTTTGCTCCATTGCCACTCCCATCTGGTGGCTGACTGAGCCGGGTACCGTCATTCACGAGGGCGCCTACTTCATGATGATGCTGACTGGAATCGTTTCCCTCATCGTGAATTGGAATCCGCTGATGAAGCTTGATGGCTATCACATGCTCTGCGAGATCATCGGCATCGCCGAACTCAAGGAAGACTCCACCGCTTTTCTCTCTGCTTGGGTTAAGCGCCATATCTGGCGATTGCCAGTCGAAGTTCCGTACGTCCCAAAGCGTCGTCGTCCCGGATTCGCGATCTATGCGCTCCTCTCCGGCGCGTACAGCTATATGGTGTTGTACATTGTGGCGCGCTTCGCGGGAAACGTTTCGCGGAACTTCAGTCCCGAGTGGGCCTTCATTCCAGAGTATGGAGTAGCGCTGCTGGTGTTCAAATCTCGTATTCGTCTATTGGTGAACTTTATGACATTGGTTTATCTCGACAAAAAAGATCGAGCACGGGCTTGGCTCGGTTCACATCGCGCACTCCTTCCTGCGGCGGCGGTCATTACGATTCTCTTGCTTCCTGTGTGGCACCAATCCACGTCGGGCGGCTTCGTATTAGAGCCTGCCCACCGCGCGATGGTGCGTTCCGTGGTTCCCGGGCTCGTGGAGGCTGTCTTTGTAAAGGAAGGAGCTCGAGTCGATGCTGGACAGCCGTTAGCCAAGCTTCGCAATGTGCAGTTGCAATCGGATGTCACAGAATCGCAAGCTCAATACACGATTGCCGCCGATCGTGTGACCTTAGCCGCGATGCATTACGAAAATTATGGCACCGCACTGCAGGAGCGACAGAGGCTCGCAGCACGATCCGAACAGCTGATATTGAAGGCCGCGAATCTGGAAATTGCCAGCCCCTTATCGGGAGTGGTCTTGTCGCCCCGACTTCAGGATCGCGTTGGCTCTTATCTGACCGAAGGTACCGAGTTGCTTGAAGTCGCCGACCTGAACACTCTGCGGGCACGCATCTACATTTCCGAGTACGACATGTATAAGGTGCGAGAGGGCGCACCCGCAAAGCTGCAAGTCGAGGGGATTCCAAACACGTGGCAGTCTCGCGCCACGGCCATCAACCCTGTTTCGCAGGCCAGTGACCCGACACTAGTCGATCAAACAAAATTCAAGGGACTCCGCGGACCGCAGTTTTACGTGGTCGATCTGTTGGTCTCTGACTCGGACGGCAGATTGAAGCCCGGCATGACCGGTATGGCTCGGGTCTACGGAAAGCGAACGAGCTTGGCAGGGATGGGACTGGAAACTTTGCGAATTGTCCTGGGGCGGAAAATCTGGTGACCAGATAGTGCAAATAAACAAGAGGTGAGGGGAGTTGGCTGGGCGCCACTCCCCTCACCTCTTGTTACCTACAGAAGCTTTTGCTGAACGAGCCTTAGTTGACAGTCTTGAAAGAGGGAGCCTTCAGGCTCCTCAGGCTTCGGGTATGGCTGGACTTCAGGCTCTTTAGTTGGGTGGCCTTAGCACTGATCTGGCGCATCGAGGCAACCTTGCTGCCCTTTGCGTCGGCTTCGCTTGCGGCAACATTGGCCTTCTTCGCCGTCTTCAACGTGCTGATCAAGGATTTCTTTTGGATAGACATTCTCGGCTCCCCGCTCTCTAGTTTTTTTGTCTCTGCTTCAGACGCAATACCAGTAAGCAATGAGCGTGCCAATTCCCCGCGAGCCTCACCGTCGTACTGAGCCACACAAAACACGGCACTTATGTCGGTGTCAGACAACCCGCTGGCATTTTGCTGCTGGTGATTTTTTGCCGTCGGTTAAAAATTAACCACTCGTAGGTTAATTTTTAACCAAGGCCTGGGTGGGCTTTACTGCAGGCCGTGCTTTCGGCACAAATACTTCATGCGCTGCGGGTCGATTTGCATCAACGCCGCCGCCGCGCTCTTTTTTCC
>WNFO01001804.1_pt1 | contig 17248 bp, 16 predicted proteins | sample 5400251 | NCBI WGS metagenome assembly WNFO01 (sample SAMN13153354, study PRJNA577476) | soil metagenome | isolation source: 100 cm saprolite under Madrone tree | place: USA:California | collected 2016-06-14
TACTTCTGACGTTGCTCCTGGCCGCCGTCTTCACCTTCGGATCGCTCAACGTACCATTTGAGCCCAAGAGCTGGCGCGCCGTGATGGTGCTCTACGCTGTCTCCAGTTTTATCACCGCCGCTTTTCTCGTCTTTGGCCTGATCCTCGCACGCACTATCCTGCGTCTCTGGGTGGAACGCCGCAGAGAACAACTCGGCGCTCGCTTTAAGACGAAGATGGTCGTCGGCGCCATGGCCATTTCGCTTCTGCCGATCATCTTCATGTTCATCGTCAGCTACTCGTTGATCAATCGCAGCCTGTTGCTGTGGTTCCCCCGACCGCTGGAGATCGCCTCCGACGAAACACAGAAACTCTTGAGCGATCTGGGGCGGGCGCAGTTGCCACGGCTTCGCGGGCTGGCTTTGGCGGCGCAAGCAGAGGCCAGCAGTCCCAGCGCAAATTTCCTGCAACATGTCTTAGCGAGGGGCGCGGATGCTGCCTGGATTCTGGATGGCGACGGCAGAGTGATGCGAGGCGGCATCGTTTGTGACGACCAGCGGGAGGATCGCACCGGCGCGATTTGCGTGCAGCCTGATGTTCCAGGTCAGTACTTGCGAACGTTACAGAGTGGAGTGGAAGTTTGGGCCGCCGGCGGAAGGAGATACTTTGCCGCTCGCGTCCCGGCATCGCAAGAAGGCAAGGCTGGAGGGTTTGCCGTTGCCGGATATCGTACGAGCCCGGACGTTCTCGAACGGCTGACGGCCATTCAATCCCAGACGCGCGAGTATTACCAGGAAAAACAGGACCTGCGCGCACTGAAGCGGCAGATGCTAGAGATTCTCCTTCTTTTCACGGTGCTGCTGCTCTCCGCGGTCATGTGGGTGGCGTTGTTTTTAGCGAAGCAAGTCACCATCCCCATTCAGGCCCTGGCGGAAGGGACGCGAGAGGTTTCCTCCGGCAACTTTGATTACCAGGTTCCGGAGCAAGCTCAGGATGAGTTGGGAATCCTGGTGCGCTCCTTTAACACCATGACCACGCAATTGCGCGACAGCCGCTCGCAAATCGATCAATTCACCCGGAATCTCCAGCAAGCGGTGCAGGAACTCGAGCGGCGGCGGCAGCTCATGGAAACCGTTCTGGAGAACATCCCCACGGGGGTGATTTCGCTGGACGCCGCGGGGGCCATTCTTCGCCTGAATACTTCGGTTTCGAGAATGTTCGGCGTTGGCAGCTCTGACTCTCACTCCCTCGAAGGGCTTCTCGGCGCGGATGCGGCCCGCATCGTGCACTACCTGATGCGCAGATCCCTGCGCATGGGAGTGGTCTCCCGGGAGATCGAGACGGTCGCCTCCGGACGCGTGCTGCACCTCGCTGTCACGGTGAGTTCGCTGGGCCCGCGCCGGGCGAACACCGGCTATGTCCTCGTCCTCGACGATCTGACGGAAGTGCTCCGCGCGCAGAAATCGGCAGCGTGGCAGGAGGTCGCGCGGCGAATCGCCCATGAAATCAAGAATCCGCTGACGCCGATTCAGCTCTCAGCCCAGCGGCTGCTGCGATTCCTCGAGCGGCACGACCACTCCCAATCAGCGGCTACACGTTACTTGGAATTGGCCAAGCTGGTTCAAGAGTGTTCGCGCCTGATCGAGCGGGAGGTCTCCACGCTCGCCGCGTTGGTCAACGAGTTTTCGCAATTCGTGCGCTTCCCTACCGCCAAGCTTGTGCCCACCAATGCCAACACCATCGTCCATCAGGCCGTGGAAGTATTCTCCGGACGGCTCGATGGCATCACGCTCAAGACGGCTCTTGCCGAAAATCTGCCGGCGGTGCGCGCCGACGGCGGGCTGCTTCGCAGCGTCGTCGTGAATCTCATCGATAATGCCGCGGAAGCCCTGGAGAACTCGGCGTTCCGGGAAATCCTGGTTTCGACCCTGGCCCTTTCGGATGCGGAGACCGTTGTGATTTGCGTCTCGGATACCGGCACCGGCATTTCGCCGGAAGACAAGGACAAACTTTTCCTGCCGCATTTCTCAACCAAGGACCGTGGCACCGGACTCGGCCTCGCCATCGCTGCTCGCATCGTGGCCGAACACGGCGGCAGTATCCACGTCGAGGACAATCTTCCGGTAGGATCGCGCTTCCTCGTTGAACTCCCGGTCGCGGAATTAACGCCTGCCTCCCTTGCCGACCACAATGGATCGGACGCGACTCGATGAACCCTGGACCGCATCTCCTCGTGGTGGACGACGAGGCTGGCATTCGTGAATCTCTCTCTTCGATTCTCGAGGACGAAGGCTACCACGTGGAAGCTGTAGGTTCCGCCGAGGAAGCCCTGGAGCGCGCCGCCACCGGCGAATTCGAGGTCGTTCTCCTGGACGTCTGGCTTCCGGGACTTGACGGCCTCGAAGCGCTGAGTCGCTTACAAGCATCCTCCCGCCCGCCCGCAGTCATCATGATTTCGGGTCATGGCACAATCGAGACAGCGGTGCGGGCCACAAAGCTCGGCGCCTTCGATTTCATCGAGAAACCCCTTTCGCTTGAGAAGATCATCGTTCTGGTTCGCAACGCCATTCAACAGCGCCGGCTCGAGGATGAAAACCAAGTGCTGCGAAGCGAACTGGGTTATCGCTACCAGGTTATCGGCGACAGCGTTCCCATGAAAGCGCTGCGCCAGCAGATTGCCGTCACGGCGCCGACCAACGGCCGCGTGCTGATCTACGGTGAGAGCGGCACGGGGAAAGAGCTCGTTGCGCGCGCGTTGCACGCTGCAAGCCTTCGCAGCAAGGGCCCTTTCGTGGAGGTCAATTGCGCGGCGATTCCTGAGGAACTAATCGAGTCCGAGCTCTTCGGGCACATTAAAGGCAGCTTTACCGGCGCGACGGAAGACAAGATCGGTAAATTTCAAAAGGCCGACGGCGGGACGCTCTTCCTCGATGAAATCGGCGACATGAGCCTCCGGACGCAATCGAAAGTTCTACGGGTACTCGAGGAACAGCGCTTCGAGCGCGTGGGCTCCAACGCCACCTTGAGCGTCGACGTGCGCGTCATCGCCGCAACGAACAAGCATCTCGAACAGGAAATCGCGCGCGGCGCCTTTCGCCAGGACCTTTTCTATCGCCTGAACGTGATTCCCTTTTACGTGCCGGCCTTGCGCGACCGCAGGGAGGACATCCCCACGCTGGCAAGATATTTCTTGAGCGAATTCAGCTCGGCCTACGGAAAGAAAACGCGCGAGCTCAGCGACTCCGCCATGGAAATCCTTATCCGCTACCCCTGGCCGGGAAATGTTCGAGAACTGCGAAACCTCGTCGAGCGGCTCGTCATCGTTTGCCCGCAGGCACGTATTGAGCCGCATCACCTTCCGCCCGAACTCTTCCGCGGCGCCGCGGAAAGCCCTCACCATCCTTACTCGACGCTGCATGAAGCACGCAGCGCCTACGAGCGGGAATTCATACTGCGGAAATTGCAGGAGCATCGCTGGAACATGACGCAAACGGCCACAGCTCTTGGCCTGGAACGCAGCCACCTGTACCGCAAAATGAAGTCTCTGGGAATCGCTGCCCCCGACTAAAACTTGCCGAACCAGTAGCGTAACCGTCACGCTTCGCACATTTCTCGTTTCCCGCGAGCCTGCGAATTCGTGTAAAATCCTTCCAACCGGTGTCTCACTTTTCGGAAGACGGACTGGATCAGCGGAGCTCGCGAGGACGCTCATGATCCACCGCCGCTTCATTCACTGAAACTCTGCACCAGCCTCACCGGTCGGCCCATCACCTTAGGACGCACGTAGGAAACTGGGAGAGTCCCGATGATGAGAATCGCTGTTTTTTTGACGGCCATCTTGACCCTCTCCGTTTTTACCGCGCAGGCGCAGACCACCATCACAGAATCAGGCCGCGAATCTCACTTCGTGCCACAATCGCGGACATTTCTTCCGCATGACTGGGTGCGCGGGTATACGGATTTCTCCGTGGCGCCGTCGCACAACGAACCGGATCTCGGACGTTGCATGTTTCCTCAGCCAGCCAGTGCGGGCGGGACAACCTCCACGTGCACGGCATACGCACGCTATCTATTCAGCGGATACATTGAGTTTCAGCCGCTGGGCCGCACCGTGGCGCGACACTTCTTTCTATTCTTCGAACCGAAATTCAGCTTTGGAAGAAATATCCCCCAACTCACCTACACTGCATCCATGGTGCCGATTGCTTACGATCGTTCGATTGGAATCGGTTTCCAGTTGCCGAAAAACTTCGAATTGCGCGCGACACAACACCAGGTGGATTGGCTCGGGCGTTATGGCAGGTCCCTGGGCACGGCAGACCTTCGCACCAATGGCCCTAATGGTCTCTATGCCACCTTTGGCGTGCGCTGGTCTTTCGGAGGATATGGGCGCCAGGGAGCCCCGTCGGACCATTAGTCCCGCAATCTAAAAACCCTGGGCTTCTTCACTATGGCAGGACCTGAATTCGCGATCCTTCCTAGACGAGTGTTTTTCATTCTTTTTCTTCCAACTCGCTGGCAAGCCCTTCCAACTGGTAACGCCAGTCGAGTTCACGCACCTTTTGGGGATTTTCCCGCCAATCCGGTGTTACTTTCACGAACAGTCCCAGGTAGATCTTGCTGCTGAGGATCGCCTCTAGCTCTTTGCGGGCTTCCGTCCCAATTTTTTTGAGCATCTCGCCTTTGTGGCCGATCAGTATTTTTTTCTGTGAATCGCGCTCCACGTTCATGACCGCTTCAATGCGCAACAGCTTGGGAGTCTCCTCATATTTTTCAACCACTACCGCCAGCGCGTAAGGCACTTCGTGGTACATCACCTGAATGGCCTTCTCGCGAATGATCTCCGCGGCCAGGAATCGTTCCGGCTGGTCGGTCACCTGATCTTCCGGAAAGTACGGCTCTCCCTCCGGCAACTGCTTCAGAATCTCGTCAAGAAGTTCTTCACACCCCGCGCCCTGCAGCGCGGAGATGGGCAGGATCGCGGCAAAATCGAAGGCTTTCGCAAAAGCATCAATCAGCGGCAGAAGTTTGGGCTTCGGCAAACGATCGACTTTGTTCAGTGCCAGAATCGTTTTTCCGCGAAAGCGCTTGGCTTTCTCCAGCAGCAAATCGTCCGCATGCGGATGCATCCGGCTGGCATCGACCATCAGCAACAGCACGTCGATCCCCTCTAGCGCTGCCGCCACTTCCTGCATCATCTGCCGTCCCAGCGCCGAATCGGCTTCGTGCAGACCCGGCGTGTCGATAAAGACGATCTGCCCTTGCGGCTTGGTCACAATTCCCTGAATGCGATTGCGCGTGGTCTGCGGTTTGGAAGTAACGATCGCGATCTTCTGCCCGACCAACCGATTCACAAGGGTGGACTTCCCCGCATTCGGCCGCCCCACAACGGCTACAAACCCCGAACAGAACTCTTTTTTCTCTGGCTTTTCTTCGCTCTCCACTGGTCACTCTTCTCTGCTCTTTCGCATCTTCGGTGTCGGAGGTTGATGCCTGCTTGCGTTCCTGATTCTGCGAACATTACCGCTTCGTGGGGACAGCCTTCATCTGCTTGCGAATCCGCACGCGCAACACTTTTCTCTGGTTTGCTTCCAGGACTTCGAAGCGATGATCCGCCAGCTCGATTTTGTCACCTGGCGCGGGCACTTTGCCGGAAACATGGCTCAGCAAACCTGCAAGAGTGGTCACCGCCTCATCCGTCTTGTCGCCGAACTTCACGCCAAGTAATTTCTCGACGTCGCCGATTGGCATGCTGCCGCGCATGACTAGACCGCCATCCGGTTCGCGCACCACATCCGGCGCCGGAGGCCTTCCTGCGTTTCCGCTTTCGCCGACGATCTCTTCCACCAGATCTTCCACGGTCGCGATGCCCGCCACGGTTCCATGCTCGTCGATAACCACCGCCAGCGGCTGGCCTTTCTGGCGCATTTCGCGCAATAACTCCGAACCAATCTTCGTTTCCGGGATGAAGAGAACGGGTTTGACCAGTTCACGCACCTTGCGCTTCAGCAAATCCTGGTCCGCGATTTGCAAAAGGTCCTGCGAGTGTACGACGCCGAAAATATCGTCGAGCGTTTTCTCATACACGGGAATCTTATTCAATTTCGTCTCGACAACTTTCGCGTGCAGATCTTCGAGCGTGGCCTCCGCCGGAATGGCCACAATGCTGGGCCGCGGAGTCATCACTTCGCGGACCCGCTTGTCGCTGAATTCCACGACTTGCTCGATCAAGTCCGCTTGTTCCGGCTCGATGATGCCTTCTTCTTCCGCGGCTTCCACCAGCGCTTCGATGCCCTCTTCGGTACGCTGCTCCTCGGTCTTCTCGGCCTCGTGCTCCGAAATTCGGGCCAGCGATTCCGCGCCTTCCAAGAACACGCGCACCGGCCAGACGAACCACATGGCCCCGCGAACCAGCGGCAGAAGAGGCAGCAGCCAGCGCCCTGTAGTGCGGTACAACAACATGTCCGGAATAAAGTGCATCGCAATGACGACTTCGAGCACAAGAAATACGAAGAACTCGACGAAAGATTCCCATGTACCCGGAACGAAGTACACCACCCCTCGCGTCGTTTCCAACACCAGGAACGCCAGCCAGAAGTGCCCGAGGATTCGGAATGTCCGCCCGCCGCTGCGGCGATTGATCTTCAGTTTTGGCTCGATCTCCGCTTCAAAGATTTCCAGGTGTTGGTGGATGCGGCCCGTAGTCATGCGGCCCAGTTCGCGGTAAATCAGCGTCAGGTAGGAGAAAATGGGCAGGGTAAAAGCTACCAGCACGACGCTCAGCGCGTAGAGCAAGCTTAAATTCATCACGCCAGTCCGAGCCGTTTTCGCAGCTTCCGCTCGATTCGGTCCATTTCGCCGCGATCGGTTTCGTGGTCGTAGCCCAGCAGATGCAATACGCCGTGAAGAATCAGCACTCGAAGTTCACTCGAAAGTTCCCGACCATGTTTTTTCGCGTAGCGCCGCGCCGTCGCCGGAGAGATAGCAATGTCGCCGAGGTATTCGCCGGGCTTCACCATCTTTGATCCGCGCCGCAGCCGCACCGGCCGCCGCGGCGCCACCGTGGGGAAAGAAAGCACGTCGGTAGGACCCTTCTCCTTGCGAAACTTCTCATTCATTAGCGCGATCCCTGCATCGCTGACCAGGCAAACCGTCAGGCCCGCTTCCTGCAACCCCAGTTCGCTTTTCACGCGGCGCAGAAAAGATTCGAGTGGACGCCGCGCCAGGCGTACCGCCCGCTGGCGGTTCACAATCATCCTTGCTGTATTTCTTTTTCCCGTTCTTTACCGGATTCTCTCGCTGGTGTCCCTGCTTTGCCGTTCGCAGTGTTTCCGCCGCGCTGCGGGTGAACTACATCATACTCTTCATAGGCGCGGATAATCTGCTGCACCAGGTTGTGCCGCACCACATCCTTCTCTCCGAACTGCACCACGCCGATCCCCTCGATCTTCCCGCAAACTTCCAGCGCTTCGACCAAGCCGGATTTTCTTCCTTGCGGCAGGTCGATCTGTGTCACGTCGCCGGTAATCACCGCCTTGGAGTTAAAGCCCAGCCGCGTGAGGAACATCTTCATTTGCTCACTGGTAGTGTTCTGCGCTTCGTCCAGAATCACAAAAGAATCATTCAGCGTGCGGCCCCGCATGAAAGCCAGCGGCGCAACTTCAATGATTCCTTTTTCCAAAAAACGCTCCAGCTTGTCCGCGTCCAACATGTCGTAAAGCGCGTCGTACAGCGGCCGCATGTACGGATCTATCTTCTGCTGCAACGTGCCCGGCAGAAATCCCAGCCGCTCGCCTGCTTCCACCGCGGGCCGCGCCAGGATGATGCGGTTCACTTGCTTCGTCAGCAGTGCGCTCACCGCCATCGCCACGGCGATGTACGTTTTCCCGGTGCCGCCGGGACCGATGCCGAACATCATGTCGTGCTTCTCGATCTCTTCCATGTACCGCTTCTGGCTGGCGTTCTTCGGCGTTACTTGTTTCTTGCCAAAGGAGCGCACCCGGCTGTGCTCAAACATTCCGCGCGGCGATTCGTGCGGCTCCTCCGTCGCCACGCGCATCAGCGATTTTACTTCCGCGGCGGAGAGTGTGCGTCCATGCCGGGTTAGGTGGTTGTATTCCTCCACGATCTTCACGGCCTGGTCGACGCAGTCCTGCTCGCCTTCGATGGTCAGCCGCGTGTCGTGGAGATGGGTGCGCACGCGCAGCGCATCTTCGAGCACGCGCACATTCTCATCCAGCGTGCCAAAGAAGGGTTCGATTTGCCCAGAAATGTGTACGGTACGTCGCATCCAATTGGAAGGTTTTCCTGTTACCGGAACCGGGTGGCCGATGGGATTCCTCCTGTTTGTGCGTGGCGGCCGCTTTGCGATTCACTCAGGGAGAAACTCTTTACACCCTAGCGCAGCACTCCGTCGCGGTCAAGTTAAGGGTGCATGACACGAAACCACGCCGTTTCAGACGGAGTGGGCGCTTCATTACTGTGATTCCTTCCTTGCCAGCGCAGCTTGGATCGCTTTTTCGGCCACCGGCGCCATCACCGCGTAGCCCGCGGAGTTCGGATGCAGCCCATCTTCGCTGAGCTCCTTCTTGAGCAAGCCCTGGTCATCCACAGTCGCCGGGAAATAATCGAGGTACACGTAGCCCTTCTCCGCCGCATACTTTTTAATCCAGGCGTTCAATTCCAGAATCTTTTCCGGCGGACGCTTGATGCGCACATCGAGTGGATTGCCATCGCGGTCCTGCCCATAGTTGCTCACCGGCAACACCGAGGACAGCACTGCGCGAATGCCATTGGCGCGGGCCAGCTCCGCCATCGACGCGAGGTTCCCTTCCGTTTCCTGCAGCGCGATCGGACCGGTATTCCCCGCAAGGTCGTTGGTGCCCGCCAGAATCACCACCACCTTCGGCTGCAGCGCGATCACGTCCGCGCGAAATCGCAGCAACATCTGCGGTGTCGTCTGCCCGCTAATTCCCCTGCCGATGTATGGCTTCCCCGGAAAAAATGCGCCGAAGCGGGCCTGGACCCACGCGTCCGTGATGGAATCGCCCATGAACACCACGCGCTGTTCATTCTTCGCTGGAGCCGCCACGCCTGCATTGGCATCCCGATAGCGCGCGAGATCCGGCCAATCCTTCAGCCGTTTCTCCTGCGCCTCCAGCTTCGCCTTCGCTTCCGCCAGCTCCGGGCAATCTCCCGCCGGCTTCGCTGGCTCTTGTGTCTGCACCTGCGCAAATAGCCCGCTGGCACACACGGCCAGCGTCACGACTAGACGAGCAGTCAACTTGAAAACAGTCTCCATCGATCTCCCCTTCCTCTTCCATCTGAGAACAAACAACTAGAAAACAAGAATGGAAAACTGACAACTGAAAACTGAGAACTACCCCCTTCCGGCCGGTGCCTTAATCATTACCTGTACTCTGGTACGGAGGCTCTATGGACGTGAGCCTTCCGTACCGCGAAGATGTGAATCGAAGCTGAGCTTAATACTTTCAAAATCTATTGCGGATGAGAGGGGTTCGACCATGACAATGAAATTCATTCTTCTCGGCGCTCTTGCGAGCCTGGCCTTGAGTACCTCGTCGCCGGCCGAAGAACTTGCGAATCCAGCCGCTCCTCTCGGCAGCGCTGTCCTCACCGGCAAAATCAGTTGCAATGGATACCTCAGCGTTCCCATGACCGCCGACCAGGAGCAGTCGCTCCCGCTCCAGGTCATCGCCAATCTGGAATGCGGCCAAGAAGTCGCCGTACTCTCCGACGCCGAGGGATATACGGTAAATATCCGCACCGCGGACGGCAAGAATGGATACGTCGCGCGCATGTATCTCACCCGGGCGGTCCGGAAGAGAGCGGATGCCCTGGTGCCAGCAGACAATGCCACGGTGAATAACGGCGTGGCCCGCTGGCAGTCTGGATCCAAAGGAAGCTACGAACTCACCAACGGGGACAAGCTGGTGGAATCGCTGACCGCCAATGGCATCACCGTCCAGATCTCGCTGCAGGACACCGGATGGAAAATGCGCGCCAATGTTGCCGTGGTCAACGCCAGTCAGCAACCGATCTACGTACTGCCGAGGTTGCTCTCGCTGGATGAGATAGCGCCAGTGATGAAGCCGCTTCGCTATCAGAACCCGGCGGAAGTGGCGAGAGCCGCCAATCATCAGATTTTGTGGACTTCGGCCAGTGCAGGCCCAACTGGCGGCGTGCAGCCGCAGCGGACTTCCTACGCATCCAGCGCCGACCTGTACACGGTGAATTACAAACTTCCTTCGTCCGACCCTTCGCCCAACTACCTCGCCCAGCATCAGGCCCTCGAAGAGATCGCCGCGAAAAATCAGGGCGCGCTAGCCGGCACGGCCCGGGAAATCAATGCCCTCTCTTTGAGAGAATGCAGCCTGAAGCCAAACGAGAAGACCGCGGGAGCCGTCTGGTTCGAACGCGACGCAAAATCAAACCAGTTTATCTTGCGCGTCCCTGTCGGCGCCGTGATCTTTGAATTTCCGCTTTCCTTCAACCACGAAAAATAGAATATGGGAGCAAAGCCTGTGCCCCGAGTCTAGCTCACAGAAAAACAGTTTGTCGGAAGAGACGGCGCAGCGATTGCGGTCCCGACCGGACCGGAGACTGGCAAGTAATTCCTGGAACTTCCTTCCCGATCGATGGGCATTGGTCCAGGCAGCCAGCTACAATCTTTGTCTATGAAGTGCCCCGGCTGCAGTACCGAAATGACTGCCATGACGCTGGACGGCCACTCAGGCGCACCGGTCGCCATCGACGTGTGCGCCAGTTGCCAGGCGTTCTGGTTCGATCACTTGGAGAGCCTGCAGCTCTCTGCCGGCTCCACACTGAAGCTCATGAAGTTTATCGGTGAACACTCGTCACCGGGGAAGCCATCAGTGCCGGCCGTGCTCCAATGTCCGCGGTGCGCAACGACGCTGCGGCTGGCGCACAACATGCAGCGAAACATGCCGTTCACGTATTGGCGATGCGCGACCGATGACGGGCACTTCATCAGCTTTTTCGAGTTCTTGAAAGAAAAGAATTTCATCCATCCACTGTCGGCTGAGCAGATCAAGGACTTGCGGCAGAACGTTCAGTTTGTGAATTGCTCCAATTGTGGGGCGTCCATCGACCTGGAATCCAACTCTGCCTGCCCCTATTGCCATTCGCCCATTTCCATGCTTGATATGAAGCAGCCGCAGCGGATGCTGGAGCAACTCAAACAAGCTGCCGAGCCTAAGCCGCTTGATCCCACACTCCCTATGAAACTAGCTTCCGCAAAGTTGGGATTGGAAACCTCCTTGGCCGATCATGATCGCGGCCCGGAATGGTGGAGCGATGCTGGCTCGTATGGCCTGGTGCAGGCCGGTCTGAACGTCGTCGCCCGATGGCTCAGCGAGAAGTTGGTTGATTGATCGCGATCAGCCCCCTACTTAGGAGAATCCTAGCGTGCATCCGAGAAGCGCCAGCTTCGGTAGGGACTCAGTTTGAAGATGAGTCACTATCCAGAGGTCGGCGCTGTCCTGATTTGGATTCCAACATGAGACTCCGTGACAGGGCGTTATGCTCCGTATTGTTTTTGTCTCATTCTTTTGGGCCGACTACTACTTGTAGCTCGCCAGCGGTAGTAATGGATTGCAGCGCTAGTTTACCTATCGCCATCCCTGCTTTGGTGAAGGCAACCGCAATCGCCTCGGCGTCTCGCATACGGTCTGGACTGGACACGAACATAAACCCTGCTTGCTGACCAGGCAGCAATGCACCTTGGAAGGACGCATCTAATCCTGCCTGTCATAGCGCGTCTGTGAGTTGCTTGGCGTATTCGACGCTTTCCGGCTGCAATGCAGCAGTTGTTACCACGATTTTGTGACCCTTCAAGCTGTGTAATTCTTCGTTAAGAATTTTGGCTTGGCCGGGGGAAACCTTGCGATGTGCCAACCTTTCTTCGATCTGTGCACGGGCGAGTCGTTCCTCTTCGGCCTTTTTATTTAAGTCAGCCGCTTGTTTTTCGGCGCTAGCTACGCGCTCCATAGCCTCGCCAGCGGCCTTTCGTGCTTTTCCTGCCTCTTTATTTAGTCGAGCAATTTCTGCTTCTTTTGCCCTATCCAGTCGCTTGCGGATTGGGCCAGCGATCTGGTTCCCAATAAATTCTCCAGCAACTCCAATGGCTACCGAGAACAGTGAAATATTCATGGCCCATTCAATTCGAGAAAGCATCGTTGTGTCGTCCACGGGGAACAGAAATTTGGTTTTAAGGGGTCTCTTGGCGCTGTGGGTCATCTTGCGCGGTCATGCGCGGAGGCTATAACACAACCAAGTACCGCGCAAGTATTCCAGATTCAAAGAGAGGATGCGAATATATGGAGGAACGATAGAAAATGATTTCTTATGCCAAACTGACAAAATTGGAGAACGTCGAAGTGAGATTAGGACACTGCCGACCTTTGAGCTCGTTTGACAAAGGCGTGAGCCTCGTTTATGGTTAGAAGTTTGAGCGATACGCAAAAGGAGCAATAGATGGCCCAGGGACAGGCTACCAAGGTTAAGAAGAAGAAGAAGTCGGTTTTGAAGCGCGCGGCACAATCTCTTCAGCGCGCCGAAGTAAACCGCGCCAACCGCACGCGGGTCCGCACACTGATGCGGCGCCTGCGCACGGCCATCACCGCCGGCGACGCCACTGCCGCGGGCAATCTTCTCCAGCCCACGATGTCGGCAATCGACCAGGCCATTACCAAGAACGTGCTGCACGAGAACACCGCCAACCGCTACAAGTCGCGCCTCACGCTGGCCTACAACGGCGTCAAAGCGAAAGCCGCGAAGTAGCGAGGTTCTCCCGCTTTTCGGTCTTGTCGGTTTCTGTAGTGGCGGGCTTCGGCCCGCCCGTTCTTTTTTCTCCCTGCGAGGCCTGATGTCACACGCGATCCCCATCACCCGCGTTTCACAATCCCGTCTCACCGAAGCGCTGCGCGAAAATTCCGAATTCGGCGCCACCTTTAGCGACCACATGCTCGTCGCCGATTGGGAGGCGGGTTCGTGGAAGCAGCCTCAAATCGTTCCCTTCGGCCCGCTCTCGTTTTCACCCGCGCTGACCCCTTTCCACTACGGTCAGGCCATCTTCGAAGGCTTCAAAGCACACCGCACCGCGAACCGTGGCCTCGCGCAGTTTCGCCCGCGTGCGAATTTCGCTCGCATGAATCGCTCCGCTACGCGCCTCGCCATGCCCGAAATTCCGGAGTCGCTCTTCCTTGAAGGAGTCACCGAATTGGTTCGGCTAGATCGCGATTGGGTCCCTTATCGTGAGGGCGGTTCTCTGTACGTCCGCCCAACGTACTTCGGGGTCGATGACACGCTTCTTGTTCGCCCCGCCAATCGTTTCCGCCTCATCGTCATGACTTGTCCCGTCGGCCCCTACTTCGCGCAGCCCATTCGCCTGCTCGCCGAAGAGCGCTTCGTCCGCGCCTTCCCCGGCGGAACAGGTGACAGCAAAGCCGCCGGCAATTACGCCGGTGGGCTTCTCGCCGCGCGGCTCGCCCAGGAAAAGGGCTATCACAATGTCCTGTGGCTGGACGGAGTCGAGCGCCGCTACGTCGAAGAGTCCGGCGTGATGAACGTATTCTTCGTTCTCGATGGCAAAGCGATTACTCCGCCTCTCTCGGGCACGATCCTTCCCGGCGTCACACGCGACTCCGCTCTGACTTTGCTTCGCGAGATCGGCGTTCCGGCCGAAGAGCGCCAAATCTCCATCGACGAAGTTCTCTCCGCTCACGCCGCCGGAAAGCTTACCGAAGCCTTCGGCGCCGGAACCGCCGCCATCGTCGCCCCCATCGCGTGCATCCGTTACCGCGATCGCGACCTGCAATTCCCTACTGTTTCGGATTCCTCGGTCGCCGCACGGCTCCGCTCCCGCCTCGTCGCCATCCAAACCGGCCGCGAACCGGACACGCATAATTGGCTCCTGCCGGTCTAAACTGGTGTGCTCGTTCGGAATGATTGGTGACACTCGATGAACTACTACGCCTTGTTCTACGAACTCGTCGAAGACATGGTCACGCGCCGCGTCCCCTTCCGCGAAGAACACCTGCGTCTGGCACGCGAAGCCCGCGAACGAGGCGAACTGGTCCTTGCCGGTGCGCTCGCCGAACCCGTCGACCGCGCCTTACTCGTTTTCCACGTGGACAACAAGAGCAAAGTCGAAGCCTTCGCCCGCAAAGATCCTTACGTCCTCAACGGCCTTGCGAAAAAGTGGGAAGTCCGCCCCTGGAACGTTGTCGTCGGCAACGAAAATCCCGCCACAACCTCGGCTTCCGCCCCGTCGGGCCCGGCATCAGGAACCATCTTGCGTCGCTGGTCAGCCCGCGCCTCCGTAGCACAGTTGCCCAAGTATCTCGACCACTTTGACGAAAATGTTCTGCCCGAGCTCCGCCGCGTCTCCGGCTACCTGGGAGCCACTGTTTCCCTTTGCCGTCTCGAAAGCGAAATCGAAATCCTCGTCGAAACCACATGGCGTTCCATCGAAGCCATCCGCGACTTCGCAGGCCCCGACCTCGAAGCCGCCGTCGTCGCTGACCACCCTGCCGCCCTGCTCACCGATTTCGACCGTCGCGTCCGTCACTACGAAATTGCCGTTAGGGATCTCCCGTAGGACCTAGAAACCGTCCTGCGTTCGCATTTGTCAATGCGGATGGCTCTCCGGATCAGTCACGGTTTGCGGTTGAAGCAGCCTTACTCACCCGGCCAAGATCGAACTCAATCAGAGAATATTTCGCCAGGTAAACGTCTCGGCCATGCCGCGTAAGGAGGAATGCCACCGAGGTTCCGAGTCCCACGTACCTCGCGGCATTTGCGACCGCGGCATTACTCATTGACGCGCCGATCGCGCGAATGGGAGTCTCGGCAATATCGTCGGAAACCTTTCCAAGGGCGTACGCGTAACCCAGGTCAACCAACCCGTTTACCATCCCGGGCTTGCGGCCGTGCAGGGTGCCTTCTTGGTCCAGAGCGAAGCGAGCTTGCGCATCGGCTTCCGCCGCGCCCAACGAGCCGACGACGCGAAGAGGCTCTCGGTCACGGGGCACGATGCGATCAACTCGAAGATAGAGCTTTCCCGCGCGGCTCAGCATTCGTGGCGCAACGCTGCGCACAACAGTGCCTTCCACCACGCTGCCAGGCGCGAGCACACGGCCGGCAACGCGCACTGGTTCCGCCAGTTGGCCGCGGAACGTGTCGCCCTGGTGATTCCGCGAGGCGCGGAGCGCGGTGAGCAAATAGGCTCGTGCCATTGGATGTTCTCCCGAAGCGGTCATTGACGCGACGATTGGCTGAGCCGGGACAGGAACCGTCGTTTCCTGGCGCAGCGCCATCAGGAGTGTCCCGGACGCTTTGCTTTTCACTCGCGCAGCACCTGGCGCCTGCAATGATTTGGCCTTCGGCTGTACCGTCACTCCGGAGCTGGCGCGCAGAACGCAAGCGTCCAACGGTAGCACCTCGCCTGTGGCCAGCTGCAAGTCCGCAGCGCTCAATTCCAGGTGGTACTCGGTTGGGCGGCTCGTCTCCAGCGGGTTGAATCCGCGAACAATCGTGCGTCCGCTCCTCCGCCACAATCCCAAATCCTCGCGGATTTTCTCGATTGATTTCACCGTGACCCGAATCTTGCTGTCGGCCGGCGCCGCGATGTGTTCGCCCGCGTACAGCGGCAGCGAAAGCCGGCCCTCAAGCACGGCTCCCTTTTCGACGTGCCCCCAACTTTTGCGGCCCGGGAAATCCACCCGCAGCAACGATTCGCTCTCCACGTGGAGTACGGAAACGCCCGGCCCTGGCTCACCCGATCTTGCTTCTTCAGCAGAATGTTCCTGCGCGAGGAGCACGCACGGGAGAATTGCGAACATGCCAGCGGCGAAAATCGCCTTTCGGAAGAATGCGCTACGGTCCATACTCCCCCATTCTGAATTCTTTATTAGAATGCGATGACCTACGGTGTGATCGGAGGCCATCAAACGGGGAACCCCCTGGGTTCCCCGTTTGACGGACCGAACGGCGATTGTGAACGGCTCTAGTTCCCGCCGCCCACCCGCGTGGTGGAAAAACTTTCCGTCAAGGTTAGGAGCCGCGATGCGCGCCATTGCCTAAGCAACGCTTCACGGTTCTTGCTAAGGTCGCGGCCGTCGCGCATCGCGGGATACGGGACGTTTTCGCCGAGCAATCCCTGCCACTGGAGGAGGTTGTATTTCGCGGCGTCCACGTGATCTTCGCGGCTGAAGTCAAAACCTTCCGTCTTCGCGGCCCAGTAGGCTGCGTCGTGCGTCGGCTTGGCATAGAACGCGGACAGCGCATTCTTCTTCAGCGTGTTTTTCGCGGTGGGCACCGGCAGGGGCAATTGCGTGCCGCGCAGGATGTCCGGCACGATGGAGTTGAAATCCCACTTCTTGGTCTTCTTCGAGAAGATATCGGTCATGGGACGGTCCAGCGCATCGTACGTGCCCAGGTGCTCGATCCCGAGGATGTCGATGATGGTGGTCAGCATGCTGACGGTCGTGTATTTCTTGGAGACCACCGCACCTTGCTTCACGTACGGCCCGGCCACGAAGGCGATGCTGCGATGCGCATCCACGTGATCCGGTCCGTCCTGGGAGTCGTCTTCTACCACGAACACCAGCGTATTGCCGCTGTAGCGCTTGCTCTTGGCCACTTTTTCCACGATGCGGCCAACGGCGTAGTCATTGTCGGCCGTCTGAATCTCCGGCGTGTTCACGCCATCGATCGCTGTGCCAAAGTTACCGGTGTGGTCATGCATGACGCGCACGAATTCCAGGTTCGGCATGTCGCCGTTGGCTTCGAACTTGTCGAATTCCCGCGCCCATTCATCCACACGGTAGAAGTCGGGGAAGTGATTGTCGTACCCGCGGAAAAACCTATCGGTGATGGGTTGCAGAGCCGCTTTTGTCGATGAAGAGACCGGAGTGCCGGTATCGAACGGATGACGAAGCAGCGGCGTTCCGCCCTGCGCGACGGGTACGCTGTATGGTCCGAGATCGATGAAGAAACCGTAGTTGCGCACGTTCAAGCCCGCACGCAGCGCGGAGTCCCACAGATAGCCGGCGCCTTCTTCTCCTTCCGGGCTGTCCGGAGCGGAGACATCGGCGGTGCCGAGCAGAAGGTTTTTCGCAACACTTGGTGGCAAACTGTTGTACGCCGGGAAGGCCGCAGCGCGCTCCTGCGGCGTGGCAAATCCAACGTTCACGTTGCGATTGGTGCCCTCGTAGTCGTAGTTTAA
>WNFO01001959.1_pt1 | contig 17241 bp, 14 predicted proteins | sample 5400251 | NCBI WGS metagenome assembly WNFO01 (sample SAMN13153354, study PRJNA577476) | soil metagenome | isolation source: 100 cm saprolite under Madrone tree | place: USA:California | collected 2016-06-14
GTGTACTACCATTGCACTTTTTCAAAAGGCAGGCACAACGGCTGGGGTTATGTTCCCGAAAGGGAGATCGCTCGTCTTTTCGAGCCGACCGTGAAAGCCGTCACTTTAGACGAGGAAATCGTCGAGTGGTTGGAGGACGCCCTTAAGGAAAGCGACAAATCCAGCCGCAGATTGAGCGAGAACCGGCTAAATTCGCTTCAAAACGATCTGGCCAGGGTGAATCAGAGGCTCTCTCGGCTTTATGATGCCAAATTCGACGGAGACTCAATTGACGAAGATGTCTTTAAGATCAAAGAGAACGAATACAAAGGCAGTATTGCCGAGATCAAGGCGCAAATTAGAACGCTCGGCGACGGGAATCCTAACTTCTACCAGGACGCTTGCAGAACCCTCGAACTCTCTAAGCGCTTGTTTCCTCTGTTTCTTGAGTCGAGCTACGAAGAGAAGGCCAGTATCCTCAAACTCCTGGCTTCGAACTACTCCCTCGTTAACGCAAGCGACGTAAGTATCCTTCCTACATATAGAAAGCCCTTCGACATAATTGCCGAAGGGCCTTCTCGTCTAAACTGGCTCCCCGGGAGGGACTCGAACCCCCGACCAATTGGTTAACAGCCAACTGCTCTACCGACTGAGCTACCGGGGAAATAGGTTTCTCTTTTTAACATAGGAGCTAACCAAATTCTAGGCGACTTTAAAACGAAGTGAAAACAACAACGCAAATATTGGCTAACCGATAGGGGCACTTTAACGGTCCGGTGAAGTCACGCGGACTCAAGACTTTTTAATTCTTCCAACATCCTTTGATGGTGCGTCGCCGGCCAGTAAACGCGGCGGCATTTTGGACACCAAGAAAAACTTTCCTGTGTCGTAAAGACGTAAGGCGGAACAATTTTCTCCACGAATGCCTTGGACCGAGGCTGTAGGACGAGGTTACATTCCAGACAGCGCGTAAAAGCATCGTTCAAAGGCCTAAGGCGGCAGGCTTGAATCACCTGGCGCAGCTGTTCCCGATAATGATCGCTCTCGATGAAAAGGAAATCCGGCGGCTGTTTTTTCTTTAGTCCGCGATCCCGAGTCAAAATCAAGCGATTCTCCGCACGTGCGGCACGAATCAGGCCATAGCCGGATAGATGCTGGCCATAGATTACGTCTTGCCCCATAACCCGCAGCCACTTCGCCAGCTTTCCAAGCATCCTGTCGGCGGCGAATTTTACGCCCGTGGCGGAGCTTTGCATGTTCGATTTCACTTTTGACATTGAATTGGTCGCGCTTTGGCTTTAGCATATTGGGTCACAGCATGCTTGTTAAGCGCTCCATTGGCGTTGCCATCGTGCTTTTCTGGTGCTTGATGAATATTTTGCTTATCAAGCGCCAGCTTTTAGCCCCGCCTCCACCTATCACACTCCGCGGCATAGAAACCATCAATGAGCGAATACAGGAGTCGTGGGGAGTCTTCTACCGCGGCGTGAAGATCGGCCATGCCAGCCAAACCATCACACCCAAAGCCAACGGCTACCAGATTCTGGACCGGTCGTTGTTGCGCTTGCAGCTCTTGGGGACGACGCAGAACGCGACAACCCAATTAGATATGGATGTAGACCGGGAGTGGACACTCGAAAAGTTCAACTTTGTGCTGCAATCGAATGACGTCAAATTCCATGCCCGCGGCCGTGTGGCGCCCGGGAAACTGGTCTTGGCCCTCGAATCCGCCGGCCATGTCACAACCCGGGAAATTCCGCTCAACCAGCCGCCTTACCTGCTGGCGGCCCTCAAACCTTACGTCGCAACCCAGCAATTGGAACCAGGCAAGGAACATTATTTTTCGACATTCGATCCGGCTACGCTTTCCCAACAGCTAACGACGGTTGTCATCGAGGGCCGGGAACAGGTTCGCATCGGCGCACGAATCGAACCGGCCATGCGGATTCGCCAACGCTTCAACGGCATCTCTGTAACCTCCTGGCTCGATGGCGCCGGCAGAACGCTGAAGGAAGAAAGTCCGGCAGGCTTTTCTTTGGTCCGGCAAAGTCCGTTGGAAGCCCAGAGTCTTTCGACCACGAGCTCCGTCCCGCTGGATCTTATAACTCAGACATCTATCACACCGGACAAGCCTATCCTGACTCCCGAACGGAAGCATCTGATCAAATTGAAGCTGAGCGGAATCAACCTGGCAAACTTTCCACTCTTGAACGTGGGCCGCCAGAGATTGAAGCAAGACCAGCTGGAAATCAGCCGCGAAGAAGTCAACCGGCTGGGCTTCGTCGAACTGCCGGTGCGACAAAAGTTGCTTGATCCCTTCATCCAACCGACCGTGTTCCTGCAAAGCGACCATCCAGAGATTAGCCGGCTCGCGGCGAAGATCGTGGGCGGGGAAAAGGACGCCCGCAAGGCGGCTCTAAGAATCAAAGATTGGGTTTACAAAGAAATCGCCAAAGAGCCCACGGTCAGTATTCCCAACGCGTTGGAAGTGTTGCAAACCAGGAAGGGCGACTGCAATGAGCATACGGTTCTCTTCAACGCCCTTGCCAGAGCGGCTGGGATTCCGGCAAAGACAGTGGTTGGCGTCGTCTACGTGCGCGGCGCCTTTTACTACCACGCCTGGTCGGAAGTTTGGCTTGGGCAGTGGGTTTCTCTCGACCCGGTACTCGATCAATTCCCCGCCGATGCCACCCATATCAAGTTTATCGAGGGCGAGATCGATCGCCAGATCGATATTCTGCAACTCATCGGCAATCTCAAAATCCAAGTGATCGAGGTCGACTAACGTGATCCGACTGATCAACCTCACCAAATGCTACGGCAGCCTGACCGCCGTCGATGCGCTCAACCTCGATGTTCGAAGCGGAGAAATCTTCGGCTTCCTGGGTCCTAACGGCGCGGGCAAGACGACCACGATCCGCATGATGATGGGGATTCTCAAACCCACCTCCGGAGAGGTTCTCCTGGGCGGTTATGATGTCGAACGGGCGCCGGAACAAGCCAAAGCGATCTCAGGATTTATTCCGGACCGTCCCTTCATCCATGAGAAACTAAGCGGCGGCGAGTTTCTCCACTTCGTCGGCAAACTGCACCACGTGGAAAACGAACGTCTACAACAAAGAATCGCGGAGCTCCTGGAGCGTTTTGAGTTGACCCGTTGGCGAGAAGAGTTGGTGGAGAGTTATTCCCACGGCATGAAGCAGCGACTCGTCGTCTGCGCGTCGCTGATACATGAACCGCGCATTCTGGTCATCGATGAGCCGATGGTCGGAATGGACCCCAAAGGAGCGCGGAAGCTGAAAGATCTGTTTCGTTCGCTCTCTGAACAGGGCACCACCGTGTTTCTCTCGACCCACAGCATTAGCGTTGCAGAGGAGGTGTGCCATAGAATCGGCATCATTCAGAGAGGCCGGCTCATCGCCTGCGGCACGATGGCGGATTTATACTCCCAAGCCCAAACCAAACATGGAAACTTGGAAAGCGTCTTTCTGGAATTGACCCAAGACCAAGTCGCCGACGAGGTAGCATCAGGATAATCGATCATGCATGCGATGGTGATCCTTCTCTCGCCCATCTGGCTTTCTTGGAAGAACGATTTTCTGCGCGGAGGCCGGTCCTGGCGTCGTCGCTCACTATTGATCGGCCTGGCGCTGGCCTTTTGGTGCGGCACCTATTATGTCATCCGCCGGGTCTTGCTCTACTTTCAATCCGTCTATGACCTCGGACCGAGCTTGGCTTACCAGCTTTTATTGATCATTCTGCTGACTTTTCTATCCATGCTCCTTTTCAGCAATCTGATCACGGCGCTTTCAACTTTTTTTCTCGCGCGGGATTTGGATCTTGTCCTGTCCACCCCGGTGTCCACCGACTCCTTCTACTATTCGCGCCTCATCACGACGACTTTGAATTCGTCCTGGATGGTGCTTTTCTTCAGCTTGCCGATCTTTGCGGCCTACGGCACGGTCTTTGGCAGCGGAGTTTTATTCTATCTTTGGGTCGCCGTCGTACTACCCCTTTTCTTGATCGTTCCCGCATCCGTCGGTGTCCTGATCATGCATTTGCTCGTGTACTTCCTCCCCGCGAAGCGCATCCGCGATATGCTTTTCTTCATCGGGCTGTTTTCGTTTATGATCATCTATTTTCTTTTCCGCTTCTCTCAACCGGAGCGATTGGTTCAACCCGAAAGCTTCGGCCACTTCCTCCAGTTCCTCGCCGCCATGGAAACGCCGGCGTCGCCGTTTTTGCCGAGCAGTTGGGCAGCGGAAGTTCTCGCCGGGCCGCTCTTCAAAAGATCTACCGGACAAGGGTTTTTCTATGCCCTCCTGGCGAGCTACGCATTTTTCTTGCCCCTAGCGACCTCCTGGGTTTCCAGCGCCGTCTACTTGGCCGGATGGTCCAAGGCCCAGGAATCGAAGCAGGGACACCGCAAGTACGAACTGTTCGAAAGCGGTTTGAATTGGCTCATGCGTCCCTTTCCTTCTGTGTTCGGAGCGCTGATGGTGAAGGACATCAAAACTTTTCTCCGCGACAGCACGCAATGGTCGCAGCTTTTTTTGCTCATCGCCTTGATCGTCGTTTACCTTTATAACTTCAAGGTTCTTCCCCTGGATCGCTCTCCTCTGCCGACAGCGACGCTAAAAACTGTGGTGTCTTTTGCGAACTTGGCCTTGGCGGGTTTCGTACTCAGCGCCGTAGCGATGCGCTTTGCCTTTCCCGCCGTGAGCCTCGAAGGAAGGGCTTTTTGGATCTTGCAAACCGCGCCGATTTCTCTGCGCACCCTGCTGTGGAGCAAACTGTGGCTCAACCTCGTTCCGTTGTTGATCCTCGGAGAGCTGCTCGTCTTTCTAAGCAACCTGCTGCTGCAGGTTCCCGCGTGGATGATGCTGCTATCACTGGTGACCGTCTTCCTGATGACGTTCGGAATCACCGCCATCTGCGTCGGCATCGGTGCCCTTTATCCAAAATTCACTTTCGACCATGGGGCGGAAATACCGACAAGCTTCGGCGGAGCGGTCTGTATGATCGTGAGCATCGCGTTCATCGGCGTAGCCGTGATGATCGAAGCCTGGCCGATCTACCTCCTCGCAATGCGAGGGCTGAAGCCCGGCCTATCGAGGGGCCCGGAGCTCTGGGTCATTGTACCGTCCCTTCTCGGCGTGCTAGCCGTAACTGTAATTGCTGTCGTCATACCCATCAGACTCGCGCTGAAAAGCTTGGAGCGGCTCAAAGAGTAAAAGGCGTGTTCAACGTTCAAAGTTCCAGGTTCAATGTTGGAAGATCGTATCGATTGCCGCGGGAACCTGACCCACCAGAAGGAGAGCATGCGTGAATTTGATCCATACCATTTATGAGCCCAGTGGCCCCGGGCCGCATCCGACGATACTGACGCTTCACGGCCGCGGCGCAAACGCCTTCGACTTGTTGGGACTGGCTCCCTATCTTTGCAATGGAAAGTTTCTGATGATTTGTCCGCAAGGGCCGCTCGAAACCCCCATCGGGCCAGGCGCCTTCGGTTATGCCTGGTACCCCATGAGTATGGGCGGCCCGCCGGATATTGGTGCGATCCTGTCGTCACGCGATAAGCTGCAAATCTTTCTCGACGAATGTCTGGCCCGCTATCCCATCGACACCAAGAAACTCGTTGTTCTCGGCTTCAGTCAAGGCGGGGTGATGGCCTATAGCCTGGCTCTATCAAATCCGGAGCGTTTTGCGGCCGTGGCAGTGCTGAGTTCTTGGCTTCCCAAAGAACTCATGCCGGAGCTTGCTATCAAAGAAGCGGTTCAATCGCTGCCGACCCTGGTTCAACACGGAACGCAAGATCAAATGATTGAGGTTCAGCGAGCGCGGGACTCTGTGGAACAGCTTCGTGCCCTGCGCGTCCCGCTGACTTACCGCGAGTACGACATGGGGCACGAAATCAGCGGGAAGAGTCTCAGCGACCTCTCGGCGTGGCTTGAAGAGAAGGTTCTGTCTTCGATTGTAATTGCGCGCTGAGTGGATAACTTAGTAGCTTCGAGCCCCCATTTTTTTCGCCATTTCTTCCAAACGCTCAATCCGTTCTTCCATCGGCGGATGTGTGCTGAACAGCGATGCCAGTCCGCCGCCGGTGAGTGGATTGACGATGAACATATGGGCTGTCGCATTGGCTGTGGCGTTGTTTACTTCGAGCGGAATATTTTGGGCGCCCATCTCAAGCTTGCGCAACGCGCTGGCGAGCGCCAAGGGATCGCCGGTAACTTTGGCGCCGCCTTCGTCTGCACCGTACTCCCGAGAACGAGATACCGCCATTTGGATGAGCATAGCGGCGATTGGCGCGACGATCATCATGAACAGCAGTCCCAAGATACCTCCACCGCCCTCGTCCCGGTCGCGCTCCCTTCCGCCGAAGATCGCCGCCCACTGGGCCATTTGCGCCAGATAGCTGATCGCGCCGGCTAAGGTCGCAGCAATAGTGCTGACCAAGATGTCGCGGTTCTTCACGTGGGTGAGCTCATGTCCAAGCACCCCGGCCAGCTCGCGTTTGTTTAGAATTCGTCGAATTCCCTGGGTAACGGCCACCGCGGCGTGTTCGGCGTTGCGCCCCGTGGCAAATGCATTGGGAGTATCCTGAGGCAAAACATAGACTCTGGGCATTGGCAGCCCGGCCCGCTGAGTCAGATCTTGCACCAGTCCATAGAGTTCGGGGTCGTCCTGGGCGGTCACCTCTTGACCGCCGTACATTTTGATAACGATTTTGTCGCTGAACCAATAACTGAAGAAATTCATGCCGCCGGCTAAAATCAGCGCCATGATCGCTCCCTGACGACCACCGAACATGTCGCCAATCCAGACCAGCAAAGCGGTCAGTACAGCCAACAGGATCGTGGTCCGAAGGGTATTCATACACCGTCCTCCTTTAGTCGTATCCTACGGTTTAAAAGAGCGAAGTCAAGATTGCCCTTCGCTGGATTCGTGGTTAAATTTGCGTATGACTTTGACAAAAATCAAGTGCGATTTGCACAGCGAACACTGGATGTTTCGAGAACATACCTGAGGAGACGAATATGCGCTTTGGAGTAGTTTTTCCCCAGACCGAAATCGGCACTGACCCGATGGTGATTCGGGACTATGCTCAGGCGGCGGAAGAGTTGGGCTATCAGCACATTCTCGCCTACGATCATGTAATCGGCGCCAACCCTGCCAGCCGGCCGGGCTGGCGGGCGCCTTATACGCATCAAGACATGTTTCATGAGCCGTTTGTTCTTTTCGGCTACCTGGCCGGGCTTACGAAGAAAATCGAGCTTGTCACCGGCGTTATCATCCTGCCACAAAGGCAGACCGTGCTGGTGGCCAAACAGGCAGCGGCTTTGGATGTTCTGAGCGGCGGCCGTCTTCGCCTGGGAGTCGGCATCGGCTGGAATCCCGTAGAATACGAAGCCCTGGGTGAAAACTTCAAGAATCGTGGCCGCCGGTCCGAAGAGCAAGTCGAGGTCATGCGCAAGCTCTGGACTCAAGAGCTGGTTACATTCCAGGGCCAGTGGCATACCATCACGGACGCAGGCTTGAATCCGTTGCCGGTTCAACGACCCATTCCGATTTGGTTCGGCGGCGGAGACGACCGGGCACTGCGCCGTCTGGCGCGCTTGGGCGACGGCTGGTTTCCATTGCTGGCACCGGACGATAATTGCCGAGCTGCGATCGAGAAGATTCAAAACTATGCCCGTGAAGCGGGGCGCGATCCGAGCCGTATTGGTATCGAAGGACGAATTACATTCGGGCAAGGTTCTGCGGAGGGTTGGATCAAGGACATCGACGCTTGGAAGAAGCTCGGCGCGACTCACCTAAGTGTCAATACGATGAAAGCGGGACTGAAAAACCCCACGGCCCACATAGACGCCATCCGGCGTTTCAAAGAGGCGACCGCGGCGACCTGGTGAGTCAAGACCGACAGGTTGCTGATGAAAACTCGTAGGCTTCGTTGCAGTCAATCGCAGGCAATCGTGCTCGTGATACGTGATCGTGCTCGTTTTACGAATATGAGCCACCAACACGGATAACAAAACCTGCGCGTCTCTGAGATCTTTCTGAGCAGCCTGTGAACAGAGTTTTCACCACACTGCTAGACTAAGACTAGGACGTGGCCCGGCTACTTTGTTACTCAGCAGGCTTTGAACGCTCTCAAACGGCTCGCCGCCTTTCGCCACAGCTTCTCGAATCGAATCGATGGTGCGAAGAAGGTTCTTGTCTTCGGCTTCGTATAGGGCTTCAAACAGTTTGAGATTCTTTAGATAGAGAAAATAATTAATAATGATCGCGTTGTTGAGCGGCTGTTGGGCAAAGCTCCGAAACCGGTTCGCGGGTCGATTCGCCACCCGTCGTGCCCACTCGGCCTTACTTCGACTAAAAACCTCCTCGCGGAGCCGCAATTTGTCTTCGTAGGGGATATCCCGCGCATAGAGCTCGTTTAAGGTATTGGTGAGACCCTCTAAAAATTCGGAAAACTCAAGCTCCTCCTCCCAAGCTCTGATCGCTCTTTGATGCTCCGGGCTGTTTTCGCCGAAACGGTCACGGAAAAAATTGATGGCCGAGCGCCCGCCGACGAAGTTTGCCGCGCTTTCATTAAAGGCGCCTGCCCCTTTGACGTACACGGTGTTGTGAAATAGCTCGTGAAAGATAACTTCCGCTAACATGACTTTGTCGTAGCGCAGGAGATGCGAAAGCAGCGGGTCGTCGAACCACCCGAGCGTGCTGAAGGCTGCCGCGGTTCGTATGTTCGTGTCATAGCCTTCAGCTTCCAGCGCCTCGGCCGCGGCGTCCGCATCCTCCTTGGAAAAATAACCCTTGTACGGCACTCGACCGACAATGAGAAACCACCACGTGTAGGGACGAAGCTCAGTCCTCGGAGCTGCGGTAAGGATGTAACTCAAGTCCGGCCGGTCGACATAGGAGTAGCTGGAGTAGCTCCCGCCGACGTTAAGCTTGAGAACATCGCGCGCATACTCCCGCACCGCCAAGACCAGCTTCAACTTGTCCTGAGTATCCGGACCAACTGCCGCCTTTTCGAGGTACTGCGGGATAGGTTCCCGGCGCCAAAGAATCTTTCCTTCTTCGTAGGCCGCGCGGATAACGTAAAACGGAGAACAACCGGAGATCACCGAACCCAGGATAGCGAGTGCAATCATGAGCCACAAAATCTTGCGCAAGCTTATTTCGAACCGGTGGAATAAAGCGCTCAACTTCGGCCAATTCTCGCGTCGATCACTCATGGATCTTGGCTGCAGCATGGTAGGTCGCGGGTTCTAACACTTCGCGCTCGTACTGGAGCTGATAGAGACGATAGTAGATTCCCCGCTGCTCCATCAACTCCGCATGTGAGCCCATCTCGCGCACCTCGCCGTGATGCAAGACGATGATGCGATCCGCGTTGCGAATGGTCGAAAGACGATGTGCAATGACCAGGCAAGTCCGGTGGCGCATGACTTTCTCCAGGGCATCCTGAATCAGCAGCTCCGTTTCCGTATCGACGCTGGAAGTGGCCTCATCCAGAACCAGGATCTCCGGCTGAAATACCAGCACTCGAGCCAGCGACAACAGCTGCCGTTGACCGGCGGAAAAGTTGCTGCCGCGTTCCCGTACTTGAGCGTAAAACTTTTCGGGAAGCCATTGAATAAAACGATCTGCATTGACGAATTGAGCCGCCTCCTCGATCCCATCCATCGGAACCGAGCGGTCTCCAAGGGCCAGGTTCGCACGCACATCTCCCGAGAATAGAAACACATCCTGCAAAACAACGCCGATGTGCTGGCGTAGCGCTTGAAGGTCCCAGTCGCGCACGTCGACGCCGCTGACTTTGATGGATCCCTTTTGGATATCGTAGAAGCGGTTAAGCAGCTTGATGGTGGTCGTCTTGCCGGAGCCCGTGGCCCCGACCACCGCCACCCTCTCTCCCGGCTCGATGCGGAACGACACGCCTTTCAGGACCGGATCGTCCGGTTTGTAATGAAACCAGACGTTGTCGAAAACGACTTCGCCGCGAAACGGTTTTGGAACCACCGCATTCTTGGGACTCTCGATCATCACCGGGGTATCGAGCAACTGGAAGATTCGCTCGGCCGAGGACATGGCGGACTGCATGACGGCGTATTTCTGGCTGAAGTCACGCAGCGGCACAAAGAAGCGGTTGATGTACTCTTTGAACGCCACCAATGTGCCGATGCCGATGACACCGTGGAGCACCTCTCCACCACCATACCAAAGGAGAAGCGCCACACTCACCGAACCCGCTGCTTCGACCATCGAGTAAAGGGACGCTTCATAGAGATTGGAGAAATGGTACGCTTCTCGATGATCCGCGTTGAGCTTATCGAATTCGCGATAAGTCTTCTCCTCTCGCGCAAAAAGCTGAATCACCGCCATGCCTGAGAGCGCCTCGGCCAGGTAGGCATTGATACGCGCGATGCGCTCGCGAATTTGACGGTAGGTCTGGCGCGCTTTGACCCGGAAGAAATTAATCGCCAACGCCATCGGCGGGATCAGCGCCAAGGAAACCAAAGCCAATCCGGCATGGATATAGAACATGATCCCGACGATCCAGAACACCATTACGAAATCAGAGAGCAATGTCATCACACCCGACGAAAACATCTCTTGCAACACATCCACATCCGTGGTCATGCGGGTCACCAAACGGCCCACGGGGTTGCGGTCAAAGTAACTCATCGGGAGTTTCTGCACGTGAGAGAAAACCGCGACGCGCAAGTCGGCCAGGCAGCGCTGGGCCACCAGCATGGAAAGGTAATAGTGGAAGAACAAGGTAATCGTCTCGCCGATCACGGCGCCAAGGAAAAGTAGCCCTACAACCTGAAGCCCCTTAAGATCCCGGCCCCCGATATACTGATCGATGCCGATTTTCATAAGGTAAGGTTGCGCCAGGCCGAAGGCCTGCTGCAGGGGCAGAAGCAGCATGGCGGTCCAAAATAGATGCTTGTAGGGGCCGATAAACCTCCACAGCCGCTTGATCAGCCCAAAATCATAGGCTTTGCCGAGGCTCTCCTCTTGCTGGGAAGGTTCGGCCATTAGATCTGCTCCAACTCCTCGCTCAGCTGCTGCTGTTGGTAGAGGTCGGCGTAAACGCCGCCGCGATCGACGAGCTGCTCATGGGTGCCCCGCTCAATAATTTTGCCCTCGTCTAAGACCAAGATCTCGTCCGCCTCTTTGACCGCTGAGATCCTGTGGGAGATGATGAGACAGGTCTTCTCCTTGAGAATCGATCGGAGCCCATGGAGAATCTCGGCTTCGGTTTGCGCGTCGACACTGGAGAGACAATCGTCGAGAATGAGAACCGGCGGATCCATTAGCAGAGCACGCGCCAAGGTGGCCCGCTGTTTCTGCCCGCCTGAAAGTGTAACCCCGCGTTCGCCCACCATGGTATCCATTCCCTGAGGAAAGATCTCCACATCGCGATCCAGTTTGGCGATGCTTACGGCGCGCGCCAATTCTTCATCGGAGACTTCGTCCCGGCCGAAGGCCAAATTGCGCCGCAGGGATGTCGAAAACAAAAATGGGTCCTGGGGAACATAACCCAGGGTCTTGCGCAGCTCGCGCAGGGAAAGCTTTCGGATATCTTGCCCGTCCATGAGAATCGTGCCCGAAGAGACATCGAATAGCCGCGGGACCAGCTGCGCCACAGTGCTTTTTCCGGACCCAATCCGCCCCACAAGCCCGACCGTTCGGCCGACTGGAAGTGAAACATTGATGTCTTCGACGGCAGCGTGGCCATTGTGCTGCCGGCCATAGGCAAAGGAGACGTTGCGAAATTCGATTCCCTCTTTCAACCGGCGGATCGGCAGCGGCTCTTGAGGACTGGCTATCTCGGGGACGGTTTTTAAAATCTCCTCGAGACGCTTCATTGCCGCGCGGCCGCGCTCGACCAGTGAAAGCATCCAGCCGAAAGCCGCCGTGGGCCACGCCAGCACGTTGAGGTAAGCAACAAACGCGACGATGTCGGCGACGAGCAAGTCGCCCCGAATAACCCGAACGCCGCCGTACCAGAGGACGATTAGCACAGTCAGCGCATTGAAACCTTGCATAATCGGTGTGACGATGCCGCGCATTCTCGCCAGTTCCAGGCTCTTTGCCTGAAAGTCCTCGTTCAGTGCGATAAACTCGCGGGTTTGAAAGCCCTCCTGCGTATAGGCCTTCACCACATGCATTCCGCTCAGATTTTCCTGCACGTGACTACTAAGAACGGACATCTGCTGCTGCACCTCCAGGGAGCTTTTCAGGATCCTGCCGCGGAATTTGGCGACCGCGAATATCAGCAGCGGGAAAGGCGCCAAAGCCGCTAACGTCAGGCGAACGTCCATCGAAAGCATCAAAACGACGGCGTACACGAAATAGACCGGAGCGTTGACAAAATTTAGTATGCCGGGGCCGAGCATGACGCGGACGGCGGAGATATCGTTGATCACCCGAGACATCAAGTCCCCGGTTCTTTGGGAGTGATAGAACGACAGCGGCAATTTCTGTAAATGGGCGAACAGGTCGTTGCGCAGATCATACTCGACGTCCCGGCCGGCGTTGAAGATCAGGGCGCGCGAGTATGTACGTACGAATCCCTGCACCACCGCCGCCGCGCCGATCAATACAGCGTAGAATCTGACGTCGCGAAGCGAGCCGCCGGATTCGATGATCCGGACGGCATCCCGTATCCACCACGGGATCCACATAACCAGGGTGACCGTACCCAGCAGGCATATCCCGCCCACAAGATAACGGCGCCAATAGCGCCCAGCGTAGGTCTTAAGTCGGCCCATTAACCTACAAATTTACTCTAGGGGCAGCGAAACCACAACTTGACAACGCCGCGACGCTCCCTAATAACAGATGCATGACATCGTTAACGACAACCCGACGCGATGACATCCGCAATATCGGGATCATCGCCCACGTCGACCACGGTAAGACGACTCTGGTCGATGCCATGCTGCACCAAAGCGGGATCTTCCGGGCCAATGAGCATGTCGCCGAGCGCGTGATGGACTCCATGGACTTAGAGCGTGAACGCGGCATCACGATCATGGCCAAAAACACAACCATTCGTTACGGCGACGTAAAGATCAACATTGTGGACACCCCGGGCCACGCCGATTTCGGCGGCGAGGTGGAGCGCACCCTCGCCATGGTCGACGGCGTCATGTTGCTCGTGGACGCTTCCGAAGGGCCTCTGCCGCAAACCCGATTCGTCTTAAAGAAGGCGCTCGAGGCTAAACTGCCACCCATCGTTTGCATCAATAAGATCGACCGTCCCGACGCCCGGGTCGCCGAAGTTCTGGACGAGATCTACGACCTCTTCATCGACCTTGATGCCACCGAAGAGCAATTGGATTTCCCCGTGGTTTACTCGAATGCCCGGGCGGGAACCGCGACCCGGGATCTGAAACAACCGTCCGAGAATCTGAAGCCGCTCTTCGATCTGATCGTCGAGACCTTGCCAGGGCCCGTGGTCGACCCAACCGTACGGACCCAGTTTCAAGCCAACAATCTCGATTACAACGACTATGTCGGCCGCCTAGCGATCGGGCGCATCAAAAGCGGCACACTGGCTACTGGCACGTACACGCTTTGCCGCATGGATGGCTCCCAGCAACCGGTAAAAGTAACCCAAGTTTACGGTTGGCGGGGATTGAAGCGAATTGAACTGGCCTCCGCCGATGCTGGCGACATCGTCGCTGTCGCGGGCATCGAAGACATCGGTATAGGCGATACGATCGCCGATCGCGAGAATCCGAAGCCGCTTCCCGCTCTCCGTATCGACGAGCCGACCATTGCGATGATTTTCAGCTCAAATAATTCGCCCTGGGCAGGCCGTGAGGGAGAATTTGTGACCTCGCGTAAGCTCAGAGAGCGACTTTTTCTTGAACAGAAAAAGAACGTCAGCCTCCGCATCATCGATACCGAGCAACCGGACTCCTTCCAGGTCACCGGGCGCGGCGAATTTCAACTCGCGATCATCATCGAAACGATGCGTCGCGAGGGTTACGAGCTGCAAGTGTCCAAGCCCACCGTTGTCACCCGCGAGATTAACGGAACGCTCCACGAACCCCTGGAGTTGCTGGTTATCGACGTTCCCGAAGACTTTATCGGTGTCGTCTCGCAACTCTTGGCCGTAAGAAAAGGGAAAATGATCAAGATGATTCACGCGGGTTCGAGCCGCGTGCGTCTAGAGTTCGCCGTGCCGTCGCGCGGGCTCATCGGTTTTCGCTCCCGTTTCCTTACGGACACCCGCGGAACGGGGATCATGAACGCGCTGTTTGACGGCTGGGCGCCGTGGCACGGTGCCATTCAGTCCCGGAGCAACGGCGCGATGGTCGCCGATCGCGAAGGCGTCGCGACGCCTTACGCGGTCTTTCACCTGCAAGAGCGCGGCATCATTTTCATTCCGCCTGGCGCCCGCGTTTACGAAGGGATGGTGATCGGCGAGTATTCCCGCAACGTCGATCTTAACGTCAACATTTGCCGCGAAAAAAAGCTGACTAATATCCGCGCCGCAGGCCGCGATGAGAATATCATCATCTCACCCCACCGGGAGATGGGACTGGAAGAGGGCATCGAATGGATCGCCGACGAGGAGTTGGTGGAAGTAACGCCGGAGTCGATTCGTTTAAGAAAAAAAATTCTCAAACAATCCGATCGTCCCAGACGGCGGCAGGAAGAGGAGGACTAACACGGGCACTGTTGCAGGACCTACAAAATCACTGCTTCTCAGATTTGTTGTCGCCACAATCCGAGCGCTTTACAAACATCACGTAAAGATCTCGGGATGGAATTCGAACTTCAACCGCCGGACGGCTCCCCGCCTTGTGCTCTTTAATTTCGGTTTTATGGCCTGCAGCGCGCATCTTTGCGACCAGTTGATCGGGACTCTTAATGTCCTGAAACTCAGGTCCTCTTTTGGCAAGGGCGGACAACGGAACGCATTTGCCTTCTCGTCCCGCGAGCAACCAGTCGCCGGTTTCAGCTGCCCAGGCCGATAGCGTCACCGGCAGGGCTGCGATGAACAACGATCTGCGGATGCTGACGTAAGTCACAAATCCCAGGAGCTAATCGGAATGCAACGCGAGGCGGTTCCCCTCGCTGTCGAGAATAACAGCTCGCGAACCATAGGGTCTGATGGCATGCTTGGGCTTAAGCACTTTGCCGCCGTTCGGGACGACGGCCGCGATGGCATCATCCAGCCGGCCATTGGCGTTAAGATAGATCATCGGTCCCTTGTCGGACGGCTTATCCTCAGCGCTGCTGAATAAGCACCCCCCGACTTCTCCGTCGTTGTGCGGCAAGATTGCAATTGTCATCCCGGGAAACTCTTGTTTCTTCACTTCCCCACCGAGCACCGCCGAATAGAACTTAACCGCCCGATCCAAATCCAAAACCGGAATATCACACCAAACAATTTGATGAGCCATAAGCTCGCTCCTTTTATCCTCTTGCAGTTGCCGCGAAAGATTCCGTTTCTTGCACTATCCACCGCATAACTTCTCAAAACCCTTTCAACTCGATTAGACAATCATACATTGATCGGATAGGAAGAGAAGGCCCCCAAAGAATCATTACCGCGGAGGAAGAGATGACTCTCATTCTAAGCAACGACGATATCCAGAAATCACTCGATGTAAAAGAATGCCTCGAGGTCATGGAGGACTCCTATCGAGAGCAAGCGGCCGGTCGTGCAGTCAACCGGCCCACCTGCCATTCTTATCTCCCCCACCCTCTCCCGCAATCTACCTATAGTTTCAAATCGGTAGATGGTGGCGTTGGCAAACTGGGCGTATTGGCTTTGCGGGTTACCTCCGATGTGGTGCAGGAGCAACAGGTGCATGATTCCGTACGTCTGGAGAAGCTGCCTCTCGCCGGAAGGGGCATGTTTGTCGGTCTTGTACAGCTTTTTAGTGCCGCCACTGGCGAGCTGCTAGCAATCATGCCGGATGGAGTTATCCAACAGACCCGCGTCGGCGTCACCAGCGCTCTCGGAATGAAGGTCATGGCGCGCCAGAACTCCGAAGTTCTAGGTCTTATAGGTTCCGGCGGGCAGGCGCGCGCTCACTATCGTTTCATGACTTCCGTGCTACCGATCAAGAAGGTCAAAGTTTTCAGTCCCAATCCGGAGCACCGAAAAGCCTTCACCGACGAAATGGCAAAGGAGACGGGTGTCCCCGGTAAACCCGTGGGTAGTGCGGAAGAAGCAGTGAAAGGTTGCGACGTCGTTTGCAGTGCGACGAACTCGTCTCGACCGGTCTTAAAGCCTCATTGGCTACAACCCGGCATGCACTACAACTCTATTCGAGAATTCGAGACGGACCTGGCTGCCTTAGACAGATGCGACGTGGTCGCGATCCACACCCGATTTGGCGGCATTCAACATTACCAGCCGCCCGGAATAATCGACGACATGCCTGGCGTCCGCCGCGAAAAACCGCGGGATTGGAGCCGCTATCCGGAGATCCAAGATCTTCTCACCGGTAAAGTTCCCGGACGGACAAACGACAAACAGATCACTTTTTTTCTCAACAACATCGGCACCGGCGTACAGTTCGCCGCCATGGGCTACTGCGCATACAAAGCGGCCAAAAAGAATGGGTTAGGGCACGAGATCCCGAGCGATTGGTTTTTGCAAAGTATCAAGCCGTAAAACTACCAAGCCCATCCGGTCCGAGATGGGCTTTGTGAATAGGTGGTGCGTGAGCGTCTTATCTTGTGAGTTTTTCCTAACGCTTCAACCTCCTCGCCGTGGTTGGATCGATATCGAGCTTCTTGTTTTTGGCCTCTGCCAGGAACGCCGGATCTTTTACTGTTTTCGAAAAGGCCTCGCTCAGAGCCTTTACATGCTCCGGCCGCATATTCGGCCTTCTTCAACCAATCAAATACTGCGGGGGATTAACCGGACCTATCGAACTAATGGTTCAACCTACCGAAGTCTGTATCCCAAAGCTGTCTCACCTTCGCCAATGCGTCCTGAGACAATCCGCCGGCAGCGGAGTAAGCAACCGCTTCATCGATGTGAGCTGAGTTTGAAAAGCCGACAAGCACGGTTGAAACTTCGGGTTTCGACAAACCGAAGCGAATTGCCGCCTGAGTCAGCCCCTTGTCATCGACACCGAGCGCCGCTCTTACTTTTGCGGCTCGTTCCACGTCCATAGGGTAATCGGATCCCGGCGATAACGGCTCCGGACTGCCGCCACCACCGGCGCTTGGATCTGAGGTCAGAGCGCCCCCCGCCAAAATGCG
>WNFO01002047.1_pt1 | contig 17238 bp, 16 predicted proteins | sample 5400251 | NCBI WGS metagenome assembly WNFO01 (sample SAMN13153354, study PRJNA577476) | soil metagenome | isolation source: 100 cm saprolite under Madrone tree | place: USA:California | collected 2016-06-14
CGGTAGTGGCAGAAGCTTCGCAGGTATTGGGCGCTGCAGGCAGCGGCACCTCATACATCGACAACCTTTCGATTAACGGGATGCCGGTCGCCGTAACTGGAGCCCCGAACCAAACGATCTGGGTTCCCGGCGGTCAGGTAGTCATCAATGAACAAACCATTTCTTCCACCGGCACGGCGGTGGTTAACGCGATCCACGTCACCGTCACGGGCGTGGCCGATGTGGTGATAGCCTCCGCGACCGCGGGCATCGCCTAGGACTGCGCCTTTACGCAAAACGAGGAAAAACAATGAACAAGAAAACAAAATCAATTGTACCGATGCTGATCACCGGACTTTTAACAGGGGCACTCCTGGTAGCGATGCTGGGTTTTAAGAGCACACCCGCAGCCGCCCACATGGTTCCTTTTCCTTGCGACTTCACGACCGGCGGAGGATTTATCTTCGTCAGCCAAAGCACTTCATCATCCCCGTTGGCGGAAACAGGCCAGAAGGCGAACTTCGGCTTGGTGGGCGGGTGCAAGAATGGCGGCTTCTTCGGTCACGTCAACTATGTGGACCACAACAACGGTCTTCATGTAAGCAGCGACACCATAACGGCATACGTTAACCCTTGCCCGGGATGCAGCCCTCCTGACGCAAACAATGCACGCGACATCTGTGGGACCGCCGACGTGAGCATTAACGGTTCCCCCGTTCCGGGGACCTGGGGGTTTCGAGTGAGGACGATTGATGCAGAGCAACAATCCTCCCCACCGCCCAAGGACAAGTTTGGCATCCATATACATTCCTTGGACTCCTTCGGGAATGCCGGGAGTACCGCCTACCTTGTACTGCAGCGCCGTGAACCCTGGGGGCGGCGACATCGAGTTGCACAAGCACAATCCCTCCAACACCGGGCCAAGTCTCACCGAAGATCAGATCAGTGCCCGGTGCGGCGCGAACGACTTGGGATACTGATCCCCTGGAGTTCGTCTGAAATCGCTTAGGCGTCGCAAAGCTGGGCGGCTGGCCGTCCCGTCAGCCACTCCCCCAGCAGAAACGGCCTTGGCGCCCTCCCGCGTAGCGGCGGCCTTTAGGCCGCCATCTCCTTCTCCCTCCTCATCCAATGACTCGCGCCCGGCGCATCTTCCTCTCCTAGCCATAAATATGGTAGACTCTTCTCATGCGCACCACGATTGACATCCCCGCTTCGCTCTACCAGCGCCTCAAGGCACGCGCCGCAAACGAAGGCAGCTCCGCCAAGCGCCTAATCCTGCGCGGCGTCGAGCAAGTCCTTCGCGAAAAGCGCACCGCGCTCTCGCGCAAGCGCGTCAAGCTCCCGCTCATCACTTCCAAGCGACCGGGCACCGTCCGCCTCGACAATGCCAGAATCTACGACATCATTTCTTTTCCCTGATATCAACGTCTGGATCGCCCTCACCTACCAGGGCCACATCCATCACGCTCGTGCCGCGTCCTGGTTTTCCACGCTCCCTTTGGACTCCCGTCTTTTTTTCTGTCGCTTCACCCAACTCGGTTTTCTCCGTCTTCTCACTGCGGAAGCGGTCATGGCCGACGAAGCCATGAATCAGCCGCAAGCCTGGCACAATTATGATCGCTGGCTGCAAGATGACCGCGTTGCTTGCCTCGACGAGCCGCCCGGCCTCGAACGCATCTTTCGTAACCTGACCCGCCTCCGCCGCCCCGCCACCAAAGACTGGGCCGACTCCTATCTTTGCGCCTTTGCCTCCGCTTCCCAGCTCACCCTCGTCACCTTCGATCGTTCCCTCAGCCGCCGAGCCTCAAACTCCCGCCTCCTGACTCCGTGACTGCCGCCCCGACGACTGACTCCTCTCGCCCGGATCCTCTCTACGTAGCGGTGGCCTTTAGGCCGCCATCTTCTCCCGCCCTCGCCCCACCGTCATTTGCGGTTTTTGCATCCCGGATGCCGTTACGGGATCGAACGGAGCAAGCCGACTTTTCTCCCCCTCAGCCACGCCCACCCGTCATTTCGAACGGAGCAGGCCGACTTTAATTCTTCCGCATTCGCTCCTGCGAATGCGTCGGCCTGCGGATGTGAGAAATCTCTCTTCCTCTTTCCTTAGTCCGCCCAATTTTCCGCCCTCCCCCTTCGCCGCACCGACGACTAAGCTCTCTATACCCTCTTACAGCAAATCCGGCCGAACGTTCGCCGGTCGCGCCCCGCATAATAATCTCCCGCCAGACACTCGCCGTTCGAGATTCGTAGCATCGCCGTGCCATAGTGCATGTGCATCGTTCTCGTCGCGTTTGCGAGTGGCTGATTCTCATATTGGTAGACCAGAGACACGCCTTCCGGGTCGTCCACTTGCATCACTGCCGTGCAACTGCGTGACATGGACGTTGTGGTGGTGAGGTAAATGACGATTTGCGTCCAGCTCTGGAAGATATGGATCACCAGATCGTGCCGCTTCGCGTGGCCGTCAAAAGAGGTGACCAGGTAACCGCGCCAGCGTCCCGTCAGGTTCGGGATTCGGGCTAGCCCTAACTTATGCACAAAGCTGTTCCGCCAGAGATACCTGTCGAAGAGTGCGTAGAACGCGCCGTAGAAAGCGATGCTCGAGGGAGCGTCCACCCACCAAGGAACCGAGAGGTGCGCGGCAGCGAGAAATCTCGAAGTGGCCCATGCCAAAGCAATCGCCAGCAACGCGAGCAGAAGAGGAACGATCCTCCTTTCGCTCGAGTCTGTGCTGTAGCCGTGCATACTTCACCTGCCCGGCTCCGTAAAGCCGAACAGGCCTTTGGCCTGTTGGAATGCGCCTTCCACTCCCAACTGCTGCCGGGGAGCGCTGGGTAAAAGGAAATGGCCCTAGCGGTAGAGTGGCTTCCTGAAGAGTGGCCCGATGGTATTCCGAATCTGAAGCAACTGCTAGTGGTAGCGCCCCTTACAACTTCTATCCTACCCCTCTTTAGATGCAGAAATCGCAACCTGCGGCCACTACACGGCACGACACAGGGTTATGGCAATTACAGGGGTCTTGCGGTAGGCTACCCCCGCCGAAGATGTATCATGGTGCTCGGAGTTGTCTGCCCCACAATTTCCATACGTTGTTACTGCGAACCATGAAACTCAAGAGCTACCATTGCACAGAATTCTCTCTTCGGTTTAGAACAGAACGGGAAAACTTTGCCCATGAGAGATTCTTCAAGGACCCGCGAGTATCTAATGTTTCCTCCGAATGGGAAAAAGGTAAGCCCCTCAATCTAACAAGCTTCACCCATAACGCCCGCACGGACGACTATCACGTGCACTCCCTATTGCGGTTACTCGCAAGAAAAACAGTGGAGTTACGGATCAGGTGGGTCACCGGTATTTTTACTGGCCCGAAAGACACTGAACCGCCCTTTGCAAACGGCTTTCTTTCATGGGTCGGCCGATTCTTCAAGAAGGATGTGGGTCCAGTAAGTGCCTTGGCGAATTATTCATTCCCAACGTCCAAATATCGCTCCGCTCTATCGCTGCCAGTGCCTTTCTTCGACTCGGACCCGCGGAAACCACCGAAGTCCATTCTCGGCATGACTATTTCCACTGAATTTAGAGGCGCTTCTCGAGCAACAATTGAGACGGAAATTATGCTCGGCGGTTCAATCTGGGGTATGATTTTTGCATCATACAAAGATGGGCTTGTAAGGCTCGCTCCCGAGAGGCTCTTGCCAGAGTTCGGCACTGTAATCGGTGAATATGTGATCAAGAGGTGAGCAATGAGAGTCGAGAGAGAACTCGGTTTCAACCTATTACACCAGGGCGACACCCACCCGTCGCGCGGAATACCTCATGGGCTCCCCGAATCTTGGATCGAAGCGCGCGAAAAAACCGCAGCACTCCCGTGTGATGAGACCCAAACCATGGGGGAGGTTTTTGACCGAGCAATTTCAAAAGTCAATCATGCCATATGGCGAGACAAGCGCGTTCTTAGAGGCATTCCATGTCTCCGGAACACTAGGGTCCCGGTCTACCAAATCTGTGGAATGATCGCGGAAGGCTACTCTTCCAAGAGAGTGGCAAAGTACATGTCTATTTCAGAAAAACAGGTTAGCGATGCCCTTAAGTTTGCGAGCATTCTGCTTGAACAGTAATGAGCGCCCGCAAGCTGAAGATCCTCGCGGATGAGAATATACCCGGCCCTATCTGCAATTGGCTCAAAAGACTACGGCGAATCGACCTCGAAACCGTGCGTGAGGCTCAACTGGCCGGCCAGGAAGATTCAAAAGTGGCAGCCTACGCGAGAGAGCAAAAGCGAATTGTACTCGCCGGTGATAAAGCATTTTCAGAGCAGAATTATACGGTGTGCACGCACCCCGGCATTATCAATGTCGCAAAATTGAATACTAAGCCGCATACCTGCCAAGAGAAGCTTTCACGTCTTCTAGCCAAGGCTCGCAAGCAGGTTGGCCACAACGTGATTCATTTATACGAACGCCACTTTTGTGTGGTCAAGCCCGGGAATAAAAAAGAAACACTTCCTTACAAATAACTTCTTCTATTGCCGCGCGCTCCGACCTTGTAGGAGGGCTGCCTTCGGTCGCCTCTTTATTTTGTGGATTTGGCTCGAGCCCTCCACTCCAAGGCGGGTGCAGCAAGCTTTTGATCTTGCCTCTCATTTCTTTCCGCGGGGGCATCGACCATCTCAGTTCCCACTCGAACACTCCCGCAAACCGTTTCCACCGCCCCCAGTGAGCTCTACCCCTTTGTTTTCTTCTCTTTGCAAAATCTTTCGAACAAATGATGACAACTCGCTAAATATTAGTACTATAATAGTATTTGACAAAAAATATAACGCATGGTAGCATGGGTCGTGATTTATCGACGACATCTCCGGCAACCTCGTAAGTCCCATTTACCCAGGGCCCTCGGTGCGATCGGAGATTCCGGCCCTGCCGGAAAGGACGCTATCCTTCTTTCTCTCTTCGACTTTCAACTTTTAACCTCCGAATCGCTCCTTCTCCAACTCTTCTCGCTCTTTACCCCAAGAGTGTTAAGCAAGTCTCTTCCCATCAGTCACTTCCGCACTCTTTCTTAAAACTGCCGGGGTGTGTGCCAACAATTCCCAAAATGGAACCCTCCTCTCAACACTTGCCACGATCACTCAAGTTCTTTATTTTCAAATTCTTGCGCACTCTTTTGCGCTTTTTTGCACCCAGGCAAAAAGCAACTCGTTTCTTTTCAAGCGATTCCGCACTCTTTGTCAAAAAACACCCGGGGGTGGGGAGGGGCCTCACGTTGAGGAGATCGAACCCCGGGAAACAAATATCCCTGTTGCCCGTCCTAACCGTTGAGCGGGGGTGACTCTATGGCTGGAAACTTCCAACAGGACTTACGCGGCGGCTTACGCATGCTGAAGAAAAGCCCCGGCTTCACCTTCGTGGCGGTGCTGTCGCTGGCCCTGGGCATTGGGGCGAACACCGCCATCTTCACCATCATCAACGCGGTCTTCCTTCACCCCCTCCCCGTCGAGGAGCCCTCGCGGCTGGTGGAAGTATTCACCCGCGATACCTTAACCGTCGATGCGAATACCAACTTTCAGCTCACCGGCACTTCTCTCCCCAATTACGAGGATTACCGCGACCAAAACACCGTTTTCTCCGGACTGGCGCTGGTTACCTTCCCCCTACAGCTGAATTGGGGCGGCCAAGCCGAGCCGAAACAGCTAAACGCCTCGCTAGTGAGCGGCAACTTCTTCGACGTGCTGGGCGTAAAGCCCTATCGCGGCCGCACCTTCATCGCCGATGGAGACAAGAAGATCGGCGGCAACCCGGAAGTGGTTCTGAGTTACAGTCTGTGGGCCCGCCGATTCGGTTCCGACGAAAAGTACATCGGCCAAACCATCACCCTCAACGGCACGCCCTACACGGTAGTGGGCGTGACGCCGCCGGGCTTCAAAGGCATCGTATCGCTGGGACGACCCGACCTGATGTGGATTCCCATCACCATGCGCGACTACGTCCTTACGGGCCAACTCAAAGATCTCGAAAACAATCGCCGCTTCCGCTGGACCTCCATCGTTGGCCGTTTGAAACCGCAAGTCGGTATTGCCGAGGCCCGGGCAGCCATGAAAACCGTCGCTTCCGGCCTGGAGAAGGAGTATCCGCGAGAAAACAAGGGCCGCACCGTGGAACTCTATCCTTTGAACGAATCGGCCCTTGGGATCAATCAGCGAAAGCAGTTCTCTCTCGCCGGCGGCGTGCTGATGGGCGTGGTCGGCCTGGTGTTGCTGATCGCCTGCGTCAACCTGGCCAATCTACTGCTCGCGCAAGCCGCCAAACGCGAAAAAGAGCTGAGCATTCGCGCCGCCATGGGCGCAGGGCGCTTCCGCCTCGTCCGCCAGCTTCTGACCGAAAGCACTGTGCTTTCGCTGCTCGGCGGATTGGCTGGCCTGCTTGTGGCCTACTGGGGCCGCAATGTCTTGTGGTCCTTCCGGCCTCCGTTTCTGCCCGATGGCTCGATCGACCTTTCCTTCGATGCGCGAGTGCTCGGATTCACTTTGCTTATCTCTTTGGTGACGGGCTTGTTCTTCGGAATCATCCCGGCCATTAAGGCTTCCGGCACAGACATCAACGAAGTCTTGAAAACCGGCGGCCGGGGCGGCGCCCTTGGCTGGACGCACAATCGTTTGCGCGGCTTGCTGGTGATTTTCGAGACTGCGCTGGCGCTGATGGCGCTGGTCGGATCGGGGCTGTTTCTTCGCAGCATGCAAAACGCCCAGCAAATAAATCCAGGCTTCGAGTCGCAAAATCTGTTTCAAATACTTTTTGACCTCGGCGCCCTTCGCTACGACGAGAATCATGGGCAGCAGTTCTTCCGCGACGTCATCGAGCGTGCCAAATCTGTTCCCGGCGTGGTGAGCGCTTCGGCGTCCTCGAATGGCGTTTTCGGCGGCGGCAGCATAGCAGGCACCATTTTTCGCGAGGGCGAACAAACGGACCCCCATAAGGGCGGAACGCTTGTAAATTTTGACGACGTGACGCCCGGCCACTTCGAAACCATGCGCATTCCGCTGTTGAGCGGCCGCGACTTCACCGACTTCGACCGCGAAAACACCGCGCGCGTGGCCGTGATCAACCAGGCCATGGCGAATCTTGTGTGGCCGGGCCAGGAGCCGCTAGGAAAGCGCTTCGCGATTGTGCAAGAACCAAACCTCCTCCAGGTTATAGGTGTTGTAGGGACCGCGGTCATCGGTCAGATCGGCGAAGAGCCTCAACCCATCGCCTACCTCTCCATGCGCCAGCAATATTCTCCCGGAGCCGCGCTTGTCGTGCGCACTACGGGCAACCCTGAAGCGCTTCTCGGGGCTGTGCGCACGCAGGTGCAGCAGCTCGATAAGAACTTGGCGTTCACCAACGCGCAGACCGTGCAGCAGATTCTGGGCCAGGGGTTGTGGCCCGCGCGCATGGGTGCGGCGCTGCTCGGTTTGTTTGGCGCGCTGGCGTTGATTCTCGCGTGCATTGGAATTTATGGCGTGCTGGCGTATTCCGTCGCGCAGCGCACCAGCGAAATCGGCTTGCGCATGGCCCTCGGCGCGCAGCCGCGCCAGGTGCTCGGGCTGGTGCTCAGGCAGGGCATGCTGCTGGCGTTTGTTGGCGCGACCGTGGGCATATTGGTGGCTCTGCCGTTCGCTCGTATGGCGGCAGGCCTGCTCTACGGCGTGAGCGCGACCGATCCTCTCACGTATGTCGGCATCACGCTGCTCTTGATGGCCGTCGCGCTGCTGGCGTGCTACCTTCCCGCGCGACGCGCCACGCGTATCGATCCGCTCGTCGCCTTGCGTGTCGAGTAACTGGCGACGCGCGGCCTAAGGATTGGAGGTCGTCGCGTTGGATGTAAATTAGCACCTGCCGTGTTGCGTGGAAATTCGCAGCCGCATTTTTCGCCGCGTTTCCATTGACATGCGGCGCTAACCAGAATACCTTTCGGCACCGATGAATTCCTTCATCGAGCGCCGATGAAAAACAAGTTTCTTGCGGCAGCGGCCGTCGCCGCAACGATTGCTATCGCGGTATCGCTGCTCGCCGGCGCTCACACGCTGCCGTTGCCCCCGTTGGTCCCAGCATTCCTGCGCTGGCTCGCCATTTTTTTCATCGCGGCGTACGCCACTTCGCACCGTTCGTTGACAACCTGGATTTTCGTCGGCCTTCTTGCCGGCGCGGAGTTTGGCCACGATTGGCCTTCAGTCGCTGTCAATCTGCAACTCCTCGGCACGATTTTCCTACGTCTCATCAAAGTGATTATCGCGCCGCTGCTTTTCGGCGTTCTCGTTGTTGGAATCGCCGGCCACTCTGATTTGAAAAAAGTTGGCCGCCTGGGCATCAAGTCGCTCATCTATTTTGAATTGGTTTCCACCATCGCCATGCTCGTTGGGTATGCGGCCATTCACATCAGCCGCGCCGGAGAAGGTGTCCACCTTCCTCCGTCGTCATCCGCCCAAGCACTGAATGTTTCGCCGCACACGGCCTCCCAAATCATCACGGACATCTTTCCGGAGAACATCGCCAAGTCCGTTTCTGAAGGCCAGGTTCTGCAAATTGTGGTGTTCAGCGTGCTTTTCGCAATGGCGCTCGTGCTGGTACCCGAAGCAAAGCGCCGCCCCATGCTCGCCTTCGCCGAAAGCCTTTCGGAAACCATGTTTAAGTTTACAAACTTGGTCATGTATGCCGCTCCACTCGGCGTCTTTGGAGCGGTCGCTTACACCGTCGGCCACCTCGGTTTGGGAGTTCTCCTGCCGCTGCTGAAGCTGCTTGCGACGATGTACGTGGCGCTGACATTTTTCATTGTCTGCGTTTTGCTGCCTATCGTGATGTGGGCGCGCATTCCGCTCAAGCGATTTATCAACGCTGTCGCTGAACCGGTGACACTCGGATTCGCGACGGCAAGCTCCGAGGCCACGTTGCCGATCGCTATCGAGCAACTGGAATCTTTCGGCGTGCCGCGGCAAATCGTCGCATTCGTTCTGCCCACCGGCTACAGTTTCAATATGGATGGCGCGAGTCTCTATCAATCTTTGGCATTATTTTTTGTGGTGCAGGCCGCGGGACTTCATCTCAGCATCGGCCAGCAAGTTTTGATGGTTTTGACGTTGATTATCAGCAGCAAGGGAACCGCCGGAGTGGCGCGCGGTTCGCTGCTGATTGTTTTCGGCGCGGCTACTTCGTTTCATTTGCCGATGGAACCGCTATTTCTTCTGTTCGCGATCGATCAGCTGATGGATATGGGGCGAACCGCCGTAACGGTTCTGGGGAATTGTGTGGCGTGTGTGGTGATTGCGCGCTGGGAAGGCGAATTCCCCGCGAAAGCTGCAGTTTCCAGCTAGAGAAGGTGCTCATCGTTCGAATCGCTGAGGACACACTTTCCATCAGACAGACTGTCGCTCAACTGCTGGCTGGTAAGTGTTGTATATTGCCCTCCGCACACTGAGGAGGTTTTCCCATGGAACTTTGGTCACGCCGTAAATTTTTTCTGACTTCGCTGGCGGGCAGCGCCGTTACTAGCGTGGGCAAATTATTTGGAGGTACGCATCCAAATGGCAACGGCCCGGCGGCTCTTTCGAATCTCGCGCCTGCGGCGCAGGGCAAGCGGCCGCTGATTATTTCCAGCGCGAATGGATTGCACGCGCTGGGGGCTGGGATGGACATTCTGAAGAAGGGTGCGGACACACTGGACGCTGTCGTTGCTGCGGTCACCGTCGTGGAAGACGATCCCAACGACGACTCCGTTGGGTACGGCGGACTGCCCAACGAAGAGGGCGAGGTGGAGTTGGATGCCAGCGTGATGCATGGGCCGACGCATCGCGCCGGGTCGGTCGCGAGCGTGCGGCGGATCAAAAATGTTTCGCGACTGGCTAAGACGGTGATGGAGAAGACCAATCACGTGATGATTGTCGGAGACGGGGCACGGCGGTTTGCCGTGGCTGAGGGATTTGAAGAGATGAATCTGCTCACAGAACATTCACGAAAAATCTGGCTGGCTTGGAAGGCAAAATCTTCTTTCAACTGGCGGCCGGGAATTGATTCGCCGGAATGGAAAGAACATATTTCGGCGATTTTCGATGGCGATGAGAAACAGATCGCTTACGCGGAGCAGGTGATTGCGCATCCACGGACGGGCACGATTCCGTGCATGGCGGTGGATTCGAACGGCGACATTTCCGCGACGACGACGACTTCCGGGCTGTCCTGGAAAATTCCCGGGCGCGTCGGAGATTCTCCGATTATTGGCGCGGGCTGTTGCGTGGACAATGAGGTGGGGGCGGCAGGTTCGACAGGGAAGGGCGAGGAAAACATCAAGATTTCGGGCGGACACACGATTATCGAAATGATGAGACAGGGCAAATCGCCGACGGATGCTTGCTTGGAAGCGATGGCACGTGTTGCGCGCAACTACAAGAACGACAAGAAGAAACTCGGGACGTTTCACATCTATTTTTACGCGCTAAACAAGGATGGCGTACACGGCGCGGCTTCATTGTGGCGCAATGGATACGAGGCGAGCAAGCAGGCTTCTTATGCCGTACATGACGGAACGGAGTCGCGGCTGGTTCCGTGCACGCCGTTTTTTGACGCCGTGGGCGGCGATCAATAGCTGTTTTCCTTTTCCGGTTTCGCTATTCTGAATTCATGGATCAGGCGAACATTCTAATTATTGGCGGGGGGGTGATTGGCTGTGCTATCGCCAACGCCGTTTCGAAACGCTGGCAGGACGTTTTTCTTGTAGAGCAATTTCCAAAGCTGGGCATGGCCACCAGCACGCGCAACAGCGGCGTGAACCACTCCGGCATCTATTACCCGAAAAATTCTTTGAAGGCGCGGTTTTGCGTCGAGGGCAATCGGCTGACGTACGAATTCTGCAAAAAACACAACGTGCCGTTTCGCCATTGCGGAAAACTGGTGGTGGCCGCGAATGCTCATGAAATGTTGGAACTCGCGGCACTGATGAGACGCGGAGAAGACAACGGCGTCGAGGGGTTGCGCCTGGTTGACGCGGATGAGATTCGCAAACGCGAGCCGCACATCAAAGGTGTTGCCGCGCTGCATGTGCCTTCGACCGGCATCGTCTCGGCAGAGGAACTGGTTCACGCCTACGCGCGAGTAGCGACGAATCAGGGAGCGAATATTGTTACTTTCGCTCGGGTGACTTCTCTGGCGCCTTCCGGTGACACCATTCGCGTCGGGCTGCGCATCGGGGATGAAGAGGATGCGCAAGACGAAACGATTGAAGCACGCTGCGTGATCAATGCGGCGGGTCTGTACGCGGATGAAGTGGCGGCGATGCTGGGGAATCGTTCGTGGAAGATTTATCCGGTGCGCGGGGAATATTGCGAGGTGCGAGGGCCGCGTTCGTCGCTGATCAACAATCTTGTGTATCCGTTGCCGCACAGCGATGGATTGAGTCTGGGCGTGCACTTCACGAAGACGCTGTGGGGGACGTTTCTCTTGGGGCCGACGGCGACGTACGTCGAGGGAAAAGACAATTACGAGAAGAATCGGCTGCCGATTAAGGATTTTGCAGAAAGCGCAAAAACGTTGTTGCCGGAAATCGAAGAGCGCGACCTGCAGCTTGGGTATTCGGGCCTGCGGCCGAAACTTGCGGCTCCGGAGCACAAGGGAATCGTGGATTTTGTGATTACGCGCGATCCCAAGGTGCCGCAGGCGATTCACCTTGTGGGGATGGAGTCGCCGGGGCTGACGGCGGCGCCGGCGGTGGCGGAGCATGTTGAGCAACTCGTCGCCGAGGTTCTAGAGTGACTTGGTGTTAAGGCCGGGGCGGTCCGATCACAATTTTGCGAAGTTGTTTCTTTCCAGCACGTAATATATGGGTTTTCGACGCACTCACGTCAATCTCAAATGTGGGATCTTTAATGATTACATCGTCCAGTTCAATGGCACCTTCCTTCATCAAGCGCTCCGCCGCAGATCGTGATGGTGCTAGGTCTAATTGCACGATTATCCGCCATAGTCTCTCTTTTCCAGGGGCAGAGCCGATGTAACTATCGGGCAGATCCGTCGGAACTTTCCGTTCGCTGAACCGCTCCTGGAATTTCCGCGCAGCTTCGTTCGCCGCCTCTTTCCCGTAGAAGCTACCAACGATTTCATTAGCAAGAGTCACCTTGACCTGCTTGGGATGCGTCGTACCAGCCTGAACATTCGTCCGTAAGTTATTGATGACGCTAGATTCTCGGTCGGTGAGCAGTTCGTAGTAGGACCACATGAGTTCGTCGGGAATGGACATCATTTTGCCGAACATTTCTTGTGGTGATTCGGTGATGCCGACGTAGTTGCCGAGGCTCTTGGACATTTTGCGTTGGCCGTCGAGGCCGACGAGAATGGGCATGGTGAGGCACACCTGCGCGCTTCGCTCGTACTCCACGTCAATTTCCGGACCCTCCAATTGGCGCTGGACGGCCTTTTCGCGGTGTACGGCGATTTGGATATCGCGATGGACAAGCAAGTTGAATTTTTGTTCGGTTGCGCCAATCTCGACATCCGATTCAAGCATCACAGCGTCCCAGGCAGTCAGTAGGGGATACAACAGCTCATGCACGGAGATCGGCTGATTGTTCGTAAGGCGCGAACGAAAATCTTCGCGCTCGAGCATCCGGGCGAGACGGTAACGTCCGCCAAGGCGGACTATTTCATAGCTGGAGAGTTTGTCGAGCCATTCGCTGTTGTAGCGGACCTCAGTTTTTTCTTTGTCGAGGATTTTGTAAACCTGGGCGAGATAAGTCTTGGCATTGGCGTCGACTTGCTCGCGCGTGAGCGGGGGACGAGTTTCGGATTGCCCGGTTGGGTCTCCAATCATCGCGGAGAAATCGCCGATGAGGAAGATGGCGGTGTGGCCGAGGTCTTGAAAATGTTTCAGTTTGCGAAGGACGACGGTGTGGCCCAGGTGAAGATCGGGGGCCGTGGGGTCGACGCCTAGATAGACGCGAAGCGGTTTTCCGGTCTTGGCCGATTGCTCGAGCTTGGTCCTGAATTCGTCCTCGGGAATGATTTCAGCGACGCCTTTTTTGAGGTAGGCGAGCTGTTCTTCGACGGGTTTGAATTTTGCTGGCGTCATGAGTTGAATTCAGCTGCTCCGAAGAACGCGGCGGCCTATGACTTTGTATTTTCCTTCCAGGACAATTTTAACGGCTTCGGAATAGATGCGATGCTCTTCCTTCAGAATTTTTCCCGAGAGGGATGCCTCGGTATCTTCGTCGAAGACAGGAACCGTGGCCTGCAAAATAATCGGGCCGGCGTCGAGATTCTCGTCGACGAAATGGACGGTGCAGCCGGCGAATTTGACGCCATATTCGAGGGCCTGGCGCTGCGATTCGAGGCCGGGGAAGGACGGGAGGAGCGAGGGGTGAATATTCAGGATGCGGTTCGGGAATTTTGCGACAAAAAAGGGAGAGAGCAGACGCATGTATCCGGCGAGGCAGATGAGATCGACTTTGTGCTCGTCGAGAACGGCGGCGACCTGGCGATCGTAGACTTCACGCTCCAGGCCTTTCGACGGGATCACTCGCGTTTTGATTCCGCGCGCGTTGGCTCGTTTGATGCCGGGGGCGCCTTCGCGATTGCTGATGACCACGGCGATTTCCGCGTTGGGAATGCGGCCGGCCGCGACGCTATCCGCTAGGGCCTCGAAGTTCGATCCCCGGCCGCTTAAGAGCACGCCTATGCGCTTCTTCATAAACGAAAAACGTTAGCACAGGCGGACAAATCGGCAAAACGGAAGGAAGGAGGTTCAAAAACTCAGGAGACGGATTTGCCTTGGAAGCTGCGGAGGCCAACCGCGAGCAGCAGCACGTTGAAAAAAACTAGTCCGGCGAGGACTGCCGGCAGGGGGAGATGCGAAAACTGCGGGACCATGGTCCCGCGAAGACCCTCGCTGGCGTAAACGAGGGGATTTACAAGGACGGCTTTTTGCAGGATGGGGAATTTATCTAGCGCGCTCCAGGGATAATAGGTGCAACCGAAGAAAATCATCGGCGCCACGATGAGGCTGAACATCAAGCCGATGTGCGTCTGCTGCATGCTGCAGCCGAGAGCGAGGCCGCCGGTGGCGGAGAAAAGAGCGACAAGCACAGCCACAACCGCAAAGAGCAGGGGATGGGGCACATTCAGGTTCACGCCGGGACGGAGCAGCAACCAGGCGGCGGGGATGACCATGAAGCCGGCGGCGAGCGCTTGCAGCGTGCCAGCGACGACTTTCTCGATGGCCAGCCAGGAAATTTCCATGGGCGCGAGCAAGCGGTCTTCGATCTCGCGAGTGAACTGAAACTCGGCGATCAGCGGCATGGCGACGGCCCAGATGCCGGTGCCGACCATGCAAATGGCCATGATTCCCGGGAGCAGGAGGCTCTTGTAGGAAGGCGGCATGTAGCCGCTGCCGACCATGACGCGGCCAAAGATGAAAACGAACATCAGCGGCTGCAAAAAAGTTTGAAAAAGCAGCGCCACGAAGTTGCGGCGGGCGACGTGAGCGTCGCGCGCCAGCATGGCGAAAAAGGCTTTCCAGTTCATTCGCGCAAGCTCCTTCCGGTGTGGTGGAGAAAAAGATTTTCGAGGCTGGGCTCGGAGATGTGCACGTCGCACAATTCGACGCCGGCAGTTGCGACGAGATTGGCGACTTCGGCGACGAGCGGACCGCCGCGGTCGGCGTAGAGGTCAGCGCTGTTGCCGTCAGTGGCACGGACTTCGCGGACTCCGGCGAGGCCCTGGAGCCGCTGCAGCAGTTCCGGAGAATGCACGCCGAGGCGGAGACGAAGCAAGTAGCCGCCGGGAACGGAGGCTTTCAGGTCCTGGGGAGTTCCGAGAGCGATGACGCGGCCGTGGTCGATAATCGCGAGGCGCTTGCAGAGCGCGTCGGCTTCTTCCATGTTGTGGGTGGTCAGCAGAATCGTTTTGCCGCTGTGGTTGTATTCGCGGACGATTTCCCACAAGAGCAGGCGGGTTTGCGGGTCGAGGCCGGCGCTGGGCTCGTCCAGGAAAAGAACTTGCGGGTCATGCATCATGGCGCGCGCGATGGAGAGGCGCTGCATCATTCCGCCGGAGAAACCGCGGACCATTTGGTCGGCGCGATCGGTGAGCTTGAAGCGCTCGAGAAGGGATTCGGCGCGCTTGGCGCGCTCGTGAGAGGGGAGACCGAAATAGGCGCCGTGAAATGTGAGGATTTCGCGCGCAGTCAGCGAGAAATCAAGGTTGGGGCGCTGCGCGACAACGCCGATGAGGCGCTTGACGGCGACCTGCGTTTTCCAGACGTCGTATTCGCCGATGAACGCCTGGCCGCTGGTCGGGCGGACGCGGGTCGTGAGAACGCCCACGGTGGTGGATTTGCCGGCGCCGTTGGGACCGAGCAGACAAAAAATTTCTCCCGGCAAGATGTCCAGGGAAATTTCGTCGAGCGCGACGATTTCCGGCTTGGGCTGTTTGCCCTTGCTTTTCGGCGCACCGAACGAGAAGCCTCCCGTGCCCGCGGCAGCGGGGGGAGCGGAGCTGTAGACCTTGCGAAGGTCGACGGTTCGAATGCCGGCTACCATGCTGGAGACCCTTCCGAGAGTTCTCAAGACGCGCGCCTAGCGCGAAAGGTCTTGAGGGGATGCCTGGCACCACCACTGGTCTTAAATACGCATGCGATGATTCCAGAGTATCGCGACGGAAGTCAATTCTAGGCAAAAAGGCTAGTGGCTCAGTTTCCGATAACCAGACTATACGTCCAAGTGGAATTACTTTCGGTTTGCCCGTCACTCGGCCGCAATTCTAAGAGGCGTCCGTAAAGGGGCCGTTCGTGATCCCTACCGCCGATGCGAGATTTGCGGTAAGGCGCGCGTAGCCATTGGGGAGTCGCCCGAAAGCGATCACCCCAGGTGCTTCTTACACCGGGTCATCATCGCTGGGGAACGTAGAAGTAGTAGTTTGCTCTGTAATCGACCTGTGCCTCAGTCTTGACGTGGGCCTGATCGCAGCCTGCGGTCGGAGCTACGCCACCCTCCGTATCCACACGTTGGATGTACGTGACCTTCGCAAACGTGCCAGTTCCTTCGTTCGATTTCGCTTTGAGCAGCAACCAGGGAACCGCGCCGGGCTTCGGTGCCGGTGTCTCGGCTTTCTTTTCCCCGACGACTTTGCTGCCGTCATTCGCTTCCCAAGTGGGTCCGGCATAATGCTTCCCAATTTTGTCTCCGTGTTCGTTTGTCAAATCGGCTTCGGGGGCTTTGAAGCTCCATTCGAACTTGCCCGGATCCCCGGGTTTTGCCTTACAACCGTAGATTTGTACCCCCTTGCCGAGCGCCTTCAGCAAGACCGTTTGTCCCTCCGGTACTTTTATGTCGGGTATGTCGGGGCCTGGGGGCGGGGGCGGAGAAATAGGCTTGCGCTTGCAACCGACCGCAGTCATCACGAAAGTTATCGAGACCAAGCTGCCGACAAGCAGCCATGACCGATGATTGACTTTTGTGCTCATTAGATTACCTCCTTAGCCTTATTAGATATAACGAGATCCTGGGGGAGTTTCCTTTTCGTGGACGCGACGAGAAATGGTCCCACATTCGCAGAACCAAAACGACAAAGGCAGGACACGCGAACCTTCTTGGCGAGTTGAAGTTGCGCCCGCCGAGAATCACTGAATTGTCGCGGCAATAGCCAATGATCCCGGGAGCGTGCCTGCCGGGATGGTGCCAACTGGCGTTAGGCCGCCCGTAGCAGAGTCAACGGTGTAGATCCCAATGTTGTTGGAGTTTCCGTTGGCCACGTATGCGAATTTTCCCGACGGGTCCACGACCACCGGGTAGGGATACATTCCTGAAGCAACCGTGCCGTTGAGCGTCAATGCTCCGGTGATGCCGTCGACGCTATACATCAGGATGTCGTTGGAGACCACATCACCCACATAAGCGAACTTTCCGGAAGGGCCGAGGGCAACCGACATGGGCTCGGTGCCGGCAGGCGCGGTGCTGGTTGAGGTCAAAATGCCGCTACCGGCGTTAATGGCGTAGACCGAGACGTTGTTTATTTGATTGGCCACGTAGGTAAACTCGCCGGAAGTATCAATCGTAATGGAAACCGGATCCGTTCCGGTGGTGGGCACGGTGCCGAGGGAAGCCAAAGCACCGGTCTTGGCGTCGATACTGAACATAGAAACGTTGCTGGAGGCCTGGTTGACGGAGTAGAGGAACCTTCCAGTGGGATCCGCGGTAATAGCGAATTGGCCCGAGCCAGCAGGAATTGTCCCCATGGAAGTTAG
>WNFO01001964.1_pt1 | contig 17231 bp, 17 predicted proteins | sample 5400251 | NCBI WGS metagenome assembly WNFO01 (sample SAMN13153354, study PRJNA577476) | soil metagenome | isolation source: 100 cm saprolite under Madrone tree | place: USA:California | collected 2016-06-14
TCGAGGGCCGCTCTCCCGGCGCTTATGGGTTGCCGCAGAGTGGCGCTTTCGGGAAATTGTTTTGGCAGGGCTGCCTCATCGGATTGGTCGAGATTTCAGTATTGGTTGGCTTGATCGCCGTCTTTGGCGGGTATTCCTTTGGAGACGTTGCGCTGCATCGCAAAGAGATGTTGCGCTGGGGAATATTGTGGGCTGTCTTCTTTGTTTTTGTCGCCTTGTTTGAGGAATTCTCGTTTCGGGGGTACACACAGTTCACGTTGGCTGACATTGGTTTCTGGCCGGCCGGAATTTCGTTTTCAATGCTCTTTTGGCGCTTTCACTTGAGTAATCCAGGGGACGGTATCAGTTTCTGGCTGGTCGCACTTTGGCTTTCACTGATTTTCGGGCGCGTTCGCCTCAGTAGTCAAGGTGAGAACGCCAAAGGCATCGGATTCTGGCCATCCGCAATTTTGCTTTCACTGCTCTTCGGACGCGTTCACTTGAGTAATCCGGGGGAGAGCTGGGTGGGAGCTTTGGGTGTGGTGATGATCGGACTGATTTTCGCGTTTGCTCTGCGGCGTACCGGCAATCTCTGGTTGGTTGTGGGATGGCATGCGAGTTTTGATTTCGGCGAGACGTTCCTTTACTCCGTGCCGAACAGTGGCCTCGTCTTCGAAGGACACCTGTCGAATGCATCCTTGCACGGCGCCAAATGGCTCACGGGCGGCACGGTGGGCCCCGAAGGCAGCATCTTCAGCTTTCTCACCATGGGGATTCTTGCCTTCGTCATTCATGCGCTTTTTCCAGCAAAGAAACCTGAGCCTGCGCAGCCGTAAGCGCCAATTCGAGCTGTTTGCGGACCGCGGCCACTTCGGCCACGTCGTCCAGGAAAGGGACGTTGCGGAAGGCCGAGCGCACTCCAAAGTCCTGCGCCGTATCATAAGCCACCGTAGCGGCGGTTGTGCGGCTGTCGACGTAGAAGAGGTTATGGTCGCGAAGCACGGGCATCAGCGCGTCCATCAGTGCTGCGTCGGCAGTCGCCTGTGATCCCTGATGATTGTTGACGCCGGCGGCGTCCGGAGCATTTTGCAGGAATTGATCGACGAGCGCCGCAACTTCGGGCGCCGACATGCCCGGGCGCAGTTCCTGCGCTTCGGGTGTTTCGTTCGCGACCGATTGCATCGGCAAATGCAGCATTACCTGGAATCCACGGCGATGCGCTTCCTTGGCGATGTCCACCGAATGCTGGTGATTAGGCAAGACGGAAACGGTGAGGGGATAGCCCAGAGCGAAGACGGCGTCGGCTGCAGCGCGGTCGCTGCCGAGATCGTCGATGATGATCGCGAGCCGCGCGTCCGCAACTCTTCCGGTGGAGTTCTTCGCTCCTACGATGGACTCGGGTGTTGCGCGCGTCACGATTTCTATTTCGAGTGCCGGCACGCCTGAATGTCGAAGCTTGAAGTGAAGCAGATCCCCGGTTTGGGTGAGTGGGTCTTGCGTCAGATGATTTTGGGTCGCGACGGTAGTGAGGCTTTCTAGAAGCTTGGCGACTGCAGCACGGTGCGTATCTGCCGGGGAATCATTCTTCAACACGATACGCAGGTAATCCGTGTTTCCGGGTTGCTGGCTGGAAGCGCCTTGCCGGAGTTTAATGGGGGTCCCGGCGGGCACCGCGGCAGAAGCCGCAGCCGCCAGCTCGCGCGTGATATGGTGAACTTGCGCGGGCGTGAGGCGGTTCGCTTCGTTTTTTTTGCAGCCGCTGGAAAAAACCGCGAGAAGCAAGCAAATTCCCAGACGCGCGAACCTTGCTGAACAGTTTAAATTGATTCGAAAGCAATGGGGGCTTGCTTGAACCGAGTCAGGCTGCTGGGCCACGGAAAACTAAGCGGCCTTTTTCACGGGTGCCTTCAACAGGTCAAGAGCTCGGTGAAAGATCGGGTCTTCGGGAGAAAGCGGGCGCGGTCCGAGCCCGGGTTCCTTCTGCGTTTCGGGTGCTGGCGCTGCATCTTCATCCGTCGTATCCGAATCATCTTCCGGGACGGCGCGTACCACTTCCGTTGGGACGACGCCTTCTTCCATGATCGATTTGCCGCCGGGGTTGTAGTAGTTCGCGACCGTGAGGATCAGTGCGGCTCCATCATCCAGTGAAATGAGCTTCTGCTCGGAGGCGAGACCAAAAGTGCGCTCTCCAACGACATTTCCGCGATGGTTGGCAGCGATGGCGGAGGCCAGAACTTCCGCGGCCCCCGACGTCGTGGCATCGATCAAAACGGAGACGGGATTCTTCCAAATGACCTGTTTTGGCTCGGCTGAAAAAACCTGTGCCGAAACCGTTTGGCCGCGCAGCGTTGTCAGAATGCCAGAAGGAACGAAAAGGCGAGCGGTCGAAATTGCCTCGGAGACCTGTCCGCGGCCGCATTCCCGCACATCCAGGATGACCTTGCGAATGCCCTGTTTTTCCGCGTCGAGGAGACGATTGCGAATTTCATCCGCGCGGCCGGCATCGAGCGAAGGGATGCGCAGCACCAGAATGTCGGCGTCCACTTTCTGGGCGATGATCTTCGGCGTAGCCAGCTTCTCGCGAACGAGATCGACTTCTTCGGGCGTAGCCTTACCGCGCCGGATCACCCCAACCTTGATAGCCGTGCCCGGCTGGCCATTGAGAAGATTCATGGCCTGGCCCACGGACATGTCGCGGGTGGTAAATCCGCTGATGGACTCGAAAATGTCGCCGCTGCGAATTCCCGCCTTCGTGCCCGGAGCATCCGGCAGCACGGAGAGAACGATAATGTAACCGTAGCGCTTGCTGAGCGTCAGCCCGGTCTCACCAGTGCTGGCATTCGCGAGCTTCTTTTTGTATTCGTCGTATTCGCGGGGCGTGAGGTAGCTAGACTGGGCGTCGAGGGATTCCAACATCCCGTGCAAGGAACCGGCCGTCACCGTCCGCATGTTGGGATCGTCGACGTAATCCTGCTGGACTTTCTGCAGAACCTCACCGTACACGGTGAGCGACTTGTAGGCTTTGTCGTCCGGCGTGCGGCCTAGGACGTGTCCTATGCCGGCGTAACAAAAGATGGCTACCGATACGCAAAGAATCCCGATGCGAGACGCTCGATTCATACCCCACCCTTCCACAAGAAAATACAAATTGCAATTATACCACCGTAAAGGATTGGGACGCGGCGCGAATCTGAAAGGTAGCCTGGACGGGGGATAAGGTTAAACACTTTCGGAAATGAGACACGTTGAAGACGCGAAATGTTGCTAAAATACCACATCAGCCCATTCTCGAGTCTCATTATTGCTTATAAGTCATAGATAACAAAGCACAAATTTGGCATGCGTTGGTGAACAACATGCTAGAATGGAGGCGGGGAATGTTTCAAACTACCATCGTCAAAGAGTCACTCGCCGAGGGTGTGGGCCTCCATACCGGGGTGTACGGTCACGTCCGCCTGATGCCCGCACCGGCCGAAACAGGCATCGTGTTTCGCCGCGTTGACTTGGATAATTTTCCCATCGAAGCGCAGGGGCAAAACGTGGCTCGCGTCAGTTATGCCACGAGCCTCATGAAACAAGGCGTTTTGCTGTCCACCACCGAGCATTTGCTTGCTGCCATCTATTCTTGCGGCATCGACAACATTTACATCGACATTGACTCCATCGAAGTGCCCATTCTCGACGGCTCGGCAGAGCCCTTCATGCAGATGCTGGAGCATTCCGGCGTTCGCAAACTGCGCCGGAAGCGGCGCTATCTGAAAATACTGAAGCCCCTGGAGGTCATCGAAGGGGACCGCCGGATCGGCATCTATCCTGCCGATGAGTTTCGCGTGCGCTGCTACGTGGATTTTCCACACCCCCTGGTAGGCCAGCAGGAAGTGGAGATGTTGGTTGGGCCGGATACATTCCGTTACCTTCTGGCGCGCGCGAGAACTTTCTGTTTCCAACGCGACATCGAGCCGCTCAAAGCCATGGGCCTCATTCGCGGGGGCTCGCTCGAGAACGCCATCGTTCTCACCGACGACGGCGTGATGAACGGGCCGTTGCGATTCCCCGACGAGTTTGGACGGCACAAGGCACTGGATCTGATTGGCGACCTGGCGCTGGTGGGCTTGCCGCTTTTGGCGCGTGTCGAGGCCCACAAAGCCGGCCACGCCCTGCACACCCAGCTCGTCAGCCGCCTCTTGGACGATCCCTCGCTCTGGACCATCACCACCGGCGAAGCTGTCCGCCCCGCAAGTGATACCTACTTGACCGCCCTTTCGCCTGCTCCGGCCACTGATTAACGATTCGCTGCGTCGTAAACAACCCTTCGGTTGCGAAATAGCCGCTGCTCCCGCAGAATGGGCTCAAAACCATGTCCAACAACGATCTAGCTATAGTGATTCTGGCCGCAGGCAAAGGCACGCGGCTAAAGTCGAGCCTGGCGAAGGTGCTGCATCGCGCCGGTGGGCGCACGCTCGTCGAACAAATTGTGCGCTCCTGCGAGCCGCTGAAGGCGCGCGAGACGGTGGTGGTCGTGGGCCACCAGGCGGAACAGGTCGCGGCGGTGGTCGAGCCGCTCGCGGCGCTTACTGTGCCGCAGCAGCCACAAAACGGCACCGGCCACGCGCTGCAAATCGCCAGGCGCGCGTTAGGCCGAGCGAAGTTTGCCGTTGTGCTCCCGGGGGACGCTCCCCTCGTGCGCACCGATACCTTGAAGGCGCTGATTGCCGCGCATCACAATGGAGATGCCGCGGCCACAGTTCTCTCGGCGGTGCTCGCCGATCCCTCCGGTTACGGCCGGGTTGTGCGCAAATCCGAAACGGCTGTCTCCGCGATTGTGGAAGAATCGCAGCTCACCGATGAGCAGCACGAGATCAACGAAATTAATTCGGCGATTTATTGCTTTACCTTGGAGAAACTCTGGCCCGCGCTGGCACAGGTGAAGCCCAACAACAAGCATCGCGAGTTGTACCTGACCGACGCCATCGCCGTTTTGAACGCCAAGGGCGAGACCGTGCTGGCGCAAGTGGCCGCGGATTCGCGCGAGGTGCTGGGATGCAATACGCGTGCGGACTTGGCGGAGGTCGACCGCGTATTCCGGGAGCGGAAACGCAACGCGCTTATGGACGATGGCGTCACGATCCAGTTACCGGAGACCGTGCTGATCGATCCGGACGTGACCGCGGGCGAAGACACCATCATCGAACCCGGCGTGCAGTTGCTGGGCAAGACGAAAATCGGCGCGCGCTGCACCATTCGAACGGGAAGCGTCCTGACCGATGCAATCCTCGGCGATGACGTGACCGTCGAGCCGCATTGCGTCGTCGCGCAGAGCCGCCTCGATGACCGTGTCATCATTGGCCCCTTCGCGAGATTGCGGCCGGACAATCACTTGAAAGCCGGCGCGCGTATCGGCAATTTTGTCGAACTCAAGAAAAGTACCATCGGCGAAGGCACCAAAGCCATGCACCTCTCGTACTTGGGTGACGCGAAGATCGGAACGAAGAGCAACATCGGCGCGGGCACGATTACCTGCAATTACGATGGCTTCCACAAATACCCGACAGCCATCGGGAACAAAGTTTTCATCGGCAGCGACTCCGCACTGGTGGCGCCCGTACGGATTGGTGATGGCGCTTACATCGCCGCCGGTTCGACAATTACGGAAAACGTGCCTTCTGACGGATTGGGGATTGCACGCGGCCGCCAGGTCAACAAACCCGGCTGGGCCGCGAAGAAACGCCGTGAATTGGCAGCCACGGAGAAACCAAAGAAGACGGCGAAGAAATCGAAGCGACGCAAAGCAACCAAGAAGCGAAAGTAGCGTTTCGCTTCCAGGAGCGCAGCCATGAGGAAAAATGTGTTGGCCTGGACTCTCTTTCTTGGGTCGCTGCTTCTTCTCAGTCTCGCCGCTACGCCTTATTCTCGAGCCGCCGATGCCGCGCTGATCTCCGCGCGCCTCACTCTCTTGATCGTCCTATCCATACTGGTGGTGCGCGAGCGATGGAGGAACCGGCACGAGCTGCCGGGTAAAGCGGCTCCCAGCGGTCCGGATGTGGGCGACCGGTTTCTGCGAGGCTGCCGCCGCTGGTATCACGGTGAGTGAACAGGACTCGAAGCGAGATGCGTGCATGACAGAACTGCAAACCAAGGCAGCCGCAAAGTGCAAGGCGATTTGCCCTCATTTCGTCGTTCCTGATGTCGTTGCTTCGGCGGAACACTATCGCGACTTCCTGGGCTTCAAGATATTGAGTTATTTCCTCGATCCGCCCGTGTTCGCTGTCGTCGCCCGCGATGACGTTGTAATTCACTTTGGAAAGTCCGATAACGGAGCTCGGCCCTCGCCGAACGTTACGCGGCGCAGCATCGGCCTTGATGCTTACATTTGGGTGAACGATCTTGATACCTTGTACGCGGAACTGCAGGGCTAGGCGCGAAAATTATCGAGCCTCCCACCATGCGCGTGTATAAGTGCTACGAACTGGTGGTCGAAGATAACTTCGGTTTTCGCCTATGCTTTTCCTTGGATACCAGTTCGGCACCGAGTTGAGAATCTGCGGCGCGAATGAAGCAACGGAATCGAAGCGGAAGCACGCTCGTGTGCTAAAATAGGAGTTCCCGCAACGCTACAGGGAGCTGCCACCGCATGAAATTTGGAGTCGTCGTTTTTCCCGGGTCCAATTGCGACCACGACGCGTTTTACGCCATCGGCAACGTTCTGCGGAAGCCGGTCGAATTTATCTGGCACCAATCTGAAAATCTGGCGAATTGCGACGCCATTATCCTGCCTGGCGGATTTTCCTACGGCGATTATCTGCGCACCGGCGCGATCGCACGTTTTTCCCCGGTGATGAAGTCCGTCGAAAAATTTGCAAACAGCGGCGGAATGGTGCTCGGCGTCTGCAACGGCTTCCAGATCCTTTGCGAAGCGGGCCTGCTCCCCGGCGCGATGATGCGCAATAGCGGCCTGCGCTTCATCTGCCGCCACGTGCACATCCGCGTCGAGGAAACGGACACGCCGTTCACCAACGTCGCGCAGAAAGGCCAGATCCTCAAGCTTCCCATCGCGCATTCCGATGGTAATTACAATTGCGACGAAGCCACGCTCGCCGAGCTCGAGAAAAATCGCCAGGTGATTTTCCGCTACACAACTCCCGACGGTTCCGACGACAACGCCGGCAATCCCAACGGCGCAGTTCACAATATCGCGGGAATCTGCAACCGCGAGCGCAACGTCGCGGGACTCATGCCCCATCCCGAACGCGCCGTGGAATCGGCGCTGGGCTCCAACGACGGTTTGGTCATTTTCCGTTCCATGGTGGAAGCGCTTGTCGGCGCCGCAAAGGCAACGGCATGATCCGTAGCGCCCCGATCCTGGTCGGAGCGAATTTCATTCGTGCAGGGGCGCATTCTTCACGCAGATTTGAAATATGGCTACCGCTAGCACCGAAATCAGAGTAACGCCGGAAATCGCCGCCGAACACGGCCTCACCGCCGAAGAATACGCGCGCGTAAAGCAGATCCTCGGGCGCGAGCCAAACATCACCGAGCTGGGCATCTTCAGCGTGATGTGGAGCGAGCACTGCTCCTACAAATCGAGCAAAGTCCATCTGAAGCGCCTCCCCACACGCGGCAAGCTCGTCGTGCAAGGCCCTGGCGAAAACGCGGGCGTCGTCGACATCGGCGACGGCTTGGTCGCTGCTTTCAAAATCGAATCGCACAATCATCCCAGCTACGTCGAGCCCTTCCAGGGCGCGACGACCGGCGTCGGCGGCATACTGCGCGACATTTTCACCATGGGTGCGCGCCCCATCGCTGTCTTGGATTCCTTGCGATTCGGCGAGATCACTCTAAGCAAGCACACCAGTGAAGAAGAAGCCGCGAAAAATCGCCGCATCCTCGACGGCGTAATTCGCGGAATCGGAAGCTACGGAAATTGTTTTGGCGTCCCGACGATTGGCGGCGAAGTCGGCTTCGAGCCTTGCTATTCGCAGAATCCGCTCGTCAACGCTCTTGCGCTGGGCATCGCCAAAAAAGAAGAAATCTTTCTCGCGAAAGCGAAAGGCCTCGGCAATCCCGTGATCTACGTCGGCGCGAAAACAGGGCGCGACGGCATCCACGGTGCGTCGCTCCTGGCCTCCGCGGAATTCACCGAAGAGTCGAAACAGAAGCGCCCGAACGTGCAAGTCGGCGACCCTTTCATGGAAAAACTGCTGCTCGAAGCCTGCCTCGAAGCCATGCAGACCGGCGCCGTCGTGGCGATTCAGGACATGGGCGCCGCCGGCCTCACCTGCTCGACCATGGAAATGGCCTCGCGCGGCGGCACCGGCATCGAGATCGACCTCGCCAAAGTTCCCCAGCGCGAGACCGGCATGACGCCCTACGAAATCATGCTCAGCGAATCGCAAGAGCGCATGCTGCTGGTGGCGGAGAAGGGCCGCGAGCACGAAGTCCTCGCCGTCTTCAAGAAGTGGGGCCTCGATGCCGTCGTCGTCGGCCAGGTTAGCGAAGGCGGCATCGCTCGCATCAATAACAACGGACGCGTCGCAGCCGAAATTCCCGCGCATCCTTTGGCGGAAGAAGGTCCGGTATACCAGCGGCCCATCGCTTCGCCTGCGGCGAGGAAAGAGACCGCCGCGGATTGGTTTGCCTTTGCCGCCGAAGGCACAAACCTCACGCAGAACTTTTTGAAATTGCTCGCGTCGCTCGCGATTGCGTCCAAACGCTGGATCACCGAGCAGTACGACACCAGTGTGCGTACGAACACTCTAGCCGGGCCTGGTGCGAGCGATGCCGCCGTCGTGCGCATCAAGGATCCAAAGACGGGTGTCGTGAAGCGCGCCCTCGCGCTCTCCACCGACGGCAACGGCCGCTGGTGCCAGTTGAATCCGCGCGTGGGAGCCATGCACGCCGTTGCGGAAGCGGCCCGCAACGTCGCCGCAAGCGGCGCGAGGCCCATCGCCGCCACGAATTGCCTCAATTTCGGCAGCCCCGAAAAACCCGAAGTGATGTGGCAATTCAGCGAAACCATCGACGGCCTCGCCCAAGCCTGCACCGCCCTCGGCACGCCCATCACCGGCGGCAACGTCAGCTTCTATAACGAAACTCTCGGCAAATCAATCTACCCGACGCCGGTCATCGGCGTCCTCGGCCTTATCGAAGACGCCTCCCAGGTTCTGAAAATCGCCTTCCGCGACGAGGGCGACGTGATCCTCCTCCTCGACGGCTCAGCCTCGGTTATAGGGGCGCAGCATGCTGCGCCCCTACAAGGCAACCAGTCGTCCGCACTTGCCCGCGAATTTTCTTCCTCCGAATACTCCAAGACAATAGCCGGCATCGTCGCGGGTGAACCACCCGCCATTGACCTTGCCGCCGAAAAACGCCTGATCGACTGTCTCCTTACACTCGCCGCCGAAGGTGCTCTGCAATCCGCGCACGACGTCTCCGACGGTGGCCTCGCCGTCACGCTTGCCGAATCCTGCTTCGCTTCCTCCGTTGTAGGGGCGCAACATGTTGCGCCCGGTCCAGGCGCACACGCGAAATTGGAAGAAGAAGGCCCCGCCGAAGCCGCCGCATTCGGCGAACGCGGCACCCGCGCTGTCGTCTCCATCACTCCATCAAAACTTGCCGCCGTTCTCGATACTGCGAGACAATACAAGGTGGCGGCGCACCAGATCGGCCAGGTCACCCGCGGCGATGTTTTCCGCATCGAACATAAGGGGCGCGCGGTGATCGACAGTTCCGTTGAAACACTGCGCGACGCCTGGGCCCATTCGCTCGAACGCACGCTAACCACAAAATGACCCAAAAATTCGCTTTCGCCGACGATCACTTCCACGACGAATGTGGTGTATTCGGCGTTTTCGGCCACCCCGAAGCCGCAAACCTCGTCTATCTCGGCCTGTATGCGCTTCAGCATCGCGGGCAGGAATCCGCCGGCATCGTCTCGAGCGATGGCAAAGAGTTGTATGTGCACCGTGCGATGGGCGAAGTCGAAGAAATTTTCCAGCCGAGCGTGCTCGCACAACTCCCGGGCAGCCTCGCCATCGGCCACACGCGCTACTCCACCGCGGGCGACAAAGCCCTGCTCAACGCCCAGCCCATCATGATCGATTGCAATAAGGGCAAGATCGCCCTCGGCCACAATGGCAACCTCACCAACGCCGCCGAGTGGCGCCGCAAGCTCGAGCATCGTGGATCGATTTTCCAGACCAATAGCGACACCGAAGTCATCGTGCATCTGATCGCCCGCTCGCAAGCGCGCAATCTTTCCGGCGCGATCGGCGATGCCCTCAATCAAGTCGAAGGCGCGTATTCCCTGCTGGTGCTCACACAGGATGAATTGTATGCGGTGCGCGACCCGCGCGGTTTCCGTCCGTTGGTGCTGGGCAAATTAACCACTCCGGGCGGCTTCGTGTCCTGGCTCGTGGCTTCCGAGACCTGCGCGTTCGACCTGCTCAACGCGCAATACGTTCGCGAGATCGAGCCCGGCGAGATGGTGCGCATCTCGAAATCAGGCATCGAGTCCGTTCACTTCGCGCCCGAGAAGCCGCTGCAACAATGCATTTTCGAGCACGTCTATTTTTCCCGCCCGGACAGCATCATTTTCGGCCGCTCGGTAAATGAAAGCCGCGAAATGCTCGGCCGCCTTCTTGCGCGCGAGCATCCTGTGGATGCGGACATCGTCGTCCCCGTACCGGATTCCGGCGTGCCGGCCGCAGTGGGCTATGCGCTCGAATCGAAAATTCCCTTCCGCATGGGCTTGATCCGCAATCACTACATCGGGCGTACATTCATCGAGCCGTCGCAAGCCATCCGTAATTTCGGTGTGAAGCTCAAGCTCAATCCCATCCGCGGCTTGATCGAAGGCCAGCGCGTCATACTCGTCGATGATTCCATCGTCCGCGGCACCACCAGCCGCAAAATCGTCCGCATGGTCCGCGAAGTCGGCGCTAAAGAAGTTCACGTGCGCATCAGTTGCCCGCCGACGATTTCTCCGTGCTACTACGGGGTGGACACTCCGACGCGCGAAGAATTGATCGCGTCCTCAAACTCTCCGGAAGAAATCTGCAAATTCCTGGGCGCCGATTCGCTGGGCTACGTTTCCCTCCCGGCGCTTCGCCGGGCAGTCAGTGATACCGAAGGCAAGTTCTGTACGTCTTGTTATACGGGTGTGTACCCGACGGATCTGGTGCAGCTCGAGGTACGCGAAAATGCTCTTAACGGCAAATCCGGCGAAACTACTCCTGGCAACGGCAGTGAACCCGCGCCCGCAGAGCGGCCGGTGGTGGTGGAACGTGAAGGCTGACAAAAAGAAAAATCAGGAAGAATCAAACGTGCCCGTGCAAACAAAAATTCAGCGCGAGATCATCGCGTGGTTCTGGGTCGGCCTCGCCTTTCTGCTCATCAACGGCACGATCGGCCAGGCGCGCGTCATTCCGTCCGGCTCGATGGAGAACACGCTGCTCATCGGCGATCACCTCATCATGAGCCGCATCGGCTACGATGCGGGCGTGCCCTTCACCAACTGGCACGTGCCCCTCTGGCGCAATCCCAAGCGTCAGCAAGTGATCATCTTCAAGCCGCCGTTTGCGCCGGACACGCCGGACTACGTGAAGCGGGTCATCGGCCTGCCCGGTGACACCATCGACATTCACGACGGCGCCGTGTGGGTCAACAGCCAAAAACTCGTTGAAAAATACACCAGTGGCGCCAGCGAGCCCTACGAGCTGCGCACACCGTACAAGGTTCCGGCGGACTGTTATTTCGTCATGGGAGACAATCGCGGAAATTCCTACGACAGCCGCTTCTGGGGCTGCGTCCCGCGAAAGGACATCATCGGAACGCCCGTCATGATTTACATGTCGCTGAATGTTTCGCCGGAAGCTTGGGAGCCGGGACAGATTCGCGAGCGTTTTTTCGCTTACGCAAATGCCCTGCTGCATCCCGGTATCGTTCGCTGGAAGCGCATCTTCCGGACCTTTTAGCTGTTGCGCGGAATCGCCGGGCTTTGCAGCGGGCGCCGCGACCCACCAGGCGCTCCAGTGATTTCCCAATCTTTTACGATGCGTGCGAATGCGCGCCCGCAGCAAAAACGGAAACGGACAGCTCTCTCATGAAATACGCCGATGCCGGAGTTAACATTGCGGTCGCCGAGGACGCCAAGCAGAGAATCCGCCACCACGCCAGCCGCACGTTCACTCCCGGTGTGCTCGGCGGCATCGGCAGCTTCGGCGCGCTCTTCGCGCTCGACCGCAAAAAGTGGAAAGAGCCTGTGCTAGTCTCCAGCGCGGACGGCGTCGGCACAAAACTCAAAGTCGCCATGGCTATGCGCGTGCACTCCACCGTCGGTGGCGACCTCGTGAATCACTGCATCAATGACATTCTCGTGCAGGGCGCGGAGCCGCTCTTTTTCCTCGACTATCTCGCCATGGGCAAGCTCGACCCGCAAGTCGTCGAGCAGCTCGTCGAAGGCATGAGCCGCTCCTGCCGCAAAGCCGGTTGCGCCCTCGTCGGTGGCGAGACCGCGGAGATGCCCGGATTTTATCCGCCCGGCGAATACGATCTCGCGGGCTTCATCGTCGGCGTTGTCGAACGGAAAAATCTTCTCACCGGCAAAAACGTCCAGCCCGGAGACACTTTGATCGCGCTGCCTTCAGCCGGCCTGCACACCAACGGCTATTCGCTCGCGCGCAAATTGGTCTTTGAAGTTGCTAGGCTGAAGCCGGATACCTACGTCGCCGAAGTCGGAAATAAAATCGGCGCGGAGTTGCTGAAGCCTCATCTGTGCTACGCGCCCGCGCTGAAAAACATCGTCGCGCGCGGCTGGGTTTCCGCCCTCGCGCACATCACCGGTGGCGGCATCCCGGGAAATCTGCCCCGCGTGCTACCCAGCGGCGTGAAAGCGGAAATTGATCTGGCATCCTGGCCCGTGCCGTCGATTTTCAAGTATCTCGGCAAGCTCGGCAAAATCGATACCGACGAGATGCTTCAATCCTTCAACATGGGCGTCGGCATGATCCTCGTCGTCCCGCCGAAAAACGTACGCTCCGTCGAAGCCGACCTCAAGAAACGCCGCGAGAAATTCTTCCTCATCGGCCGTATCGAGCGCGGCGAATCCGGCAAAGCCCGCGTCACTTACTCTGGCTCCCTCAATCTCGCGTAATGAGCCGTTCGAATCGAGATTCCTTTAGTGCTGCGCGCTCCTGCCCGCCGGTGTCCAGAACGGTTGCTTCGTCGCGACAAACTCGATCGGCACCTCTTTCACAAAGGTCTTCAGCCATCTTGCGCACTCTTCCATCCCCGCTTGCTCGGACGGCACGTGCCCGATGACGATCAATCCCTTCTTTCTTCCCTCAGTCGCTGCGTCCGCCGCATATTCCACCGTTTCCCATTCCCGCGTTTCACCAACCAGCAGCACCTCAACGTTTTCCATTTCCAGCGCATGCGCCTCACGCTGGAAACCTGCCGCTCCCGGGCTGAACGCCAGCTTTGTTATCTTCATCTCCGGATTTCCCACCGCTCGCACCACCGGCGTATCCAGCCGCTTCGCCACTTCCGCCGCCAGCTTCCCCAGCGTGATTTCCGGCACCGTGAAAAGGTGCGGGTTTTCCGCGCCTTGATAATTCTCCCAGCCCAGTGCCTTCACCATCCCCGCTAGAATCCCGTCTGGGTTTCGCAAATGCCAGTGGTCGTGAAATCTCCAAACCACCATTCCGTTTTTCTCGATGAACTCCCGCTTCTCCTTCCACACCGCGTCGCTCTCTTCCATTCCCTCCGGACGGTCCAGGTGATTGTAAAACGTGGGTTCATGCGTGATGACCAGGTTTTCCCCTCTCGCCGCGGCCCGCCGTAGCACGTCGAGCGTCGCCATCATCGTCACCGCAATCCCCGTAACGCGCATCTCCGGATTTCCCGCCTTGAACGTGTCCACAGTCTCCGTTTTCCATGGCACGCCAACGTGCTCCTGAATAGCCGCCACTACGTCCCGCGCCGTCGGCAGCTTTTCTTGCGCGTCGGCTGACAATCCGCACATCGTATCCGCGCTCAGTGCCAGGCTCATTGATGTGATCAGGAGCGCGACCCCTTCCCTCCACCTCTTCTCCACGTTGTTCTCCTCTCTGCGAATCTCAGGCGTGCGGCGCCTGCCCCGGCCCGCTCGGGGCGTCTCCGCTTTATTTTTTCTCTCCGTCTCTTCTCCCCGTTGTTCTCTTTCTCTGCGAACCTCAGCGTACTCTGCGTCTCTGCGTTATCTTTTCTCTTGGATTTTTTGCTGGGCCGCACAATTTCACTTGGGCAATCCCTCCGCGAATTGCGGATGGAGCGCCTGCGCCCTTCGCGCCAGCTCGCGCTCCAATCGATGCGTCCATCGCACTTCCACTCGCATCTGATCGAGCATCAAGCCCACCATCCATACCGCCTCGTGATACTTGTGGCCTACCTCGTCGTAGATCGACAGCAGAGTTTTCTTTTCTCTCGCGATCTCTTTCAGCAAAAATTTGCGCCTCCGCTTCAGCTGTTTCAGGAAAACTCCCGGCCGCGCTTGCCACGATAGCGCCATCCACGTCAGAAAAGGGGGTCGCTCTCTTTGCGTGATCCACTCTTCTCGTTCCAGCGCCTCCGCCAGCGCGGCGCGTCCCTTCGCCGTTGTTTCGAACGTGCTGCGTTCCGGTCCCGACGCCGGCTCGTTTGTTTCCAAGGAGCGAATCAGCTCCGCGCCCGCAAGTTTTTCAAGCGAGTAGTACACCTGCGGCCGCGAAATTCCCGCCCAATCCCGGATCTCGCGTCTTTCCAGCTCCAGGTTCGCCTGGTATCCGTGCATCGGCCGCTCCGCCAGCAGGCTCAGCAGCACCATGTCCGGCGTCGTCAGCGCCAATCTCTTCGCCGCCCGCGCGCCCCGCCTCGGCCTCTCCAAGTTCCGCAGTTCTCTCCGCGTCTCTGCGCTTTCTTGTCCCTTCATTTCTTTCCCGTCTTGCGTTTCTTGCTCCAATACCACCACTGGCATTGCTCTGCGGGCAGCCGCGGATTCCTCGCCTGCGCCACCGCCGCGCAAAATGCGTCCAGCACGCAGATGTCCTGATGTTGCCGCGCCACCCAGCCAAGTTTTTCGTACATTCGCTGCGGATTCTGCCGCGCCAGTTGCGCCACGCTGCGAATTCCCAGCAGCTCAAAGTCCCTCAGCATCGCCGGTCCAATCGAAATAAGGTCGCCGAGTTGTCGCGCCGCCGTGGCCATAAAAAATCTCCTTGACTTGGTTTTTTGCCTTCGTTACTGTGACTAGTCTAATTGAGACTAGTATCAAGAGCAAGGAGAAAATTCGCCATGCGCCGGTTCGTCATCACTGCTCTCGCGCTGTTCGGCAGTATAACTTTCATGCACCCCACTCAAACCCAGGAGAAAAAGTCCGTGAACATCAAAAGGATCACTCCCGTTCTGCTCGTCAGGGAGATCGAGCCGGTCATCCCTTTCTGGGTCGATCGCCTCGGCTTCGCAAAAACCGTCGAAGTCCCCGATGGCAACAAACTCGGTTTTGTGACTTTTCAGAAGGGCGCCACCGAGGTGATGTACCAGACTTACGCCAGTGTGGAAAAAGACGCTCCGCCATCCATGTCCGCCGAAGCCAGAAAGGGTCCCACGTATCTTTACATCGAGGTGGACAATTTCGACGCCGTGCTCGCTTCCATGAAGGACGTGAAAATCGTCATGCCCGTCCGCACCGCCTTCTACGGCATGAAGGAATTCGCCGTCCAGGACCCCGGCGGCCACTTCATCACTTTCGCCCAGCCCGTCGCCGCTCCGCAGCACTAGAACGCATCCTGTCACCGGGCAGCCATTCAATCGCCGCTGATAAGGCCCCTTCCCGGCGCACGAAAGGCCTGCAACTCTTTCCTAGTCTTGGGGTTTAACAACTATAGGGGGCGCTTCAGACTAACCTGAGGCGCCAGTAGGCCTTCAGATCCAGTTAGGATTTGGACAGCTGTTTCGGGTCTGACGAAAGGTCTAAAATGCGCTATCTAAGATATCTCGCTCTACTTGGCATTTTCATGCTTACGGCAAGTTACTCCAAGGCTCAAGTTTCCGTTGGCATCGGAGTCGGACCGGGCTACGGCTACGTCGGCGCAGCTCCCGTTTGCTCGTACGGTTACTACGACTACTACCCCTACGCTTGCGCACCGTATGGCTTCTACGGTCCTGATTACTTTGTCGGCGGTGTCTTTATTGGCGCCGGCCCGTGGTACCGCGGCTACTATGGCCGTGGCGGATACGGCTACTATGGACGCGGGCGTGGCTACGCTCGGGGCTATAGCAACGACCGCTTCTATGGTCGTGGCAACAACAACTACTACAACGGTCGCGGCAACGGCTACTCCGGTCGCAGCGGCGGCAATTATGGGCGCGGCAATGGGTACTCCGGCCACAGCAATGGCTACTCTGGTCGTGGCAACGGCTATTCCGGTCATGGCGGTGGTGAATCACGCGGCTCAGGTGGTGGTGGCTACCATGGTGGTCATGGGGGTGAAGGCTCCCACGGCAACGGAGGCGGTGGATCCCGCGGCGGCGGACATCGGTAATTCGCCCCAAATTATTCAACAGAGAAAACGAACGGCTGACAGCATCTGCTGCCAGCCGTTTTCCATTGTTAGGCAGCTTCCCGTTGCTGTCGGACCCAATCCAATCCTGCGACCACCACCCACTAGCGGGAAATGACGTATCAAAACATCCGCGAAAATGGCGGGGCTCCGATAGCGCCACCGCACCGCATAGTATTGCTCTCTAATTCCCGATTTCTCTTTACTGATCCCTGATTACTGATCACTGTTTACTCGGAGAAGGCAGTGGCGGCGGCCGCCGCTCCATCTCCGTGGGCACAGCAATCGAACGTGCCCCATTCTTGCCCACCGCGCGAACGGCAAAAAAGTGATTATCCGTGGAAACGCCCTTCAAAACTGTTTCGCCGGGCGAAGCCGCAAAATCATAAACCTGCCAGCGCGAATCGCTAGTCTCGCGCCACAGGATTTCAAAACCAGCGCGCTCCGGATCCTCTTCGGCCGACCAGGACACCTTGGCGTCCGGCGTGACCGCACCAGTCAGCTTCGCATTGCTGGGCGGAGCCGGAGCCAGTGCCAATTGCCGCAACGCCTCCGCATTGTCCCGCGCCACGTCGCCCATAAACGTAAAGTTGAGATACTTCTCAAAATCCCCGTATTCGATTCCGTTTTCCGTCCGCGGCGTCTGATGTTGGTGATTGTAATCTTCCAGCGGCTCGG
>WNFO01004433.1_pt1 | contig 17227 bp, 17 predicted proteins | sample 5400251 | NCBI WGS metagenome assembly WNFO01 (sample SAMN13153354, study PRJNA577476) | soil metagenome | isolation source: 100 cm saprolite under Madrone tree | place: USA:California | collected 2016-06-14
AAAACCTGCTGTAGCTGTTGTCCGTCGCCCAGCACTGGTGCGAGCGCCTCCTCGAAATCTTCCGCCACCTCGACGCCGTGGCTCGCAAAGTCATAACTGCGCAGCTTGATCGTCTGCCTCAGCACCGCGTTCACCTGCACCAGTTCGCGCTGCACCGGCCGCTGTCTCGCGAAGCTCAGCAAATCCTGCACGATATCCTTCGTTCGCTGGGTTTCCTGCAAAATTATTTTCAAGTCTTCCTGGGCCGAGGCGGGTATTTCGGGATTCTCCAGGAGCAGATCGGTGAATCCCAGTATCGCCGCGAGTGGATTGTTGACCTCGTGCGCCACGCCGGAAACCAGCCGCCCGATCGTCGCCATCTTTTCCGAGTGCGCCAGTTTGGCCTGCAGCAGCACAGCATCCGTGATGTCCGTCATCACCACCACCACGTTGTTCACCGTGTTTTGATCGTCGCGCATGGGGCTCAAGCTGATCGAAAAATGTCCGATCGACCCGTCGCTCCGCCGCACCTGCAGCTCCAGGTTCTCGACCTGTTGCCCATGCGCCGTCGTCTCCAGCGCCGCCTCAAAATCTCCCCGTTGTGCGGCCTCGACCCAATCCATCAGACGGTGCCCGATCAGTTCGTCCTCACGGTACCCCGCTTCGTAGCATCTCCGGTTGGCGTAGCTGATCAGCCCCGCGGTATCGAGCACCAGGATCATGCTCTGCGTGGTATTCAGGATCTTCTGATTGAAGTCCCGCTCGCGCTGCAACTGCGATTGAAACGATTTCTGCTCCGTAACGTCCAGCATCAGCCCCCGAACCTGTGCGATCCGCCCCTGCGCATCCCGGACTGCGGTGATGTTCTGCAGCGTATGGAGCAGCGCTCCGTCTTTCTTCCTCAGCGTTTCCTCATAATTGCGCAGCACCCCGCGTTCGGCGAGCGCCCGCAAAAACCGCTCCCGTGCCGCAGGCGCGGGATAAAGGTGCGGGCCGACATCCGCGCGCAACAGCTCTTCCCTTGATCCGTAGCCCAGCATTCTTACCATCGCGTCGTTCACATCCAGGAATCTTCCGTCCGGCGTCGCGAAAAACAGCCCTTCTTGAATGCTGTCGAACAATTCGCGGTACCGCCGTTCCGCTTCTCGCCGGTCCGTAATATCTTTCAGCACGTGAATCGTGCGCGTGTCGCCTTCCGCCACTCCTGGCGCCCTCGAAGTGGACACCAGAAAAATCCGCTCCGCGGAGGCCGCCACATACTCTTCCCGCGGCTGCTGCGTGTCGCGGCAGAAAGGGCAGGGAAGATCGCTTCCCGTTTCCGCGATCTGCCGCAAACTGTTCATGCCTTCGCCCACCAGCGCCACTGGTGAAACGCCCAGATGCGACGCCAGCGACCGGTTCGTGCGCACGATTTTCCATCCCCGGTCGTGCACCACGATGTACTCGCTGATCGCGTCGATGTCCTCGACCCATTGGCGCTTGGATTTTTCCAGTTGCGAAAATCGCCGGAAATTCTCCAGCGAAAGCGCCGCGTGGCTCGCCAGCGCGTGCAGGAGCCGTCTGTCCTTTGCGTCTAGTCCCTTCCGCCTTCGAAAAAGACAGAGCGTCCCCAGCCTTTCCGCATCGCTTGCCGTGATCGGGATAAATACTCCCGTCCTCGGTGCGCCGTTCGCGCCGAAGGCTTCCGCAACTTCTCCCGGAAGCATGCGGACTACTGCGTCGCTCCCGCTCTCTCGCGCGCATGAAATCAGCCAATCCCTCCGGAACGAAATCGCGCGCTGTTCCGCGTTCCGTGTAGCGTAGACATCCGTTTCGCGCCCGCGAAGTACGGTCACCCCGCTCCACGAGGCTTCCAGCATTCGTCCCGCGCGCTCGGCAAATCGCTCAAGAAATTCAGGCAGGTGCCGTGATTGCGCGGCCTCGACGGCCAGCTCCATCAACTCTTCGGCGTGAGCGGAAGACACCGCCGGCCGTTCGGCCTGGCTGCTCAGGCGCGCAAAACGCCGAGGCGGTTTTGATTTTGATCTGCGCATAGTGGCAGGGTATCGTGCGCGTCTCAAGATGAGCGCGCCCACCCTTTACCACGCTACCGGGCCATCTCAATCTGAGTCAATCGTCGATCCGTTCCCTGTTGCTGAATCGTCTACTCTCGCCCTTCTGCCCTCATCGGCATCGTCTCAGCCTGAGACCCGGCTCCACCTACTTCTCCGCCGCTGAGACGATTTAGTTCGCCAGATTTTTTTCACCGCCCTGCTTTGCTTTTGCTAACTCCCCATTTCTGTATGACTTGCTGTCATTCCCTCTCGCAGAATCCTTCACCTTAGAGCGGCCCCCACCGTGGCACCTGACGTGCCTTTCTTTAGCCCGGGTATCTCTGAACCTTTTCGGGGGAGTGTCGATGCGATCAGGTTGGAAGAAGCTAGGTACAGTCACCGTGGCTGCACTGCTCATGCTCTTTTGGGGAGCATTTGCTTTCTCACAAACTGCGTCGATCGACGAAGCCAAGCGCAAAGTCAAGAGCAAGGTTGCGCCTGTTTACCCGGACCTTGCCCGCCGCATGAACGTAGTGGGCAAGGTCAAAATTGAAGTCGTCGTCGCTCCGGACGGGCGCGTAAAGAGTACCCGCGTGGTGGGTGGCCATCCGCTGCTCGTTCAGGCGTGCCAGGATGCCGTAAAAGATTGGAAGTTTGTTCCCGGACCCGACGAGACCACCCAGGTCGTTGAATTCGATTTTCAGACCTCAGGGAATTAGGAAAATGGCGTGCAGCGGCGAGAGTAATCTCACCCGCCGCTCCGCCGCGCTGAGTGGAGGCATTTCGCAATGACCATCGGTAAGAAACTGTACATCGGCTTTGGCTCCATCGTGGCCATTCTAGTCGCGCTCTTCCTCGTGAACATTGGCGCAGGCATCAAGGAGCGCTCCGCCCGCGATAACGCCAAATCCGCTCTCGACAATGTGCGCGCCATCGAATCGGTCCGCTACCAGATCATGCTCAATCGCCTTAACGTGAATAATTTCCTGCTCAGCGGCGATCCACGCGACGAGGATAAAGTCGTCAAGGGGCTTACCGAGATCATCGACCTAATCAAGCGCGGTGAATCGCAAGCCTCCAATGAAAGCGTCAAAACTGCACTGATCCAGGTGGAGAGCACGGAATCCAGTTGGGCCGATAATTTCGCCAAGCCTCTTCTCGCCAAGCGCCACCAGGTCGATTCCGGCGACGCCACCGTCTCCGATCTCCAGATTTTTTATCTTCAAAAAGATCCCGCTTCTTGGCTCATAAAATCTTCCTCCGTTCTGGACCAGACCAATCAGGAAATTACCAAATCTCTGGATGACTCTACGCAGTCCGCAGCGCGCGCTGCCAGCATAAGCACCGGTGTCACTACGTTCGGAACACTTCTCGCTCTTCTCCTCGGCGTTTGCATCGCCTTCTACACTGCAAAGTCCATCACCGAACCGCTCAACCATCTCATCACCGTCGCTCGCGAAATCGGCGATTCCGGCGACCTCGATCAGAACATCGACATTCATCGTAACGATGAAATTGGCGCGCTCGCCACCACCTTCAACAATATGGTCGCCTACTTGAAGGAAATGGCCGGCGTCTCCATGTCCGTCGCCGAGGGCGATCTCACCGTCGAAGTCGTCCCGCGTTCCAAGCGCGACACTCTCGGCAATGCCTTCCTGCGCATGTCCCATGGCCTTCAGGATCTTGTTCGCTCCACTCGCGACTCCGCCGGCCAGGTTTCCGCTGGCTCCAACCAGGTTGCGGGTGCCGCCGATGAATCCGCCAAAGTCAGCGTGCAGGCTTCTTCCGCCATCGAGGAAGTGACCAGCACCATGCACGAAATGAGTATCAACGTCCAAAACGTCGTCAAGAACACTCAAGTTCAGGCCTCCAGCGTTGCGGAAACTTCTGCTTCCATCGATCAGATGGTCACTTCCATTCAGCGCGTCGCGGACACCGCCAAAGTGCTCCTGGACATCGCCAATCGCTCGCGCGAAGAGGTGGTCATTGGCATCCAGACCATGGAGAAGGCCACCGACGGCCTCAACCGCACCAACAAGGCGATTCAGACCTCCGCCGAAATCATCAACGTCCTGGGCCACCGCGCCGACGACATCGGCAAGATCATTGAGGTCATCGACGACCTCGCGGAGCAGACCAACCTTCTCGCTTTGAACGCCGCCATTGAGGCCGCCCGCGCCGGCGAGCACGGTCTGGGTTTCGCCGTCGTCGCCGACGAAGTTCGCAAGCTCGCGGAAAAATCCACCCAGTCCACCAAGGAAATTGCCGACCTCATTGAAAGCATCCAGCGCGAAGCTCGTCAGGCCGTCGAGAACATGGAGCGCAGCACGCGCATCGTTGAGGAAGGTTTGACTCTGGGCAACGAGCTTGGCAGCGCTCTCCACAAAATCTCCAACGTCGTCACCGAAGTCTACAAATTCTCCCAGGAAATCGGCGCCGCCACCAACGAGCAGTCCGTCGGCTCCGCGCAAATCGCCAAGGCCACCAATCGCCTTACCGAAATTACCCAGGAAATCAGCTCTGCTGTCGAAGAGCAGGCTTCCGGCGCGCAGGCCGTTGTTCGCGCCATGGACAAGATGCGCGAGCTCGTGCAGCAGTCGGCCTCCAGCTCCACTGAGCTTTCTGCCGCCGCCGAACAAATGCTCAAACTCTCTCGAAATCTGCTGGACAGCATGGACCGTTTTGTTCTGGACCGTTCCGCCCAGGAGCGCTTGCACCGCAACGAGCACTCTTTCGGCCGCCGCTCGGCCGATTCCTCACGCGAACGGCAGCCGGAATACGCCGAGCTAACTCATTCTTGAAGACGGCGCCCGAAATGGTCGAGGGTGTCATCAATCTCCGCGGGAAAATCATCCCCGTAATGGACTTGCGCAAACGGTTCGGCCGTGGCGAGACCCAGCCCAGCAAAAAGAATCGCATTCTGGTCGTGGAACTCGAAAACAAGCTGATCGGTCTCATTGTTCAGTCCGCGTCGGAAGTGCTAAAGATTCCGCCTTCGGAGATCGAGCCCCCGGGGTCGGTCTTTGCAGAAGGTGACTCTGGCTGCATCACCGGAGTCGGCAAGCTCGGCAGCCGCCTGATTATCCTGCTGGACATCGCCAAGCTCTTGCAGCGACCGGAATTGAAACGACTCGAGGAGGCCGCGGAAACCGTCGGCACTGCAAAGTAGCGCTCCTCCGATTCGATCGGGGAACGCCGCGCTGCCGGACGCACGCATCTCACATGGGAACGCTAACCACCGCCCCGATCCAGCTTACTGAAGCCGAGCTGAAGCTCTTGCAAACGCTCGTCTACCAGGAATGCGGGATGTTCTTTGATGAGCGCCGCGCTCATTTTCTCAAGGACCGTCTTCAGCGCCGCTTGAAAGTCTGCCAGCTCGATTCCTTTTACAGCTACTACCGCCTTCTCACCAGCCGCGAAGGCAGACCGGAGCTCGCCCTTCTCCTCGAGAACTTGACGGTCAACGAAACAAGTTTCTTCCGCAACAAGCCGCAACTCGACCTCCTCCAGAAAACCGTCCTCGAAGATATTCTTCGAAAGAAAACAGAACGCCGGGACTGGAATCTTCGCGTCTGGAGCGCGGGCTGCTCCGCCGGACAGGAACCTTATTCCGTCGCCATCCTTATCTGCGATGCCCTCGCGTACTACTACCTTCGGAATCCGCTCCCGTTTGAAATGCCTTCGCCCAAGCCGCTCATTCCTCCGCCGTGGAAGATGGAAATTGTCGCCTCAGACATTAGCTATGCCAGCTTGCGCACTGGCCAGGAAGGTCTTTACACCGAGCAGCAGATGGAGCCTGTGGACTACACCTGCCGCTTGCGCTATTTCGAAAAGGCCGGCGAGAAATACGCCGTCAAGCCGCAGCTGAAAAATCTCGTTCAATTCGACTTCCACAACCTCAAAACCGAATTCCTTCCGCGGCGCAACGACATTATCCTTTGCCGCAACGTCATGATCTATTTTGACGAGGCCGAGCAAAAGCGCCTCATCGAAAAGTTTTGGCACTGCTTGAATCCCGGCGGCTATCTCTTTGTCGGCCATGCGGAAAGCCTTTTTGGGCTCACCCAGAAATTCCGTATGATCCACGAGAACAATGGCACCGCATACCAGCGCCTCGAGGCCAATCCATGAGCCGTCCTCCCGAGGATCGCGGCGCGGAGCTTCGCGCGCTCTTTTTTGAGAGCGCCGCTGAGCTTTTGCAATCCCTCAATGAGGCCGGCCTTGAACTCGAGGCCCGCCCCACCGACGAAGAAGTCATCCGCAGGGTGCGCCGCGCCGTGCATACCTTGAAAGGCGATTCCGCCGCCTGCGGTTTCCACAAACTCAGCGAACTCGCCCATGCTCTCGAGGATGTTCTCTCGCCGCAGGTCGCGCAGGCCCGCGGTGAAGAGCTGGCCGGAGTCGTCCTTGCCGCCGTCGATGTTTTTGAAGCCACACTGGCCGCTTATCAGCGGCGCGTCGATCCGCCTTCGGCGGATGTCCTTCACGGGCTGATCCGCGGCTTGCTGGAAGCGGCCGCGGCGCCCAGCGAAGTGCTGCAATCCTCCTCGCAGGTTCCGGCTCGTTTCGCCTGGACGGAATACGAGCAGCTCATGATTTCCGAGGCTTTTCATCGTGGCGAGCTCGTCTACAACATTGCCCTCCGCATCGATCCCAACAGCCTCATGCGCGCTGCCGCCTTTCAGCTTATCCGCAATGTTCTTCACGGCTGCGGCACGGTTATTGCTCTCCGCCCGGAAGACAACCTCGGGGCTGCCTCCGTTGAAATTGTCGAGGCCGCTCTCGCCAGCGCCACACCGGAAGCCGCCATCAGCCAGCGTTGCCGCATTCCCTCCATCGTCTCCGACGTGCGCATCGAACGTGCCGCGGCTGCCGACACGCCCGAACACGAACTGCTCGGCGATCTCCTCGAAGCCCAGGCCGCGGAAGCCGTCGCCAATTCTCTCGACGGCGGCGAGAATGGCGGGGCCAATAAGCCTGCTGCCGGCTCTGCCGCTAGCGCGATTGTTGCCAGCACCCTGCGTGTCGAAGCTGGCCGCATTGATTCCGTCATGAATCTTGTCGGTGAGTTGATCATCGGGAAATCCATGCTGCATCGCGCGGTCGCGGAATTTGACAAGCAGCACGCCCGCGATCCTCTGCGGGCTAAATTGGCGGATGCTTTGGCATTTCAGTCGCGCGTGCTCGATGAACTCCACAAATGCGTCCTCAAAATTCGCATGGTTGCCGTCGAGCAACTCTTCCGCAGGTTCCCCCGCCTCGTCCGCGATGTTGCCAAACAGTGCGGCAAGGATGTGGCTCTCGAAATTTCCGGGCAGAACACCGATCTGGACAAAGGCATTCTGGATTCTCTCGCTGAGCCGCTCATGCACATGGTTCGCAACGCCGTGGATCACGGCATCGAGAGCGCCGAAGAGCGCCTGACTTCCGGGAAGCCTGCGCGAGGCACGATTTACCTGAAGGCCTATCACCAGGGAACGCAGGTGGTCATCGAGGTCCGCGACGATGGCCGCGGCATCGATCTCGCGCGCGTCAGGGACCAGGCCGTCGCCACCGGAATTATCACAGCTGATGAGGCCACCCGCCTTTCCGATCAGGATGCGTTAAACCTGATTTTTGAGTCTGGCTTTAGCACCGCCGCGGAAGTGACCGAAGTCTCCGGCCGCGGCGTCGGAATGGATGTCGTTCGAACGGTTATGCACGGCCTCAAGGGCACCGTTCAGATTTCCACGCAGAAGAGCAGTGGCACCACCATTCAGCTCCGCGCGCCGCTCACCCTCGCAAGCATTCAGACGCTGCTTTTCCGTATTGGCGGCCGTCTTTTCGCGCTGCCGTTGTCTTCCGTTGTCGAGATCACGCGAATCACCGAGAACGAGATTCATCACGTCGACCAGCGCGAAGTTCTCCAGTTGCGCCAGCAGATTCTTACCCTTGTCCGGCTGGATCAGCTCAGCCGTCTCCACTCCGTCGACTCTCTCACTAAGAAAAAGAAAATCTTTGTCATTGTCATCGGTGCTGCCGACAGGCGTTTCGGGCTCATCGTGGACAGCCTCGTCGGGGAAGAAGAGCTGGTCATCAAGGCCCTGCCAAACGATATTGTTTCCAGCGATCTCGTCAGCGGCGCCTCCATTCTTGGCGATGGCACCGTTGTCCTCATTTTGAACGTTCCCGCGGTTCTCTCGCGCCTCTCTCGCGCCATCCCCCTCGGAGCCATCGCATGACCGAGCTGATCCGCGTTCTCGTCGTCGACGATTCCGCGCTGATGCGGAAACTCATTCCGGCGATCCTCAGTCGCGACCCCTTGATAGAAGTTGTTGGTACGGCCATGGATGGCGCCTTTGCGCTCAAGAAGATCGAGGAACTCCAGCCGGACGTCGTCACCCTGGATCTTGAAATGCCCCGCATGGATGGCATGGAAACGCTTCGCATGATCATGCGTCGCGCGCCCTTGCCTGTGATTCTCTTCAGCACCCATTCGAAGGAAGGCGCGTATTCCACCTTCAAAGCCCTGGCCCTTGGCGCCGTCGATTTTGTTGCCAAGCCCAAGGACGCCGCCGCCGGAAATCTCGATGCCATCGCCGATGTCCTGATTGAGAAAATCAAAGTTGCCAAGCGCGCCAGTGGCCGCAAGCTGCCGCCGGCCGTTGTCTCGGAAGAGCCGGCTCCGGAGAAAAAGAAAAAACGCGCGGCTCTCCCGCCCAATCGCATTATCGCCATCGGCATTTCCACCGGCGGTCCGAATGCTCTTCAATTTGTTCTCGCGCAAATCCCCGGAGACTTTCCCGCGAGTATCATCATCGTTCAGCACATGCCTGAAGGCTTCACCGAAATGTTCGCCCGGCGCCTGGATGAATGCTGCGCCCTCGACGTCCACGAAGCTAGGTCAGGGGACCTTCGCGTGGGGGGTCGCGTCCTGATCTGTCCCGGGAACCGCCATCTCATGGTCCGGCGCATGCCTCGCGGAGATATGGTGGTCCTTTCTGACGGGCCGCCCGTCAACGGCCACCGCCCCTCCGCCGATGTCATGTTTCATTCTGTCGCCCAGGCATTTGGCCTAACCGCCGTCGGCTTGATTATGACCGGCATGGGTGAAGATGGCGCCGAAGGCCTTGGCGCCATCAAGTCCGCCGGCGGCATGACTATCGCCCAGAGCGAAGACAGTTGTGTCGTCAGCGGAATGCCCCGCGCTGCCATCTCCAAAGGCCACGCCAATAAAGTGGTTCCGCTTGACGCCCTGGCCGCATTCCTCATCCAGCATTACGGTGGCGAGCGCTCTGCTTCAGAAAACGTTGACAAGGCTGAAAAGACTAAGAAGAACGAGAAAAACGAAATGAATGAAAGGACAACCGTTTCTTCCCATCGCACCTGACGTGCGTGCCGGGAGAAGGAGATGCCCATGCAACAATTTGCTGCTCTGCTTCGGAAAGACAATCAACCCGTTCGCTACCTGGTGGTGGACGATTCCGTCTTCGCGCGCAAGAATCTCATCAAGATGATCGAGATGTTCGGCGGCGAAGTCGCGGGAGAAGCCGGCGACGGCCTCACGGCTATCGCCGAATTCAACCGCACCAAACCGGACATCGTGCTCATGGACATCACCATGCCGCAGATGGAAGGCATCGAGGCCGTCGAGCGCATCGTCCGCCAGCACGCCGACGCGCGCATCGTCATGGTCTCCTCGGTCGGTTACCAGGAAAACATTCTTGCCGCTCTCCAGAAGGGCGCGAAACATTTCGTCCAAAAACCCGTCAAGCCAGAAGTGTTGTACGAAATTCTTCGCTATGTCCTCAACGATGATCCCAACGCCACCGGCGCGCCGGTGGCCTTCGCGGGAGAACAACGCTCATGAGAATGGAACTCATTCAACCGTTCATCAACGCCGCCGATGCCGTCTTCGCGGAGTCGCTCAACGCGCCCACAAAAATCGTTGATCTCTCGATGGACGAAGAGACCTATCGCAGCAAGGGGGTGGCCGCCCTCATCTCTATCAAAGGCGATATTGAAGGCCGAGTCATTCTTGATCTCGCGCCCGAAGTCGCGCTGAAAATAGCCAGCCAGCTCGCCGGCTCACCCGTCCCGGAGAGCGATCAGGTGGTGCGCGAAACGGTTTGCGAGCTCGCCAACATGGTCATCGGAAACTCTGTCACTCTGCTCAACGACGGCGGTTTCCGATTCAAAGTTTTTCCGCCGGAAATTCACATGAACGAGAAAGGCCTGGAAGGAAGCGCGGACACCGAAGCCATGGTCATTTGCGTCGAGACGCCCTGCGGCGAGGTTTATCTCAACATCGCGATGCACTATTTGCGCCGTCGCCGCCGCGACGCCGTACCCGCCGTCGACTGATCCCCAATATTTATTTGCTGCCCCCGGCGCATCGCGCTGTGTCGTCTTAATCTACGGGGGCTTTGATGTATGCTGCTCCGTGGCGGAAGAGTCCGGCCGAAGCAATCGCCTGGGAAAATACGATGCGGATGGGCACAAAGATCGCTCCGCTTCCCGGCGTGTAAGGCACGGCCACCTCCACGCGCGTGCCTTCCGGGTACTGGTTGCGGCTGCGAAAACTGAGTCCGCCTTTTGACAAGTCCTCGCAAACGGCAACTTCTTCCTGGAAACCCCGCCTTCGAATGCACGCCAGCACCCGCGCTCTTATCCGCGCGCGGTTTCGGCGCGGAAACACTCGCGTTTCGTTCAGCGGCGGGGTCAGCGGAGGAGTTTCCGGCGCCTTGAGCTCCGACAGCGCTTCCACCCAAATCGCCGGCGTATCGCAGACCTTGCACACTCGCGCGACGCACCTGCGAATCTCAAAGGACTTCAGTTCCATTTCATTCAGGTACACGACTTCGCGTTTCTGGCAGAAGCTGCACTCCATCAGCAGCCGGGCAATCGCCTCGTCTGCCTTGTGCGGAGAAGGGAAGTCGATGTCCCAGAAATCCGCGCGCGGCTCGGTGATATGGATGGCGTAAAGAAATCCCTCCGGCTCGCGGTCGATCTCCGCCACGATCCGCGCTCGCGCCATCTTGGTCAGGTCGCCCTCGCTGCGAACCAAAGTGAGCTCGTGGCCCGCCGCCAATTTATCCGGCAGGCGCAGCACGCCGCCGCTCCGGCTCACCAGCAGCGTTTGGGCATCGTGCTTCAGCGCAACGCCCTCACTGCTGAGCCAGGACACCTCGACAGCCATGCGAAAACTGACGCGATCGCTCTGCCGAAGTCCTTCCCTACGCATAGTTTCGGTGCTCAATAGCAATAGTCCTATCTTCAAATCTAGCATGCTGGCCGGGGAGGCGGCTTTGTCCCCGCGCCCAAATTTGTCGTACCAACTAATAACGGGATGTCTTCGGCCTCCCGGCCGTCCACCCGCCCCCGCTGTTGTCATTTTCGGCGTCACGCATCTAGCAATCCAGCCCGGAATCATCCTTTTCAGGCACACTGCTCTTACCGGGAAAGCGCCCCCTGTTTGTTCGCGCTGGCTTTCCGCGGTCAATGTGTCGCCGAACAACGTTATTTCCATGGATGACCGAAAGCTTAAAGGCGCAGCGCAGAGAACTCCCCTCCGCGATCGTCGCTACGCCATTCGCTTCCCCTTTGCCGCCGACGCGGAGCTCCTGGACCTCGAAACCGGAGCGCACGCCGATGGAGTCACTTCGGATGTTTCGCTGGGCGGCTGCTTCATCTGCACCAGCCGGCCTTTCCCGCTCAAATCGCGCACCCGCATCACCCTCACCCGCAAAGGTGAGAAAGTCGAGGCGCTTGCCACGGTGCGCATCGTTAAGCCGCGCATCGGGATGGGCATCGAATTCATCGATATCGATACCGTTTCCACGGCCATCCTCTCCCGCTGGCTCGAACAGCTTCGTCGCACCCGGTAACCGCGCATTCTCCTCTCAAGAGTTGTAGGACGCGCTTGACCTATTGGCCTGTATTGGCGAAACTGGAATTCGCCCGCCACTGATCCAACCTGTTTCCCCGCCTCACAGGTTTGGAGGGAGAACTGTGCCAGGATCCGATCGTCGCTTTGCCCGTCGTTTGATCATGAGAGTCCCTTTGCGGTTTCGGCCCCTGAACGGCGTGCGCGTACCGGAGCAAACTGCTGAAACGATGAACATCTGCAACCGTGGCGTTTACTTCGCCACGGACCTCAAGGTGTCCAAAGGGCTTTGGCTCGAAGTTCATTTGAAAATGCCGGCGGAGATTATCGGGGGCGCGGCGAACGAATGGCGCTTTACGGGGAAGATCGTGCACGTCGAGCCGCTCGGGCCCTCCAAGGAGATATCCGGCGTGGGCGTGCAACTCATCTACTACGAAGCCAAATAATTCCTGGTTTCTGGCCGCCCCAGTGCCGCGGAAAATCCCACCTGAAGGCGGCAGCCATTCGCCGCCAGCGAACTGGCAATCCCCCAATCGACGCCGACGTTCCGAACCAGAGGGTCTGAAGAACCGACGGACCACCGCCAGAGATGCATCCAGGGATGGCGGGGTTCTCGAACAGACGCTCAAGCTGCTTGTTGTTTCAGATGTTCAGCGTCGAAACGCACTCCTTTCTTCCAGACGAGCAAAGTGATGGCGGCGATCTTGCGCGCCAGATTCAGACGAGCCATCGGTGGTTTCATCCCTTTGGCAACCAATGCCCCGTAGAACTCCTGGAAAGGTCCGCGCGTCAATCAGGCACTAGTTTGAGGCATACTGGCGGGCGAAAAATTTCAGATCATTCCCACTTTGTATTAATGCGGCTTGAATGTCTTCCCGGTCTCAAGCAGCGTCTTCAGGCGGGAAAGAATACGTGGCCATCCATCGGCGCAGGCAGCGTAAGTGGGGTCATCATCGGCCCATTCGTCATGCGTCACTGTTACTTTGGTGGCTTCGGTCTCGGGCACCAGTTCGATAGTTGCGCGTGACGCCTTATCATTTTGGCCCATTGCGAAGGTGTACTGAAAGACTTTTGGCGGCTCAAACCGCAGGACCTTCCCTCGGACGTAGGTCATGGGCTTGCCATCGGGTCCCGCGCCCACCCATGCGAGCTAGCCACCAGGCTTAAAGTCCGCTTGAAGCTCAGCGCCCGAGAAGATGATGCGGTTCGACTCCCGCGACACAAAGCCTTCCCAGACCTTCTCCGGGATGGCGGCAATGTAGAAGATATATTTCAGTGGTGCTTGGGCCATGATTGCTCCTGACTCTACTACGCCATCTTATATCCACAGGCATTATATCCACGGGCAAAGGACCAACAAGGCAGGAGTGCCATCGGTTCCGGCAGTGACGGGTTATATTAAGGTGTGGGGGTTGTGATGAAGCCTTTGCTCCTTGCTCTCTTTGTTTTATTCGGGTGTGGCGGTCTGAGCGCGCAGACGCCTGGCTGGCAGCCATCGCCGGGACATACGCAAGTGCCGATATGGCCGGGCGCTGTGCCTGATGCGCAGCCTGTCGCGGGGCCGGAGGTCGCCGCGACGGCGAAGGGTCTAATCGCCGGAAAGTCAGGCGATATCGTGGAGAACGTCTCGCGGCCGACGATGACGGTCTACTCGCCAAGCGGAAAGAATACGGGCGCTGCGGTGGTCGTGTTTCCTGGCGGGGGTTATCAGATGCTGGCCATCGATCTGGAAGGCACGGAGGTTTGCGACTGGCTGACGCCCAAAGGGATTACGTGTGTGCTGTTGAAATACCGTGTGCCGGATTCAGGGCCGGCTTGGCACGATGAATGTGAGTGCTACATCCATCCGAAAGCACCGATGGCGTTGCAAGACGCGCAGAGGACAGTGGGGCTAGTGCGTTTTCACGCCGCCGAGTGGCATATCGATCCGCACAAGATCGGAGTGCTTGGCTTTTCGGCAGGCGGGCATATGGTGGCAGCGATGAGCACGCATTTTAAGAAGCGTTTGTATCCGCCTGTAGATGCCGCCGACAAAGAAAGCTGCCGCCCGGATTTTGCGGTGGCTGTTTATCCAGGCCATCTATGGATTGATGATAAAAAATTCGAGTTGAATCCGGATATCCGTACCCATATCACCCGGCAGACGCCGCCTACGTTTTTGCTGCAGGCGGAGGATGACTACGTGGACAATGTAAACCAGTCGCTCGTTTACTACATCGCCCTGAAGAACGCTAGGGTTTCTGTGGAGATGCATTTGTATGCGCAGGGCGGGCATGCGTTTGGGCTGCGGCGTACGAGATTTCCGATAACCGAATGGCCTCAGTTGGTGGAGACGTGGCTGAGGACGATCGGGATGATTCCAGAAATTAGAAATTAGAAATTAGAAAAGGGAAAAGAGAAAGACCCCCGCCGTTCATCCCGCAAGAACAGCGGGATGGGGCGGAGATGCAAAAATCGCAATGAGGGGCCACCCAAAGGCGCTTTTCGGAAATAAGGCGCGGCCACCCGCCCAGTCCCCGGTAGCAGATCAATCTTCAGAGCCCGTGCCTGCGGTATAAGACCCTCTCACTCCTCCCGGACTTAATCCCCGGGGTGGTCAGGTACCGCAATGCGATGGTGGAGTCACCTCTGGCGCAGCTCAGCGGAAGAACTCGGAGAACCACTACGGCAAGTACGCCTCGCCCTGCCCGGATGGAGGGAGGATACTCCGCGGGAGGGCGCACGGATTTGGCGTGATGTTGACGGCAACGTCCTCGCGCTTGACCCTTGGCCGGGACCGTTTCGGCACGCTAACAGCACCGACGAGAGAAAAATAAGGAAATGGTGCAGAGAAGTCGCAGAGAGTCGCAGCGCTGGGCTGATCGAGGCATATGCAATAGAGGGTGGGATCAGATTCATCTACAAGCGGCTGCAGGAGGACGCCTATGTCTATACGGGGATGCTCATTACTCGTGTCCGGAAAGCGTGGCTCGTTTGGACAATGGTCGCAGGCGAACAAGGCACAACTGGGGTGCGGGAGGCGGTCGTAACCGCGGATCTGATGAACCAGGGTAAGCTGACGATTGACGGCTACAAGAAATACTGGTGCCAAGACCCCTATGAGCCTGCTTACCGAGGTGCAGACCGAAGTGTTTTGCGTTCTATGTCGGACGACGAACGCTATGACGAAAAATTCCCTGAGCATCCCTTGTCTAAGGTCAGGCGCCTGCTGGCGACGCTCCCGAGTCACGTGGAATACTATTCCCCAATTGTTCCGTCTCGCAGCGACGGGCTAATTCCTGGTTAGTCGTGGGGTGAAACAACGGGGCAGCGGTCCGCGTATCTATCTACAAGAAGGGCTCCAAGAAGGGGCAATGTCCTATTCGCCCACACTGATTGTGCATATTTTAGGCGGGGTCGTGGGGTTGGTGTCCGGGACCGCGGCGCTGGCTTTCCGCAAAGGTTCGCACCGGCATGTGCTGGCGGGAAGGATCTTTGTCGCATCCATGATCACCATGGGCGCCCTCGCAACGTACCTTGCCATCACGAGACATCAACCCAATAACATCGGCGGCGGGATTCTCACCGTATATCTGGTCGGAACGGCATGGCTGACCGCCCGGCGCCGAGACGGGGAAACGAGCCGTTTGGATTGGGTTTGGCTAGTGATTCCCCTGGCGAATGGCATCCTCCTTTGGATGACTGGCGTCAGAGTCCTGCGTAGCGGACACAGTTCACTAGGCGGAGTTCCGGTCGGAATGATGTTTTTCTTGGGTTCGGTGTGCCTGCTTGCAGCGGTGGGGGATGTTCGCATGCTGGCGCGCGGCGGTGTTTTTGGAGCGAAGCGCATCGCGCGGCATCTCTGGCGCATGTGCTTTGGGCTGTTTATTGCAGCAGGGTCGTTTTTCTTCGGAGGGTCAAACCGCCCGCTGAGATTGCTTTCGACGGTGGGGATCGGAAAATATCTATCCCCGGCTATATTTGGCACAACCTTGTATTTGATTCTCACGATACTTCCGCTGATTTTGCTGGTTTTCTGGCTGGTGCGAGTGCGCTTCACAAAGGCATACAGGAAAGTAGAAATTAGAAACTAGAAAAGGGACAGGAGGAAGACCCTACCCGCAACTCCGAAATGCTGTCACTTCTAGTCCTTCATGACATGTGTTACAATAGTGTCACACAGGGAGAAATGACATGAAGCTAAAAACTCGCATGCAGGTCAACGAGAACGGGCGCGTGGTGATTCCAGCTTCCTTTCGCAAGCGGCTGGGCATCCGTGTTGGAGACGAGGTCGTCGTGGAGATTCAAGACGACGAATTGCGCATCACCACCTCGAAACGCAACATTGAGCGGGCTCAGCGGCTGGTCCGCAAGCACGTGAAGCCGGGCACTTCTCTAGTGGACGAATTGATTGCCGAACGCCGCGAGGCCGCGCGAAATGAATAGGGTTGTTCTGGACGCTTCCGCCCTGCTCGCCATTCTCAATCAGGAGGCCGGAGCCGAAAGGTTGACGCCGGAGCTTTTGAATGGTGCGGCCATCAGCACTGTCAATCTGGCCGAAGTACACGGCAAGCTTGTCGGCCGGGGCCTCCGCCCTGACGATGCGTGGGAAGCTGCACTTAGCCCTATCGGTGAAGCCATTCCGTTTACCTGGGAGCACGCCAGGCTGGTGGGCGATCTAGTCGCGCAAACCCGCCCGCTTGGGTTGTCCTTGGGTGACAGGGCTTGTTTGGCGCTCGGGGTTGCCTTGAAGGTGCCGGTATATACGGCGGACAAGTCATGGAAGAAAGTGAAGGTTGGCGCGCGCATCCATGTGATCAGGTGACGGGTCATTCCGCCCACATGTGATCAGGTGACGGGTCATTCCGCCCACTTAGAAAATAGAAATTAGAAAAGGGACAAGAGAAAGGCCCCACCCGCCCTACTTCCGCTGATTTTGCTGATTTTCTGGCTGGTCCGAGTCCGCTTCACAAATGCATATATCGGAATGTCGATGATCCCGGGTAAACTTGCGCGATTTGCAGAACAAAAACCCGCACCCTGAAAACCGTAGGGTGCGGCACCCGGCCGTCACCACCTCTTAGTTGCAAAAGGCAGTGGGAAAGAGATAGCGTCAGTCGGATCTCTCACTAGGCGTGTAAATGGCACTTCTCTTGGCTGCGATTCTCCCTCCACCAGTATCTTTGCGTTTTCGGGAGGATATAATGCCGCATTAGAACTCATCGACCGATTGACGAAGTAAAACGTCACTGGCCTGCCGGGAAACAAGAAACCAATGTCGAGTAGGATAACCCTTTTTGATGTCACATTTGTCTTTACTGCTGTGAACTCGACTTCTAGTTGTGCTCGAAGATTGTAGACATTCACCTTG